>Ga0114951_10002626_pt1 | contig 20084 bp, 15 predicted proteins | sample AM7aDNAmetaG_FD_88677 | JGI IMG/M metagenome (GOLD analysis project Ga0114951, IMG submission 88677) | Freshwater microbial communities from Finland to study Microbial Dark Matter (Phase II) - AM7a DNA metaG | ecosystem: Environmental > Aquatic > Freshwater > Lake | place: Finland: Lake Alinen...
CATAATAATGAAGCGGCGCCTTATGCCGCCGTGACATATGCTCAATATCCCGGGCGCTATATTCCGGTCCAAGATAAGAGCCCTTCATTGAGTCCTGACCAGGGGTAACCGTGCGCTGCCGGTCCTGGCCTATATAATAAGCAGCATAGGCAGCCCCGACCGCACCACCGGCATCCCCTGCCGCAGGCTGAATCCAGATATCCTTAAATGTACCGCGGCGCAGCAATTTGCCGTTTGCAACGCAGTTAAGGGCCACACCGCCAGCCATGACAAGATACTGGCTTCCCGTCAGTTTCTTTGCCGTATCAGCAAGCAGAAATATAACCTCTTCCGTTATCTGCTGGGCTGCAAGCGCAAAGTCCATGTATGGCTGCGTCAACCCGGCTTCAGACGCCCGCAACGGAAGTCCGAACAGTTGCTTCCACTTGTCTTCATGACACATGGTAAGGCCGGCTGCAAAATTAAAATAATCCATATTCAAGAGCAGGGAGCCATCTGCCCTTATATCTATCAGATTATCAAGCATCTTCTGCCTGAACCGCTTTGTATCTTCGGAATGAGCAAGACCATAGGGGGCAAGCCCCATAAGCTTATATTCGCCGCTGTTTACCTTGAATCCGCAGTAATATGTCACTGCGGAGTAAAAAAGGCCCAGCGAATGAGGGAAATCCAGCTCCCGATACATCTCTATTGTATTGCCTCTGCCGTGGCCTATGGTCGTGGTTGCCCACTCCCCCACGCCGTCAATTGTTAAAATAGCCGCCTCTTCAAACGGGGATGGATAAAAGGCGCTGGCAGCATGGGAGAGGTGATGTTCAGGAAACAGAAACCGGGGACTGCCGGAGCCGATTGCCAAAAGCTCATCCTTGAGCATTTTGCGCATGAAAAGCTTTTCTTTAATCCACACCGGCATTGCCGAAAGAAAACTTCGCAACCCCCGGGGCGCCAATCCGTGATAGGTTTCAAGGAGCCGTTCGAACTTCAGGTAGGGCTTATCATAAAATGCAATACTGTCTACATCATGAAGAGTAATGCCTGCCTCTTCAAGCACATAGCGTGCCGCATGGGCAGGGAATGCGCTGTCATGCTTTTTGCGGGTAAAGCGCTCTTCATGGGCAGCGGCAACAATAGTGCCGTCAAGCAGCAGGGCTGCGGCGCTATCATGATAAAACGCCGATAGCCCCAGTATCACATCTGACATACCGCAACCTGTTTTAAAAAAGTGTATAGATAAATGGCGCAACCGCTGAGCCGCTGGTAAGAAGAATCAGGGCGCCAAACAGCAGCAATGTCAAAATAATGGGCAGAAGCCAGAATTTTCTCCGGGTTTTTAAAAAACCCCATAAATCCTTTAAGAAGTCCATGCAGTCTTCCTTAGTATGGATGATGGATATCGCTTGCTGCAAACCTGTGATTGCGCTCTCTAAATACAGAAGCGCTGTCTTTTTTCCACTTTTTCAGCTGTAAAGAATCCTTGCCCAGCATTCTTCGTATCATGCCAACAGGTGTTACTATAAGAAAAAAAAGGATGCTGAGCAGGATCTTCGACATTACCGCACCCAGCATCTGGGATAATCCAAACCAGAGTTTTGCTGCCGGCCTGAACATGGTCGGCACTGTCATCGTGACCAGCAGAAGCACGATGGCACAAACGATACAATACTGCTTATGGCCCAAATAGCCTATCAAGATACAGATAAGGGTCATTGCCATTCCGGTATCTTTGGCCTGATCCCTGGTTGTATGCTTTGGAATAAACCCTTCAATTTTCTTCAGGACAACATCAATCATGGGGCTGCTTTCCGGCAATATCTTTCATGCAATATGTATTTAAAAGGTGATTATCAAAAGCATTTTCACATACCCTGCTTTTTATCGGCGGGCTCGTCCCGGGTTTTTCGAAAATGCAATGAGCAAATATGGTTATCTCCAAAGATGAACCTAACCCTGGATTCCGGATCCCCGCTCCCCGATCATGTCGAGGACAAGCTTCGCGGGGATGACAGTTTGAAAAATAAAAAAACCATGTCATTCCCGTCCCCGCCTTCGCGAGGATAAACTGCGGCGGGAATCCAGTTGGCTGCATGCATTCCCCTTCTGCCCGCAGTTTCAGCTTTTGAGATCACCAGACAAACAAATTAGCGGCGTTGCAAAAGTCATTTTTATATTGTAGGCTATACACTGTTTTGCTACTATGAGCAATATATTCATACACGCCAGACCGCCGTGTAGAAAAAAAGCCCTTTAGATAAAAAAACGGGAAAAACACATAAGGGGCTAATTTCGTTTCGACCGCCTTTTTGCTGTTTTGATATAAGCTGTTTGCACGGCTGTATTCCAAATATCCTTACGCGTTCTCACGGATCAACCTTTCCGCATTACCAGTTAACGACACTTTTTTTCTGAAGAAAGGTCTGCGCTATGCGGGTATTTCAAAAGATTATTTTATGGCTCGTTATCCTTGCATGTATCTTTGCCTCAGGGGAGCTTTTTCTGCGGGTAATCTGGACCAATCCCTATCACGGCTTTTTAGATCGTTTTCTTGTGTTATCTGAACCAAAACCCAATACTGATCTGATCTTTAACTGGCCCTGGGGTCCGATTCGCTATCGGGTTGATTCTCACGGATTTATCAATCCCTCATTAATTTACGACAACCCCGATTTTACCATTGCGTTTCTTGGCGGATCTACTACCGAATGTATGGCGGTCGACGAAAACAAACGTTTTGCTTATTTGGTCGGCAAGAGACTCTCTGAGCGATTCAACAAGCGGATCAATTCTTTGAACTGCGGTCTTTCAGGAGCCAACACGCAGCACATGTTGAGCATACTGCTCAATAAAGTGCGCTTTTACAAGCCTCAAGTCTGCGTCATGATGCTGGCTTTAAACGATATGGGGACTTTGTTTCGGCGTACATCATATGCACATTTTAATGTCATCGAAACAACCCATATAACGGCTGTCACGCTACTGAATTACCTGGCGTCGCGCAGTCATTTTTTCGGCCTCATCCGCAAAACATATATGGATTATGCGCAGACACAACAAAATGAAAAGATCACGGGCGACATAAAGATATGTGATGCCCCCAACATGCCTCCGACAGCCCAATGTAACGGCTATTGTGAAGAATTTAAAAAAAATTTGCGGTTATTTATCCACATATGCCGGGATAGCGGCATCACGCCTGTGCTGATGACTGAAGCCGCAAATTGGCGGACCAAAAACGGCAATTTCGCACAGGCTGTTCTTGACGACGAGAGCATTGATTGTTTTGCATCTTTTAATGATGCGATACGGACTGTTGCTCGTGAGATGAATGTGGTGTTGATTGATATGCAGGCGGGTTTGTCAAACCATGAAGATTTTTTTTACGATGGATTACACTATACTGCCGCCGGCTCTGAAAAGGCTGCTGAGTTTATCGTTGAGAATCTGGTCTCCTCAAGCATTGTGTCTTTTCCTCAATAATGGGGCCGGAGGCATTAAGTTGTTGAACGCTGTCGAAGGGGCACTAGCCGCGCTTTAGAAAAAAGTGCGCCGCCCACTAGAAGTTGATGAGGTGTTGAGGCGGGTAGACAGGATTTTCCCGATACTACAGGTTGAGGTTTATTAGCTCTGCTTACCGCCTGGTTTCCCGGTGGCACCACAGTATTTCAACCATGGATCTTTTTGCCCCGAACCTCAAAGAACCAGCCCTTTGCAGCAAGTAAAATTGATTTCCTCTGAGATTCTCAATTATGGAAAAATTTTTAAGCCGGAAGGCCCATATCCTTTTTGCTGAAGCCACTGCGCAACCATACGTGTAAAAATCTGCGCCCCCTGTTCATTCAAGTGTGCGGGATCGGTATAAAGAGCGGCATCTTGAAATCGAGCAGTATTTTCCTGGTTGATTGACAGATACGGCACACCCTCTTCGTCGGCCAGGGCTTCGAGAATTTTAAAAAGAGGCTTTTGCCCGGGATCTATTCTTCCAACGGAACGCCACCGGGGGGAATTTACTATCACAGCAGGAACGCCTGCAGATTTTGCCTGATGGAGGGTAGCACGCAGGAGGCCCACAAGGTATGCATCTGCGTGTTCCCCTGCCTCCAAATTGTCCTCGGAAATAATCAGTGCAGGATTTAACACCCGGCGCAAAGGCTCAAAGCCTGAAATTGTCTTGTCCTGAGCGTGCAGATTTCTCAGTATTGCAAAAGGCCTGCTGTTAAAGCGGAATAAGTGAAAAAGGTACTTGCAGGGCTCAAAAAAGCTTCGATTATATATCAACTCGCGAATCACCTCCGACTCATCCATAAAAGGGGCCAGAATAGTGATCCGGTCACGCTTGTCCTTAGAAGCGACAAGAGTTCTGGCATCCACATTGAAAATGAGGAGGCCCGGCTTGTAATCGCGCAGAATCAAGTCTGTTATCCCTCGTATATACGGCATGCCCTGACCGTTCACACCTGCATTATACACCCGCATTTTCAGGGTATCCTGAAGTATTACCGGATCGTAATGGTGCATGGCGCGGGAATCACCAACAATAAGCGCTTCAGCTTTTATGCTCCTTATTTTATTAATAAAACCGCCGGTCTCCCCGGTTTCTGTTTTATGAAAGGCATTGGACAAAAGGGCATAGAGCGCCCTGTCGCCTGCCAAAAGCAGCACGAGAAATATCATCAGCCGCAGGAAATACTTTTTTAGCACACTGCCTTCATGCGTTAAAATTGAAAGTAGATAAACTGAGAACCGCCATCGACGCCAAAGAGAACTATTGAAAGCGCCAGGGCATAGTATGCCGCCCATCGCAAGGGAAGCGGCCACTGTTCAGGAGAAGCATGCTTCGGACTTAGCCTTTGCAGCAGTTCCACGCACACAAGGACCACGATGCCCAAAAAGCCATGAAAAAGAGAAAGCGGGTCAATAAAAAGATTGGGCCACCCGCTGAAAAAATGTGTCACGATATACACGGCATCATGAACTGAATTGGCCCGAAAAAAAATCCATAAAAACGCAACGAGATTGAAGGTAAAAACTACCCGCATAGTGCTTACAACTCCTGAGGGTATCTGAAGGCGCTGATACACGGCATCCCGGAAGTTCAGTGTCAGCCTTGAAAGGCACAGACAGCAGCCATGCAGCACGCCCCATATAATGAATGTCCACGATGCTCCATGCCATAGCCCGCACACTGCCATGGTGACCAGCAGATTAACATAAATCCCCCCCCCGCCCTTACGGCTGCCTCCCATGGGGATATACAAATAGTCGCGGAACCAGGTTGAAAGAGATATGTGCCACCTGCGCCAGAAATCAGTAATTGTTGTTGAAAAATAGGGAAGGTTAAAATTCTGCACCAAGTCAAAGCCAAGAATTTTTGCGCAGCCGATTGCCATGTCTGAATAGCCTGAAAAATCACAATATATCTGAAGGGTATAAAAGTAGGCGGCTACAATATAGCTTGGGCCGGTGTGGTAAGGCACATTATTGAAAATACTATCGGCGTAAATGGCAAGCCTGTCTGCGATAACTACTTTTTTAAACAGCCCCCAGAGCATAATGCGCGCCCCCAAACATATGCGCGGCATGTCAATGCTGTGCCTGGCATGAAGCTGAGGGATAAGACTGACAGCCCTGTCAATAGGCCCTGCAAGGAGCGAAGGGAAAAAGGAAACGTAGAGCGCAAAAACGCAAAAATTTCTCTCCGCCTCCATTTTGCCGCGATATACATCAATCAGGCAGCTGATTGTCCGGAAAGTGAAAAAAGAAATACCAACCGGAAGCAAAATATTAAAGGTTGGCGCCTCGACAGCAATAGCAAAAAATTTTAAAATTGCCTGGATGGATGTGGCAAAAAAGGCCAGGTACTTAAAAACAAAAAGCAGGCCTATATTAAAAAAAAGACTGCTGATAAACAGCAGCCTTTTTTTCTTTTTTGAAGGAGCTTTTTCTATAAGCAGTGCAAATCCATAGCTTGCGGCAGTTGAAAACAGGAGCAATAGAGCATATCCAGCATTCCAGAACATGTAAAAAAAATAGCTCGATGCCAGAAGGAACAGATTGCGGAATCTATACGGCAGGGCAAAATAACAAAGTGTCAGGCTGCCAAAAAAAATAAAAAAGTTAACAGAATTAAACAGCATATACAGGCATCCATACCATTATGATGTGGCGGGGTTTTTCAATAACCCCCTTTCCGCTTGTTTACGATTCTTGTTCCCATTCCATTTTATTTGTGCTTTTCTTGGAAGCTCTTTAAAGGGGAGGAGCCCCTCCGTCCTTCATTTCTCCGAACCCCAAACTGTATTTGCTCTATCCTCCGACATCCGCGCTCTAACCGCCTGACACCCCGGCCTTAAAAAATCTTCCGGATAAGCTGAATCACCTGATCCTGTTGGGATTCGGTCATTTGCGTTCCAGAGGGCAGGCACACACCCCGCTTAAACAAATTTTCGGCTATACTTCCCGCATCCAGCTGCGAGTAAAACGGGCAGCCCACAAATATCGGCTGCAGATGCATAGGCTTCCACACAGGACGCGATTCGATATTGTGGCCCTCCAGGGCATCTATTATAGCATCCGGGCTCACTGCGGATCCGCTCTTCAGGGTAATGACCGTGAGCCAGTCATTTGAATGGCATCCATCAATGCAGGGCATGAACTCAATATCGGCAATATCGCCGAAGGCCTCCCGATATCTGCTATGAATCTTCCGTTTTTGCTGAACCCGGTCTCGCAGCACCCGCAACTGCCCGCGGCCGATGCCTGCCAGCACATTTGACATGCGGTAGTTGTAACCGATCTGGCTATGTTCATAATGTCGGCCCGGGTCGCGGGACTGGGATGCCCAAAAGCGCATTGTGCGCAGGGCGTCAACATCGTTTGCAACCGCCATGCCCCCGCCCGAGGTGGTGATGATCTTATTGCCGTTAAACGAAAATATGCCGAACCTTCCGAAAGAGCCGCACCAGCGGCCCTTGTAGGTCGAGCCCAGGGCTTCGGCAGCATCCTCTATAACGGGTATGCCGGCGAGGTCAAGTATCGGTAACAGGCGATCATAGTCGGCGCTGCGACCGTAGAGCTCGACAACAACGGCAGCCTTTGGTTTAATGCCTTTTTTGTTCAGGTCGCTGATTGCTTTTTCAAGTGCGGCAGGAGACATATTCCAGGACTCGGCATCCGCATCAACAAAAACAGGTATAGCCTTTTCATAGACAATCGGATTGCAGCTGGCCGAAAAAGTAAAAGTCGAGCACAGCACATGATCGCCGGGGCCCACGCCCAGATATTTCAGCGACAGGTGTATTGCCGCAGTGCCCGATGAGAGGGCCACACCACCGGCCATGCCCGCCATGTCCGAGAGCTCTTTTTCAAATGCATCAACATTGGGCCCCAGTGGCGCGATCCAATTGCTCGCGAAAGCCTCCTGGATAAACTGCTGCTCCTGCCCGCCCATGTGGGGAGGGGAAAGGTAGATGCGCTTGTTCATTGTCCTCCTTGTTTGATGATCCGTGCCGGAGTACCGACTGCGGTACAGTTTGACGGAAGATCGCCTGTGACCGTAGCCCCGGCGCCGACTACGGTATTGCTGCCGATTCTCAGATTAGGGATAATGGTTGCCCCTGCGCCGATCAGTGTGCCGCTGCCGACAACCACATTGCCGCACAGGGTAGAGCCGGGGGCAATGTGCACTGCCTCGCCGATAGTGCAGTCGTGATCGACACTGGCCCGCGTGTTGACAATAGCATTCCCGCCAATGCGGGTGCCGGAGTTGATGATGGCCCCTGGCATGACTACGCTGCCGCGTCCCATACAAACGTCCCGACCGATCTGGGCCGAAGGGTGAATAGCGCTGACCAGCTCACAGCCATGAGCAGTCAACCATGCGGCAACACGATCCCGGGTGCTGTTGCTGCCGATGGTGACAATGCCCTGCCTGATGTCGCCGGTAAGCAACTCGTCCCGACCCCCGATGATCCGGTAGTTATAGAGATCGGAGCCTTTCAAGCCGATATTATCATCTGCAAGAAAAGCCACCCTGTAGGCGCCCTGCTTTTCGATGATATCGATCACCACTTTGGAATGTCCGCTGGCGCCGAACATAAAAATAGGCTTCAGTTCATTATTCATGCTGTACCGCCTTTAAATTTTTCCATCGTCGCCTGACCCTGCTGGCTGATCCCCTCGCGCTTGAAAACTTTTATGAAGGTCATCCAGAGTATTTTCATATCGAGCCAAAAGGATTGATTATCGACATACCACACATCCAGACTGAACTTATCTTCCCAACTGATTGCATTGCGACCGTTAACCTGCGCCCAGCCGGTGATGCCGGGCCGCACCTCATGCCGCCGCGCCTGCTCCCGTGAGTAGAGCGGCAGATATTCCATCAGCAGCGGCCGCGGTCCAACCAGGCTCATATCCCCCCTGAGCACGTTAAACAGCTCAGGGAGTTCATCCAGGCTTGTGCTGCGAAAAAATTTCCCAAGAGGTATTAGCCGCCTATCGTCGGGGAGCAGGTTGCCATCCGCATCCTGCTCATCGGTCATAGTGCGAAACTTGAACATGCTGAACGGCTTGCCGTGCAGTCCGGGTCGCGTTTGAACAAAAAAGATCGGCGAACCGAGCCTTATGCGGACCATCAAAGACAATAAGACAAGAAGTGGCGCCAACAGCAGCGATAAACCCGATGCGATGTTCAGGTCGAACAGACGCTTCATCGTGAAGACACCGGTATGGCCATAAATTGTTTTGACAAGTTAACCATGTGAAAATCGGGTTAGATTAAAACAGCTTGCAATACTCAAGAGCCACTTTGTCGTACGGACGATTTTTCAAAAGCCATTCCTTACCTTTTTTTCCCATTAATTCCAATTGATCTATCGGCAACTGCTCATATTCGGCTATGGCCTGTTTGAACGCTGAAGTATTTTCTGCAGGGATAAAAACACCACATTTGGCCTCATTGATCATGGATGGATAGCCACTGTAAGATGCAATAATCGGTTTGCCGGCCATCATATAATCAATCATCTTGTTCAACGATAATCCATATCGCCACACTTTGGAATTCAGAGCACTGAAGTAAAGAACCTGGCAGTGGCTAAGCACTGTTTGAACTTGAGATTTTTTCACTTTTGGTGCGAAGGTGATATTCTGCAGTCCCCTTACTCTTACTTTGTATTCATTTAATAAATCACCATCGCCTAATAAAAGAAAATGGACGCGCGGGTTGTCCTTCATTTCCATGGCGCATTCAATCAATGTGTCCAAGGCATTGGTTATCCCGATGGTCCCCGCATAACCAATAATAAATTTGTTTTTGGGAATATAGCAGTCCTCATATCCTTCCGGCAACGATTCCTGATTATTATACAAAGCAGGGTTATATCCCATAGGAATACAATGGCAATTAAAATTTTTACCTGTTACTTCCTTGACGTGTTCAGATAAATTAGGCATGGTTCCAACGATGATATCGGAAATATTATAGCCAAATTTTTCCACCCAGGCCAGAAGCATGACAAATGAATTCCTGGGGCTAAAGCCGCCTTCTTCTATAATGGTCAGTGGCCATATATCTCGAATCTCAAATATTAGCTTGCAGCCAAAACGCTTTTTAAGCCAAAATCCATTCAAGATAGTCAGTAGCGATAAAGAAGAAACAATAACGATATCAGGTCGGGCAATCATATCTTTTGGCATGAACCAGAGCTTGATCTCAAAATCGATCCAGCTCAATATCCTTCTGAACGAGGTAGAGCCCTTGTATTTGATAGTTTTTATCCACCAGGTATCGATGCCATCTATGCTTTCGTGAGTATAAATAGACTGAAAAGCAGGTATTTTAGCCAAGTGATTGGAATCGGAGCAAATCACTACAGTGCTCCAGCCAAGCAGGTTAAACTCACCGGCAAGATAAAAATGGCGTGATCCAGCCCCATACTTTAAAGGGCCTGCGTACTTAGAAATATACCAGACTGCTTTTTGCATTTTTCCTCGGCTGTCATCAACTGTATAGCTTTGGTATGCTATTTATTTGTTTAATTATTGACGGAAAATCAAGGTTGAGTATATCTGTATACCATTTAATGGAAGCATATCTCGGTCGATTCTCCAGCATGACAAGACGCATTCCCTCTTCTCGACTCATCATTCCTTCACGAATTTGATTGCTGCGGAATGTATCGTACTCTGAAAATCCGGCAACAGTGTAATAGATATAATTATAGAAGGGGGCTGTTCCATCTCCGATCCGCCAGGTGGTTTGGGTGTCTATGGCGGTTTCCCATTGGTATTCTTCACGGACAAGTTTCTCGATCTCGTTTTCATCCCATCGGTAGTAATCAAATAAATGGTAATAATCGCGATGCGGCACAATGGATCTGGCTATAAATGAACCTATCGTGTCCCACACGGAACTATTCAAGTAGCGCGGGTTGTCCCGTATGATTTTCTGCATATTGAAAAACAATCGCGTCTGCCTTTTGGCTGAAAGCGAATAAATTCTCTTTTTATGGTGATCCGGGGGAACGCCAAGAAAACCGACTTTGAATTCTGTATTTTCCAGGGGGTTGATTCCCCAGACATTGAGGCGTAGCCCGTTCTGTTTCTTAATCTTATCAGTATAATAAAAAAAATACTTGTCGCCTGCCATGAACAATGGCACCATTCCAAGGTGTGGTTTTTCAAGCCATGCCAGGATGTTCTTCCGTATGTTTTCGCGTTTCCAGGCAATGTCGGCAGAAACGATAATATTCTCCACACCAAGCTTTCCGCAAACCCGTGCAATATTTCGCCTTGCAAGGTCGTTCACCATTCCCCAATCATAGGTAAAGGCGAGGGGGTTAAGCTTCAAAACAGTTTTTGCGAAATGCAGGGTGAAGGTACTGTCCCGTCCTCCGCTATAGGGAATAATACAGTCGTAACCGCCATCGGATCGACGATAGGGTTTGACAAGATCAAAGAGTTCTTCGCTGGGCTTGGGCTTATTCTTGACAATATAATTATTACAATAATTGCAGACACCCTGCTCATCATATTCGATAAAAGGGAATGTTTCCGGCAAAAGACATCTGGTACACCTTCGAAGAGACTCAATGCGGTCGATATTGAACTCTAAAAGAGCTGCCTCTGATAAGGCTTTGGGATGTGCTGCAATTCTGGCGGGATCCAGGACCAATTCTCTTTGAGGCCGTCCATCTGAGACAGATTGCACCACAATCCGGCAGGGCATGTCTCGGTTGGAATGTACTGTGGATCTTCTGTCCTCAGATGAAAAAGAAAACTCCTGCAGCCGGAAGTGTTCTAAATCAAACACAAACCCCTTACCCGGAGCGACCTGACGTATCCAAAATTTTTCATTCGTATCTAAATGCATCGCCTGGGCCAATCTTCTCAGAAAATATTCTTCTGAAGCAAAGGCAAAAAATCCGCTCTCATCGGTCAAAACATACAAAGAACCGTTGTTGGTAGCTATCGCAAGCTTGTTAAGGTCATCAAAAAAAAATGCTGCCGCAACAGTGCCAAAGATTTCTTTTACCGTTTTTGAAATTGCTGTTGCGACATCCCAGCCGGCCCGGATATGCGCCCTGATCAAAGCCAGCATAACCTCTGTGTCAATATCACAGGTCTTCTGCATCTCAGGATGATGCGACCAGAGCTCGTCCTCGTTCACAATAATGCCGTTATGAATCCCGATCACACCGTCTTTGACAACCGGTTGATTATTTGCATCATTGAGCTGTGATCCGTTTGTGACGAGTCGTGAATGCCCCATCACTGCAAATATGTTTTGCGGCCCTATCGTTTGATTGCTGCAAGATGACTCGGCCAAGTGATCGGTTAGAGCCCCGACCTCCTTCCTTTTCAAGAGACAGCTGAGATATACAGGCCCTTTGAAAACCAGGAATTCCTTTTCCGGCTCATTCCTAAATACAAGTCCCGATGAATCTCTGCCCCGTGATTCCGAAAGTTGAGCGAGTATCCTTAAAGATTTTTTTATAAAAGCGTGTTCATAGCCCGCATCTTTATGAACGACTAATCCGAATATGCCGCACATGATTATTCTCTTATTTACACAGTTTCATTTGCTTCGTACGCCTCTAAAAACGATATCCGTAAACGTTTTAAAAAAACACCGGACATCAGTGCTCAAGGGTTGCTTCCAATAACTCTTGAGATAAGTTAATTCCACCTCAACGATTTGATCAAAACCGTTTGTGCTTTCGTCAAAAACAGGGGGGATTAGCCCCGGCTTTATTTGAATATAGAGATCATAGAGTTCCTTTGGGTATAAACTTAAAAAATGTCGGCTCGTCGCCCTCATTCCAACCAATTTAATTTCACCGCGCAACCAGTCAAATATCTGGGGCAATTCATCGAGCCAGTATTTTCGTAGAAAGATTCCATAATCTGTAAGCCGGAAATCATTGGCAAATTTTCCTGTTGCCGCCAAACCATGATCTTCGAATATCCGCTTTTGGAGAAACTCGCTGAATGGATACATGGTTCTTATTTTATGAGTATGAAGGCTTTTGCCATCCAGACCGACTTTTTCCAAAACGGCAATGATATAGAATGAAGGTGTTTTATTTTGAACCGGTAATGCAGTGCGCTGAGCAATTATATATAGTTCGCCATCACCTTCTGATTCTGCCAGCACGTTCATGCCATAAAACGATAAGCGGCCCCAGACTTCAGCCTTAGACAGCACCCGATTTCTTTTCTTCACGAATGAAAGATGAATGGTATCTAGCCATGAAAGCACCGGCGCAAAATACAGTTTTTCTAACCATCGAATTTTCGGGATTGCGCGATACCATATGAAATGAAGAATAAATGCCATCCAATAGAAAGGGCCTGCGTAGCGTGCCCTCAAATTCTTTTTGGCGTTTTCAAGCGGCAGGTACCGGATAACGATATATCCCCCCATACTTATGCACCCTGAGCAAAACTGCATAAACTGGTTCAGCCGAAGCACGTTGTTTATTTGGGTGCGGCCGATGAGAAGGCCAACCGGAGCAGTGGAAAACTTATTATCTGCTGCGGTTATATCATCTAAAATCAGCACATCACCTGCCCCGCCCTGAAGATCCGGTAAGTTATTTTTGATAAAATCAAGGAATGGCTTGTCTAAATCAGGACGAATTTTTCTGAGAAATGCCTGCTTGTCGACTAAAGATGCCGCCAGTTTAAGATAATCCGCCTTGGTGAATACATCGCTGGAGCTATCTTCCTCATCTGCAGCAGGTGGCATTTCTTGAGATGATTTTTTCAGAATATCCCGGCAGCGGGGAATGGAAGCAAGGGCATCTGCTAAAACAAACAGTATGAAGCCTGTCCACAAGACAAGAGGCGGTGCGTCAATTCGACCGGCGATACAGCCAAAAACGTATAAAAAAAATGCCATGATTACAGCGGCTTTCATGTGCGAAGCGAAAAGATAAGCAAAGTATCTCTGCGGATACTTATGAACATATTTATCCGTGAAGAATACAGCTGCCATCCAGGCGATTGCAGTAATCAAAACTATTACTTCAAGGCGGCCTTCACTAAAAATAATGCCGGCAAATATCGCAGACAGGGCCAGAAGAATAAACCCGATTGCCGATCGAATTTTTACATTTCTCAATAAAGGGATATACTTGGTCTTTTGTTGCATGTGATTTGCCAAATTTTTCTTTAATGAATTTTAGCCAGAATAATCATCTGGATTTTCCATGGGTCTCTCTATGCGCATTCGAAAAATTGAAGCGGCAGAAGCTGTAGCATCAAAAAGGCGTTTCATTCGCCCTGTATCACAGCACCTGCCAGCACCTTCTCCAGCTGTAAGACTAATCGATCACAGCTGAATTTCCCCGTAGCAAGATCGTGTGCCCGGCTTGGCACCATATTGAGCCAATCAGTATCATGCAAAACATCAACAAGATGACGCGAAGCCGACACGATATCATCGGGATCCAGAATCAGACCAACGCCCGCTTCCTCTGCCACACGCGACTGCCAGCCATCAAAATTGTTGGCAATGGGTTTCCCTGCAGCCAGTGCGTCAAAAAATTTATTGTTAACCGCATCCTTGATAAAAATCCGTGGCCCTCGCATGAGAGCCATGTGCATATCAGCCGCCCTGAGCCAAACAGCTGTCTTTTTTTTTGAAAGCGCAGTAAACATAAAAAAATTTTGCTCAATTATACCGAGCTTATCTGCAAGCTTGTAAACGGAATCCCATTCTTGCCCGTCGCCAAAAACCGCAAATCGAATCTCAGGATCCATCACCGCGACCTCTTGAGCAAGCCGCACCAGATAATCCACACCATTGGCCTTGCCGATCGTTCCTGCATATATCACAAGCTTTCGTTCACCTAGCCATGCATGCTCAAGTCTTGGTGAAGCGCTGTCTGAAGTTGCAGAAAACATATCCAGATCACAACCGCCAGCTATGACTGAAACCTTCTCCGCAGGGATACCCTTTGCGATAATGTCCTCACGCATGCCTGGCGCCAGCGCAACCACGTGAGCAGCCTGTCTGTAAGCAAAAATTTCCAACCGCTTTGATAGCCAAATAAGAATTGGATCGTGCAAGACCCCAAGCGCTATTGGCACATCCGGCCACATGTCGCGAACCTCGAAAACCATAGGAACGCGCTTCCACCACGAAGCAAGAACTCCGGGTATCGTAATCGTAAGGGGTGTGCTTGTCGCAAAAACAATGTCACCAGACAATGAGGCTGCTTTCCATGCTGACGCCCACGCAAAACGAATAAAAGCTTGAATGCGCTCAATAAAGCTCATTTCATTTGAGTACGGCACAGGAAGCCAGTGCACCTGAATACCCGCTACCTTCGTTGAGAACCAACCTTTATTATTTGTTGGTTCTCTCCAAGTCGTTACCATATTTACCTCATGACCAGCAGCTACTAACCTGCGCGCCATTTCGTAAGATCGCGTCCCGCCAGCCATATCGGGTGTATTGAAGTATTGGTGTAAATAAATGATCCGCATTAAAATTCCCCCGCTTGTTTTTCGGCTATCATATTAGCTAACGGCCGTTGTTGTTGCTTCAATGCGGGCCACAAGGCCGGCTACAGTTCGTTCTACGGCGAATTGCTCTTCTATCCGTTGCCTTCCAGCACGACCCAATTGAATTTGCAGGGCGGAATCACGAATCAGCCGTTCGATCGCTTCGGCTAAAGCCTCGGGGTCTTGCGGAGGCACCAGAATCCCTGCGCCATCACGCAGCAGTTCGGGGATTCCTCCCGTCCGGGTCGAAACCACCGGGATGCCGTGCGCCATGGCCTCCATCAAGCAAACAGGGACTCCCTCATGCTGATTGTTCCCGAGGTCCAAACTCGGCAAAACAACAACATCGACACCACTTTCTCTGTAAAGTTGCAGGAGTCGATCATGCGCAACCTGGCCCAGGAAGGAGATTGTGGCTTCCAAGTCCAGTCGAGCAACTTGATCCTGGAGTTCCTTTTGGAGGCCGCCTGCACCAGCAAGAAGTAACTTGCAACAAACCCCCGAATTCCGGAGAATGAGCATCGCTTCAACTAGATACTTGTGCCCTTTGACTGGAGATAAGTTTGCCGGGCAAAGAACAATAAAGCTGCTATCGGTCTTTGTCCGTAGCACGGGTGGGGCAGACAATTCAACGCCCATGTGAATGACACAGGCGCTTCGGGGCTTCCGTAGCGCGCCTAAGCCTTCTGCCATGTGAAGCCCGGATTGCGAGATAAACCTTGTAAAAGCGGCTTTTGCTGTTTTGGTCGCAAGCAGGTTGGTATCCGCAATATCCCCGCGATGCGCTGTGAAACTCCACGGTATCCCGGTCATTTCGCTTGCGACCATGGCCATGGTCGCAGTAGTGCGGGCCCAGTGGGCATGAATGTGATCGGCTCGCCACTTGTATGCCACGTGTGCAAGCCATAACCCCTTTGGAAACACTCCGATGTTTCTGGCCAGGACAAGCAAGCCGCTGCTATCGAACAGGAGCGCGAAAGCTCGCATTGCGGCTGCCGGATGTCGCAGAATCTCTAAAACAGCGACAAAGAGTACAGACAGACTAAACAGATGTCGGCGAATGCTGTGGCGCTCCAACCCCACGGCGTCCTTATTGACGATTGCTCCTTTGGGTAATCGCGGCACGATTAGCACCTCATGCCCTTGTCGGAGCAGTTCATACACCTCCGGGATAAAAAATTCCTCGCCTGGGCCAAACGGCATGGAGACAGTGATGTAAAGTAGTTTCATGGGCTTGTGATATACCGTAATATCTGAAATCAAAAAAAAGGGGGGGGGTATTCATCGCCACACAGGATCACGCTGGTTTTGCGATCAGGCTGAGGCCCGAATGACGTTCCCTGAGGTTCTTTTAATTAAGTTGCACCGTACAGCTAAGAAGCTGCTAACTTATTGTGTTGCAAAGCTGTCCACGGCACTTCAGGCAACCAATGACCAATGTTGGGATGCTGTCGCTGACTTGCTGATAATAAAACTGCTTCGTATAGGTCGGCAATTTTTGTAAGAGAGAAATATTCTTCAGCCATCCGCCTGCTTGTCTCGCCCATAGCATGCCTTTGTGCCTCAGACAATGAAGCAAATTTTTCAATTGCATTGGCGATATCGTGCGGATCATGGGGAGAAAACAAAAAACCGTTTTGCCCCTCTTTTACAAGGTTTCCTGCATCGCAGACTGCACTCATAAGGATCGGTTTTCCGCAACTCATACCCTCGCATACCGTATTGGGAAGGCCCTCGTAGAAAGAAGGAAGGAAAACCGCGTCCGATTGTTGATATTTCGCAATAATGTCGCGTGTAGGCGGGTGAATATAAAAACAATCGGTCAGCCCAAGCTCAGTGATCCGGCGCTTGGCTTGGCACAACAATGGTGGATCATCTGCAATATTCCCATACCATTCAACTGACACTCGGATTCCCCTCCGATGGTGCAGGAGCTCAACCGCTTCGATAGACCCTAACAGGTTTTTTTGTTTGTTGATTCTGGCAGCTACAACCAACCGTAACTCTTTAGATTTGCACGGAGTTGCGCCTGGTTTGAACCTTTCAAGGTCCACTGCGTTGTATATCGTCACCATACGATTTTTAAGCGCCGACACTGCTTTTTCCAGCATTAGCCGATTGGCATGAGAGTTCACAGTAATGGCGTCGGCAATCAAATGGAAATACTTTCTAAAACGGTATGCACCAGTATCCATATCCTGTAATGCAAGCCGTTCACTGACAACAAGCCCCCACCGGCGGGAAGGCAAAGCCGCCAACTCAGCGTATGCCGCACTGCTCTGAAGAAATGCCAGAACCACGGCATGACGTTCACTTCTCAAAAACCGCCTTATTTTGCTCTGCCACTCCCATGTTCCCTGTCCACCAAGGAATATATGGTTTACATTCGCTTTCTGAAGCATAGATAAATAAAAATCACCCGGAGCGTAAGTCACTACTTGGACAGAATGACCACGGCGTTTCATCTCCACAGCCAAAATGCATAGCTGCCTTTCGGCCCCTCCGCTGCCGAGGCTCTCTGTGAGCATTGTGATATTCATTTAAAAACTCCAGGATGGCTATGACGCTGCATCATTAGAGGCATAGGCACTATCTTATTATGCAGGGACACATGAACGGCAAAGCGACTCCGCCATGAGGTGGGCGTACCAGTTGTCCTCCAGCTTGCTGGGACCAAAACATCGTATGTCTTGCTCCTCAAGAATCTCACGCGACCAGCTCATGGCGGAGTCGCTTTGCCGCCGAGGAGAATCTTTATATACTCCCGTGTGGAATATTCCACCGTGTACGGGTAAAGATCCTCAGGGCCGCAGGGCGCCTTACGCCCCTTGGAAAGGCTTTCCAAAATAGCCCCCGCCATGCTTGTGGCGTCCCCAACCGGAACCAGCCTACCCAGGCGTCCATCCTGCAGGATTTCCTTCGGTCCGCTCGGGCAGTCTGTGCTGACGACGGGGCATCCACAGGCCATGGCCTGAATAAGCGACCCGGGGAGCCCTTCCCAAGCCGAAGAAAGGACAAAAAGCCTCGCCCTCGACATGAAGGCGAAGGGGTTCTTGTGGAAACCCGGCAAGGAGATGTCAGACGCCAGACCCAGCTCCGAAATGAGGGCCTCCAGTTTCGCCCGATTTTCCCCTTCTCCGAGAATCACGAGTTTTGCAACCACTTTCTTTCGCACAAGGGCGAAAGCCCGTATCAAAGTTTGCTGGTCCTTCTGGGCTGTCAACCGGCCCACCGAGAGGATCACGGGGGGTTGCCCCTCTTGGAACCACTCGTGGTCCAGGGGTTCCAAAGCGCGGTTTTGAAGTGCATTGGAGATGAGAGGACTGTAGATTACGGACAGCTTCTTCCATGGTATGCCGAGCTGTCCGCTCAGATCGTCAGCGACCCCCCGGGAAACGGCGATCATGTGGTCGGCGCGGTGGTAACAGTACCACATAGCCAAAGAAAACGCCCAACGCATCAGGGGCATCATGGCCCGAAGTCCCTGACCAACCATGTTAGCTTCACGCACGATCATCCTTGTACGCACACCGGAAAACTGATGGGCCAAGACAGCCAGGCAACTGGAATGCCCCCCTGTAGCGAGGATAGCAGACGGCCTCTCGCGCCGTAAGTACCGGATAAGGCTAGGAGCCCCGAAGGCCATACGGCTTACCCCCAGGTTAATCAACCTCACATCGGGGGGTAGTTCGTCGAGGTACACCGCCCCATGAAGGGTTCCAACGACGAGATCAACGGGGTAGCCGCTTTGCGAGAGTGCTTTTCCCAGATTCACGAAAACTCTTTCCGCCCCGCCGCCCCCGAGATCCGCGATGAACAAAGTGAACTTCGGGGGATCACTTACGGGTATCATTAATTTCCCCCTGTATACAGATGAGACATTCAGCATTCAAGGCCACGCCCGCATCATGTACAAAGCCCAGCAGCCGGGGCTTTCAGTGAGCTTTGTGATCCTCATTATAAACCAAACACAATTTCTTTACTGTACATAATCAATAAAACACCCCGCCGCAAGCAGTGGGGTATCAAAGATATTTTAGTTGTACAGGTCTGATCAGTCAAAATTTTCCTGCTTCACCATTGTTTTGACCAGCATGTAGCTCCTTGTTAAAGCTCGCAGCCACTCGGCTTTCAACCACGTGCTGCATATGCTTCCCTCAAACAGACGCTATCTACGACGGCGAAGAATCATCATGCGGGGTAAACGTATCAACCTCATTTACTGACTCTGACTCTGCTTTTGGTGTAAACAGAGAAACACCTGTGATATACGCAAAGAGGCACCAGCCAATTTTTGTAGAAAGAATTTGACCACTAAAAAGCAAGCCCGCAATAGGAATTAAGTAAAGCAGTGGAAGCAGCAAGCCCTCGGTCTTGTAACTTTCATAGCCTTTTTTTGCTATCCGATACAAAAAAGTCAAATAAAGGCTTAATCCTACAATGCCGGTATAACAAAGCACTTCCAAAAACACATTATGCGGACTAAACAGATAACCTATGGCTCTTTGACAAAAATCAGCGTAACCTATTTTCCCAACCCCAAAAAACGGGTTACTTTCAATAAGTGGCAATAAAGTCTCCCAATAAACTTCTCTTCCCGCCAAGTCGCCTTTATAATAAGTGTCCGCTAGGCGTTTTACATAAATATCCGACTCCATCACAATCAGCCAGCCATAGATACAAACCAGCACACCGAAGGCAAAAGATGCAATTTTACCAAAAATACTTTTTGTTTTGAACAACACTATTCCCACTACCAACATTAAAGCTATGGAAATCAAAGCAACGCGAGAACCGGTTTCCAAAAGAAGCTTTATCAAGAGAGGCAGGGAGATGAGCAATAAATAGCGCAGCCTTCCGAAATTGAATCTATTTTGTACTACCGTCAAGATAACTATCGGCAGCGCAATACTAATTCTTACCCCGATAGCATTTGGATTATCACCAAAAATCATGACTCTGCCGAGCTCATATTCGGTTCCAATACCGGCACTGTACAGCAGCGACAGAGCAACAGAACCTAATGTAAAGCTGAGAATTCCCTTTTCCAAAACCAGGGAATCTTGCCGTGCATG
>Ga0114951_10002629_pt1 | contig 20075 bp, 11 predicted proteins | sample AM7aDNAmetaG_FD_88677 | JGI IMG/M metagenome (GOLD analysis project Ga0114951, IMG submission 88677) | Freshwater microbial communities from Finland to study Microbial Dark Matter (Phase II) - AM7a DNA metaG | ecosystem: Environmental > Aquatic > Freshwater > Lake | place: Finland: Lake Alinen...
GTTGATGTAGCCGATGGCCATGTTCAGCACGTTTGCCGCCACGGTATCGTGCATCTGCGTGCGCCTGGCATCGCCCTCAGGAAGCGCGCCATCGATGATGAGCAGCAAGGGCTCGGTCTGCTCAAGGAGGCGACCGGCTGCCACGAGCAGCTCCCTGGCCGCAGCGCCGCGTTTCTCGTGAGCTGATCCGCCGCTCGACTTGAGTCGCTCCCGCAGCGGCTCCACCGCCGCATGGACCTTCTGTCCGATACCCGCTGCAGCCTTGAGCGCCGTCATCTCGTGAGCCTTGTCCATGTTCCCCACCACGCGATCGAGCGCTGCCTCGCCCTCAGCGATCTTGGCCGCGCGTCTCAGCCAGGCCATTGATCCCTGGAAGTCCTCGCTCTCGTTGACGTAGTCAATGGTCATCTCCATAACCGTGAGTGCGAGGTCGTCGTGCAGCCCCTCGCGTGTGGCGTCACCTTCGGGGAGCGCAACGTCTACAAGAAGCAGCAGTGGCTCAGCCTGCTCGAGGAGGCGGCCGGCCGCCACGAGGATCTCCCTTGGCGCCCCCTTCGGCTTCTTCTCCACTGAGTCGCAGCTAGCCCTGAGCCGTGCACGCGCCGGCGCAAGTGCCTCGCGAACCCCACGGTCGATAACACTCCTTGGCAGCCCGGACTTCCGCAGCTGCGCGAACACTCGTTTGCATGCGTCCGTTCGCCCAGCCTCGAAGTCACCGACCGCGAGACGAGCGCTGACGATGGCCAACGTTTGAGGAAGATGCCTGTGAATGTCCACAACATCTTCCTTCACAAGGCGAGGGTCGTCGGCACCCGCCGCGCGTTCCAGGACGACGCCCCAGAACGCCTCGTTGTCCAGGAGCTCGCTCCAACGCTGGAAGGCACTCGACCACTGCGAGGCGAGCGCTCTCGGACGCATCTCACTCGGCGTTCCGGCTCTCTCATCAAGCTCGGCGTCAAGGACGGTGACGTGAGCGGCGACAGCGAGATTGTGGAGGGCGATGGCCCCACTGCGGCCGCCTTCGCGCACCGTCGATTCCCAAAGCCGTGACGCAGCTGCGGCGCCCTTGACGGAGAGCGCGGTCAGTGCAGCATCCTGACCATCGCTGCCATCCAGCGGCCAGAACCAGAAGAACTCATCGACGAGACGTTCATCCGGGTCGCCGAGCCGCTCGACAGCGCGTCGCAGAGCGTCTGAGTCCGGTGCCGTAGACAAGGGCATGAGTCGGTCGTGCGCCTCGACGGCGACGCCGATCTTCTCGGCCATGCTGATCCTGTCGACCTCGCGGCGCACCTCGCTCTGGGAGGCGTTCACTGAGAGCTGCGTCACTCGGAAAGCGTTCAGACGGTAGATCTCTGGGACTGCGCTGCCGAGCAGAGGTTCGTAGGGCCCTGCTCGCGTCGAGCTCCGTTTGGCTTCCCGCCAGGCAGCGACATAGTCGGGTTCGGGCGCAGTCTTCTCAGCGGGGGAGTCCTCGTCGTCCAGGGCCACGTCGTCGCCAGCGCTTTCCTCGGGATCCGCGACGAAGCGCCCCTGATTCGACGGCTTTTGGCTCTGCGGCGCATCCTGTCGTTGGGCGCCATCCGTTGGCTCAGGCTCTGGGCGTTCGTCGCCGGACTCCTGGGCGTCAGGCGTGACCGTGTAGTCGAGACTCACCCCCGGAATCGTGACGAACTGCGACCGCTTCAAGCGCTTCTGCAGCGGGCGCTTCAGACGATCACCAAGCTTCTGCAGCCGCTCCACGGGCGACGCACCGGATCCGTCGGTCTCGCTCTCTGGCTCCTCCCCTTGCGCCTCGGCGGGCCTGATCCGCTGCACATAGATCGCGTGAGCCTCGTCGTATCGCCTCTTCGCCCATCCGCTCAGCTTCTCTGAGGATCCGGCGGTCGCAAGAGCACCGCGCAGACGCCCAAGCTGCCCCGTAGTGAGATCCAGGAACGCAGTGGCGGTCTCGAGTACCCGCCCATGCTCCCTTGACTCATCCCTAGAGAGCTCAGGAGCATCCTGTTCAGGAGGCGTGCCCACTTCGTCCTTTCCAGCGTGGAGCCCTCACGAAGAACTCAACTGGGTTAGGGCCCACGTCGCGCGCTCCCGAACACGGTCGTCGGCGGTGGTGAACATGGCCAAGGCCGTGGACACCCTCCCCTGCTTCACCACCAACTCGATCTCCATGGCCTTGCAGAATGGATCATGCCACTCACGCCCAATCGTGAGAACGCCCCTCGCCCGCGGTTCCCGACTGTCGCCCAAGACCTGGAACGCCGGCATGAGGATGGTCTCGCGATAGTCGGGCGTAGAGAACGGTTGCTTGTCCATTGACACCCAGTCTGCCTGAGTACGCGCTGCCTGAAGACAGCTTCGGGGATCCTCCAAGACGTCGATGACCGCATTGGCGAGATCCTCACCTCGGAGGCCTTCCAACAGCACAAGGAGCGGCTCGCGCCGTATCCATTCTGCCTCCGTATCGCGAAGCGCCGCAGTTATGGCTCGCTGCGCAGCAGCGCTTCCGTTCGTCGCAATCCTGCCCAGCGCATACGTGGCGGCATCCACCTCCTTCTCCGCGTCAGGTCCGCGCGACAGGATCGCGGCGAGCCGGGGAACAGCGCCGTCGGATAGCTCAATCAGCGCATCCAGAGCTGGCGCTCCCCGCTTCTCGCGTCCTTTGGCGACAATCGCAACGAGTCTCTCAACATCTCCGGCCGCCTTCAGCTTCTCTATGCTGGGTCCAAACATCACTCCTCCTCCAAGACGTGATATGCGCGATGCGCCATGGCATGGGACGGTCCCAATACGTCTCGGCCGCGCCACCAGCTCAATCACGCTCGGCAACTGCTCCCGCACTGTCCGACGCACCTAGCGAGACGCATCGTGAGCTGCAATCAAATACTCGGCTTCTGTCTCTCCGAGTCGAGCCAGACGCTCTGGCCATGGGAGTCGTATCCACCCTTCCTGGCGGGCCCTCTCTAGGTCGCCGACTGGACGCAGACGGTTCAAATCGGCGGCGCGGGCGACAAGGGCGCAGAGCAGGGCGTCGAGATGGTCGTCACGGTCGCAGCACATGGCGATGACCTGGCTCGGGATCTGCAGCCACCCATTCGCCTCCTTCTGCAGCTGGGACACGAGGCGCTCTCGCCGTCTCCTTGCTTCCGGTTTCTTGCCCTTGTAGCTGCCCGGATCTTGAGCATGCAGGCCCGGGCTCAGCCCCCAACAGCGGAGCGCTGCCGCCGGGTAGACCTCGACCATGCGGCCCTCGCCGCTACGATCGAGTGGCACACCCTCTCGGACAAGCGTCGCGAGCAGACGTGCACAGCGCATCGCGGCGTACGCGATCCGGTCGGTAGAGACACTCAGTGGCTTCTTGCCCAGCAGCGCCCAGACCTCGGTGTCGGTGACGCGGAGCTCCATGGTGGCTTGGACTTCGCGGCTGTCGAGCCCATCGGGCCAGACCCCCAGGGTCCGATAGGCCAAGAGTGCATCCGTGAACGGTATCGGCCATCCAAACGGAGCGTCGATCCCTACCTTCGTGATGGCTGGGTTGAGAATCAGCTTGAGAACCGCGGAGTCCGTCAGCTCCTCGCTCGGGAGCGGCTGTACGACACCCAGCTCGCCGATCCAGTCGATCCGACAAGCACCGGTGTTCTCGGGCTGCGACGCGAGATCGATACCGAGTGTTGCCGAGCGGCGCCCACCGCTGGAGGTCCTCGTAGAAGCCAACTCAGGAAGCCGCCGCTGAGTGCACGCGATCGACGAACCAGTCCAGGACACGTAGCAGGTCGTCAAGCACGTCAGGCTCGGCGAACATGGCGAAGGGCAGTTTGACGTACTTGTCCGCCGCCTCTGGAGGCAAGTCGACGCATGGCAACTCGTTCAACTGGCGCATCAGTTCCGCGCGGACCGCGACGTCATCAAACGGGGGGCGTTTCTTGAGGGTCGGAAGTTGCAGCTGTAGCGAGCCGTCCGCGATCAGTCTGGGGAGTGAGTACCAGACTCCTTTCTTCTTGAGATAGGGCGTCCACGCAGGAATGTTCCTATCTGTCGGCCAGTCTGCCTCAGGAAGATGCCGCTCAGCCCAGGCGATGAGTCGCTCCGCAGGTGCAGACAGCTCGGGATTGGCCTCTGCGAGACATGCGCGGAACAGCTCGGGAGAGCAGCCCCGCTCTGGGTCCGGTGCAACCCAGCGCCCAACCAGAGGCCCGATGACTTTCCGCAATGCCTCGAGCCGCTCCTCGTACCAAGCGGCCAATCTGGGCCACGCATCCCTGTCCTCGATGTCTGAGCCGCAACTCACCTCGAAGTACTGCTGATAGCTCGCCGGCGTGTCGACCCAGGTAGCCCTCTCTGGGAAGACGCCCTGTATCGCTTCCCGGTTGCTCAAGAGCCAGTTGAACAGCGAGCGCGTGGTGTGCTGGTCAGAGAGATACTGGATGGCGAACGCGCCCAGATTGGTGCGCGCAATCGCGTAGGTCCCGCCTCTGGCTGCGCCGGAGCCTGCATCCACCCAGGGGTTCTCGCTTGGCCGAAGCCAGGCGGAGGAGCCCGCGTCCTCGAGATAGCGGGCGACGTAGGTCCAGAACTCGAGCCGGATTGGTCCCATGTTCCGGCTCGGCCTCGATGGCACATCGCCGGGGTCCAGCTTCACCAACGCAGCAAGAGGCTCGAACTCCTCCGCTGCAGGCCATGCCTTCGCGATCCTATCCACGAGCTCGGTTCCGCGCTGCTCGATCTCAGTGGCGGTCCAGCGGTCGTGCTTGACGAACCAGCGGTTCAGCCTGAGGTTGCTTTCAAGGAACTGGGCACGCTTCCACTCGAAGGGCCTGTTGGAGAGCGTCGAATTGTAAGCGGTGAGCGTAAGGTTGCCGATGGTGTGTAGCCATGTCCGGTGCACGTCCTCCCAGTCGGCACCCAGTTCATTCTTCCATGCCTTTCCGTAGTCATCGTCGCCGATCCCCTGAGGCATGACGTGCTCGATGGTGAGCTTTGGGGGTTTCATGTCCAGAAGACGATCGACCTCGACCTTCTCCAGATTGGAGTCCGGGTCCTCGATGGCAACGAGCACGAGCCGGGTGAGGTTGGGCCAACTCCGATAGATGGGGTAGCCAAGCAGGCTCTCCCGGAACGATGCGTCTCTTGGCCATCCCTTGCGGGCGAGGAAGAGCGTCAGCGAGGACAGCACCGCGTCGTCTTTGATCTCGCCGATCGCGGTCGTGAAGATGCGGCCGTAGGCTCGCGTGGACCAGTTGGTGATGGCTCGGCGCAGCACGAAGCTCTGCACCGCCCTGAGGCACTCCACCAACTCAGGCTCCAGCAGCGCGCCACCGTCGTAGCGGGCAAGCAGATTGAGGATGAGTGGGTAGCTCGTCGATTGCTCGAGCCGCTTCGTGCGCAGTAGCTCACGTTGGAGATCAGGCGTCCGCGCCGAGTCTGGACGGTGGATCCACAGATAGAGCTTCGCATATCGCTCGAGCTGCTCCACGAGCTCGCTGCGCGACAGCGCCTTGGTTGAGCTGTCGCGCTCGAATCCTACGTACACCTCGTCTCGGCGAACGTAGCTCCCGTCTCGCATGAGGTAGTCGCGGTAGAAGTCGGTCAAGTCTACGGCCTTGTGCTCACCACCGGCGAGGAAGCGCGCCTCGAATGGGATCCATTGCTGTGCGTCGAAGTCGTCCTGCTCCGGCAAGGGCACGTCCATGAACACGTAGTTGCGGATGAGGTCGGCCTCTTCGAGTTTCTGCCCGGTGGCGTTGAGCGTGGCGAAGATGGCGAAGGGGTTCTGATCCGGCTGCAGCGTGATGGTGACCAGTGAGAGTCTCGCCGTGACGGCGTCCAGCATCGACCTGAGCGATGCCTCGGCGTCACCGTCCAGCGCTCCCATCTGCTGGAAGAAGTAGCTGTAGGCCTCGCGGATCCTCGACTTGTCTACAATGGCCTTCTCGTCGACGAGGTCAAAGAACTGCTGGCGGTCACGTATGCGCGGCAGGACCTTGTAGCGCGCGAGACCCTCGCCGAACTCGTGGATGAGGTAACTCTTCTGGACCTGAGCGGCCAGCTTGTCGAGCCCGTAAGACTTGGCGTGGTCCCGTAGAGCACACAGCAGAGCAGTGAACGTGATCAGCCTCTGCTGCCCATCGATGACGAGGTAGCGCGACGGCTGGCCCGGTTGGTTCTCGTGGCTCGGCACGGACACGATCGAGCCCATGAAGTGGTCCGACGGTCCGTCCGATTCCTGCAGAGCGCAGAGATCCTCCCAAAGCCGCTCCCAGTCGCGCTCGCGCCAGACATACTCACGCTGAAACACCGGGATGATGAACTGGTCTCCTGCATGCAGGAGATCCTTGAGCTTGCGTTCGCCTACCTGCATGTCGATACACCTCGATGCTGACGCTCCTCAGGCCGCAGTCCCCACCGCGGTCTCTGGCACTATGGTTGAGTGTATCGGTTGACGACGCTCGCCGGCTTGAGCCTCCACTACTCGTCCTCGAACCCGCTCGACGGTCGAGCCGCATCTCGAGAGCGGGAGTAGTGGTGCTCCCAGCGGAATTCGAATCGTGGGCCGTCGAGCCAATGGGCTCATGGCGAGGTCCATCTGGGTCGACCTCATGGGCTCAAGGTCCACGGGGGCGGATCTGGTCTGGCTCCATGGCGCTGGTCTCCTCCTGCTGCCGCCTCGTTCTGGGGCGGCCGTTCGTTTGGACGGTTGATGCTCAATGCCCGTCCGCCTCGATCGCAGCCGGGTCTGCAGGCGAATCACTCGTATCTGCCGCGCTTTGACTTGATCACTTGACCCACAGCGTCGTGCCGGCCACCGGGAACCAGATCCTTGAGATGAAGGCCGCCATTGGAGTACTGAAGGTGAATCCGCCACCCCGACACCTTCGTCACGTCAGCTCTGTATATGGCTTCCTTTACGCCAACGACCTTGTGAAGTCTCGTCTTCGGGAAGTTATGGGTGCGGTGGCACTCCTCGTCTTCGAGTTCGGCCAAGGCCTCAAGGAACTCGACCTTCAGGGAATCATCAGGAAGGTCATGGAAGGCGCTGTGAATGACGCCGTACTCATCGAAGACGCTCTTAGTCCGTGTCATCGCTGCCCTCCTCGCTCTGGACTTGGGCCGGCTGGTAGAGGGACTGCGCGATTCCGTCGAGAACACGCCCCACGCGGCCGTGGTTCGTTAGTGCGAAGAGAGTGAACACCACCTCATTGAAAAGGGGGTCGTCTTCCGCCGTGAAGATCAGCCGCTCTTTGTGCGACACCCGGGCCGAGTACAGTGAGGACTCGAGACCGCTGAGAAAGACCTTGGCGGGGAACTGCATGGCCTGCCTTCTGAACCGTGCCTGGTCCGCAACGTACAGATCGGCTAGGTCGTTCACCTTCTTCACAACACGCTCGCGATCGGGACCGCGGTACTTCCTCAGGTCCTTTTCGAAGCGTCGGGTTGTGTTGAAGACCAGATCCATGGAGCCACCTCCCTCAGACAGAGACATGATCTCGAGTGGGTCGGTTCCGGTGGCGAGGCGGCGAGCAGACCGTCCAGCGGTAGACGTTCAGCATGTAGTGTCGTGCCCTGCATGAGACTCTACTCCCGTGCTGGACGACCACACAGTCAACGACACTCGAACGCGCGGCGTGCAGCGTCGTCAACCCAATAGTTGACCATCGCGATAGCCCAGAAGTCGACCACATCTAGGTTGTCTTGCGGCGTGGCCCACTGCAGCACGGCGTCCGTGATGGTGGCGCCCATGTGGTTGTAGGGAAGCGTGAGATCTTCGACCATCTCGAAGTCCGGGAGGCCCCTCACGTATTCCGCGAGTTGCGCCGCGGTGGTCACGAGGACTCCCCAGCGACGACCTTGGCTCGCACACTCTGCCAGACGTCCAGGAAGCTTCTCGGCCGCGTCACGCGCGGCACCAGGAAGTAGCCCTCTTCGGCAGTGCCAAATAGGTCGCCGGTACCCCCGACCAGGTCGAGGAGGTTCATCAGGCCGACAACGGCGTCCAGCTCATCATCACTGGCAATCGGCCGCTCCAAGTGCGCCGCGTGCGAGGAGATGATGTGTTCGGTGACGGCCTCGACCAGCGCGTCGAATACCACGCGGTTATGGCGACAGGGCTTGTACTTCTCGATTGTGCGAGGGAATCCCGCGATGCCCGCTGAAGCGTAGAAGCCGAGACTTACCGCAGGGTGACTCTCAAGCACGGTGATCGTGCCGGCGTCTTGTTTGCGGAGGGCAGGATCCAAGCCGATCCTCAGACCCGCCTCGACCGCACTGTCCGCCAGTGCATCCAGAAAGGTGCGCACGACAGGAGCGTGAGGCGCCCCCGTGTAGCCGAGCACAGACACTCCCGGATGGAGAGTGACGAACGCCGGGCAGTCGTCCCCGCTGCCGCAGAGATCGATCAATGCCGTCCGCAACTCGGCCGCCGGAAGCGACACGGTCTTTGGCGGCTTCGAGCCCAAGGCCTTCTCGCACGGTCTCGTGACAAAGGGGTTGACGTTGAACGGCCAGGCCCTGGCCCCAGTGACAGCTCCCGGCGGGGCAAACGACTCGGGAACCTGCACGCCCCCAAAGGCGCGCAATGGCGCATCAAGCGAGAGCAGCACGTGGTTGTGCTCCGCCGCGGCACACAGCTCGTCAACAAGGGTAGTGAGGTCCGCAATCAGCATCTGCCGGAGTCGAACCAGCGGCCGCGGGCTTGCGGCGCATGAGGCCACAGCCCAACCCTTGTCGGACGACCCGGGGTCCACGCCATACAGACTGATCCCCTGCGAGAGCGCGGCGCGGGACGCAGAATGCACACCCTCGGCTCCAGATGCCCGCAGGTCGCCATCACGCCCGACCAAGCGCTCTGCGTGTCGTCCTGCCTCAGAATCCATTCACGGCTCCCTGCCCGTCTATCTGCTGCTCCACGCGAAGCCTCGGCGCTTGAACCCTACCGTGCCAACGACACGGTCACCTCACTCCCACCGAGGCTCGTCGCGCGCAGTCCAGTCGATTCGTCTACGTCGTGAGCCGTCAGGCTCGGCAGCTTGAACGGGAAGAGCGCCGGATTATGGAGAAGTGCATCGAGCGGAGCACTCTCGCCATCCGCGGCATGAAGTACAGCTTCGATCAGCAGGATCGCGGCATCTCGCCCGACGGTTCGCCGATCAGCCGCTCGATAGGTCCTGGTGGCAGCATCTGACTCAAGTGCTCCCCACTGCACCATGTTGTAGGTGGCCAATCGCGTGGCCCGTTCAACGGTGGGTCGATCACCGAACTCCTCAGCAACTCGTCTCTGCACGTCGCTGCGGCCCAACGCATCCTGCAGCCTTGAGAGACGCCCCACGCTCTCAGCCACTGTCGCGAAGAATGGATAGGCGGCCACCGCCATCGTCCAGTGCAGGGCGAGGTGCTCTGCAGAGGGAGTCCGGGGGAGCGCCTGCAGGCATTCATCGCGAAGGCCTTCGAGCCCCTCTGGCGGGTCAACCCACAGAGTGGAGAGAACCATGATCGCGCGCCCTCGGCTTCCGACTCGAGGGTCCTTCCCCTCCGCAAGTTCCGGGGCGAGAATGGCCTGCAAAGACGACCGGACCTCTTTCCCCGACCTGCCGAGCGACACGAGTGCCGCTGTCTGCTCGAGCCACTCGAGCTTCAGTCCAATGCTGAAGCCGATGCCTTCACCCTTCTTGCCCAACTGGTCCTACTTTCCGGTGACCCGCACGAACGGCACGATGAGTTCTTCAAGAGCCGCGCCGCCGTGAGTGACGGTGTGCTTTCCTGCAGTGACAAAGGCGTCGCGACCGGAGGCCACCAGGGGCATGAAGTCCGGGGGAAGCCCGACCGGGTCCCATGCGATTGCGCTCGGGAACTTCTCGCGCACCTTGTCACGCAGAATCTCATTGGGGTAGACGCGGACCCGCTCACCGCGGAGATTGGCGAGAGCCTTCTCGGCCGGATTGCCGATGCCGCATGCCTCGACGTTGCCGTGATCTGCGGTGATGTAGACGGCAAAGCCTTCAGCGAGAAGCCGGCGCAGCATCTCTGAGAAGTGCCCCTGGGACGCCCATTGGCGGACCTGGCTGTGGACACCCGCGATGCCGAGCGTGGCGCCGTGGAGGATATTGTCGACGGCGTTGACTACGAGACCCAGGACGCGGGTTTTGGGCTGCGCGAGCAGAGTATCTAGTTTCGTCTCGCCATCACTCTCAGCCAGACCCTTCTGGAACCCAACCTGATCCGGAGTGAGACCGCGGGTAGTCCAGAACGCGGACCAGAGCGCGACCTCTTTGCCAGTGGTCAGAATGCTGCCTGGGAAGTATTGGGGAACCTCTCCCGCGAACAGGGCCTGGCGGGACACTGATGTTAGGGTGGGAGCCCACGCGAACGTGCCTGTGGTTGTCGTCTCCAGATCCGGCATTTGGTCAGCGAGGACGTGCCGCACGACAAACCATTGATCGAGAGACATGCCATCGACAACGACGAGAGCAGCTCGCGCGTTCCCCGCACCGACCATCTCGTCGGCAACCACGCGCGGGACATGATGCACCATGACCGGATCGACGCTCGCCAGGTTGTGCAGGCCGCGATAGCGTTCCCCGACCCATGAAGCGAAGCGCTCGTCGAGAGCGTTTTGGAGTCGTTCGTACTGGCCACCAAGTTCGTCACTGACGTTGGCGTCTGGGTGCCAGCGCTCTACAACCGTCTCCGCCCACCCCAGGGCAAAGCTCTGCCAGTCCGTATGCCTCGCGCCCGCTTCCGGCATGTGCATTGCCGTGTGATCGACCAGCACATCCAGGTTCCTCGTTCGAGCCGCCGTCGTGGTGCCGATGACGCCGGCAGCCATCCACTCACCGCTGAGCTTGTCCGCGAGCGGATGCTCAACCGGCTTCAGAAAGCCGGCATAGAACAGGTCGTCGACGTAGACGTGAACATCATCGTGGCCGAACGGCAGGTCGGCTGGACCTGGAACGGCAAATGCCGAGTGATCCGGCGCGTTGGGGCTGTCTCCAAATGCGAAGCCCTTGGCCTTGGCGACACTGTCAAGGTAGATGGGCCAACGCTCTTGCAGGAAGGTGAAGAAGGCTTGCCGATCGGCCAAAATCACTTCGAGCGGCCAGTCGCCGAACAGTCCTCGCATCCGCACTGTGTCGATGATGTACTCGTCGAGGAGCAGGGGCAGATGCACGCCGCGGTAGTGGCGACGAGCGAGAAAGCGCAACAGATCTGACGGCCGCTTGATGAGTTCTGGTGCCACCTCGAAGACGTGCTTGAGGACGAAGTCCTTGGTCGGCAGCACGCCAAGATCCCCCGGCTTGAACACTTCGACCGCGTCGTAGAGTGCGCCCAGGTCGGATGACTCGAGCGCCTCGATCACCGGGTAGTTCAGACCCGGAAACAGCTCGCCCAAGCTAAGCGACACTCGATCGGCATTGTCGAGCACGTCGAACGGAACACGACCCGACTCAGCATCGGTGGCGGGCAGCGCGACGATCAGGTTCCAGCGGCGCCCTCCTTCAACACCCTGGCGATACTGCGCCTCGTACACGTACCGGAACTTGACGGGGTCATCGAACCAGACGACGTCGAAGCCTTGCTCCCCGAGCAGGCCCAGCACCGTCTCCTCAGCGAGCAGGCGATCCGGATCGAAGGCAACGACGACATGGGCGACGTCCGGGGAAAACCGAGATGCAACGGCCTTGGCCCAGCTTGTTGCCGTTGTGATCACCGTGCCGTCGTCTCAATGCGCGCAACGAGGACCGCCGCCATGTCGGGCGCTGTCTCCGCCCGCGCATCCAGATTGGCTTCCCAGCGCTGCAACTCATCGTCGAGCTGCCGAAGCCGGTGGCCCCTTACCGCGTCGAGGCCGAGCCTGCCAAGTGCTTTGCGCCGTGAGTCGAATGCATACGTCCCTCGCTCGCGCTCGGCATCCAAGGCGTCGTGGTGAGTGCCGAGAAGTTCGTCGAACACGGGTCGGGCATCGACTTCGGCTCCGATATAGGCGGTCTCGTATGCCGCAGCGGCTTCCTCACCAGCGAGACTGCGAGTGGGCTCGCAGTCAGCCGAGAGCATCGCGTCCCAAATGCCACGTGCGCTGGGGCCGAGCAAACGGCCGTCGTCGTGAACAAAGACAGGAACGATGCGCTGCTCGCGTCGATCGGCGCTGTCGAGCGACACGCGCCAGAGCGACCAGATGCCCCGAAGATCTTCGGGAAGATCGGGCAGCTGGATCGCCGGAACGGACTGTCCGCGTACGAAAACAGGGAGCGCCGTGGCAAGGCCGCGAACGCGAGCGTCTTCGAGCGTCAGGTAGGTCGCGGCAGGGAAGCGCTCTGCCTCAGCAGGAGTGAAGACCGTGTCGAGCCGGATCTCGCCGCCGGGCCACACGAGATCCCAAGACTTGCCCCCGTCGCGAGGACGCTCACTGGCCTCTCCGGCGTGCGCTCGAAGGTAGTTGACCGTCATGCGCTCCACCCAGTGCGGCAGCGGATGCTGGCGCACTCGTTGCGCGCCGGCCGGGTCAAGCTCGCCCACGTCACCCAGGAGTGATGCAGCGTCACGTGCGTCAGCCGCACGCTCACGCACCCGCTCGACGGTGGCGTCCACCTCGTCATCGAGTCTATCGGGGTGCAGCAAGGTCTCCACGAAGAGGCCGGTGAAGAGCTGCTCGGCGTCTGCCGAATCCAGCACATCACCGGTCTTGTCGACGCCGAACTCATGCAGGATCACGCCGAGCTTGCGCTCAAGGACCTCGCGGACGCGGAACTCGACGGAACTCTGCAGCATGAAGTTGTGGGCGCGCACGACATGAACTTGCCCGATGCGGTCGACGCGACCGATGCGCTGCTCTATGCGCATGGGATTCCAGGGCATGTCGTAGTTGATCACCACGTGAGCGAACTGAAGGTTCACGCCTTCCCCGCCAGCGTCGGTCGACACGAGGACTCTGGCTCGCTCTGCGAACTCCTTCTGCACGCGCTGGCGCTCATCCATGTCCATCGAGCCGTTGAGGCAAGCGACCGTGAACCCGCGCGACTCAAGGTGCTCGGCCAGCATGTTCTGGGTCGGGACGAACTCTGTGAAGAGCAGCACCTTCAGGTCTGGATCGCCTTCCTCGCGCTGCAGCTCGTAGATCAGCTCAAGCAGCCGCTCGGCTTTGGCGTCAGGGCAACCGGCTTCAGTTCTCCGCGCCAGTTCAAGCAACAGCTCCACTTCGGTACGCTCATCCTTGAGCGCGGCGAGCTGTGCGCCGAGCAGTGTGTCCATCTGCTCCTCACCATCGAGGTCGGCCCAATCCTCAAGAGTCATCGATGGGAACAGCGCAAGCTGCTCCTCCGGTGATTGAAGGACATCAAGACGCCGTTCCAGCGTGGTGCGAATTGCCCGCGTCGAGCTAGACACGAGGCGCTGCATGAGGATCAGCAGAAAGCCGACGTGCGTCTTCTTCTCGAGCATCGCGCGGTCGTAGCCAACGCGAACATACTCGGAGACCGCTTCGTAGAGCTGCTCCTGTAGCGCATGCCTCTCTTCCCAGGGCACTGAGTCGAGCCGCGTCTGTCGCGGCTTGAACAAGGCATTGCCATCGGCATCGATGGCGCGCCGCTTCTCGGTGCGGATCACGAACGGTTGGACGCGCTCCCGAGAGATGCTCTCTTCGTCAGGAAACGCAACCTCGTCAAGCAGTGACATGACCCGTTGGAAGGCGTCGGTCTTGCCCTGGTGCGGCGTCGCGGTCAGGAGAAGCAAGTAGGGTGCGGCTTCCGCGAGGCCGCGCCCCAGGCGATATCGGGCCACCTGCTCAGAGCTTCCGCCAAGCCTGTGCGCCTCGTCGCAGATCACGAGGTCCCACCCCGCTGAAATCAGATCATCGAAGCGCTCGCGGTTGTAGTCGGCCACGCGTTCAGCTGACCAGCCGCGGCGACCGTCGATCGGCTTGACCGAATCGAGCGGACAGACGACCTGGTCAGCCGCACGCCAGATGTTGTCGTCGTCAAGAAAACGCCGGTATGCAATCAACTCGCCGGGATCGACTAGACGAAATGTCTCGTTGAAGTGGGTCTTCATCTCAGAGACCCACTGCTTCACAAGTCCGCGTGGTGCGACCACCAAGGTGCGTCGCACGCGTCCACGGATCTTGAACTCGCGCATGATCAGGCCAGCCTCGATCGTCTTGCCCAGACCTACCTCGTCAGCGAGCAGATAGCGAACACGCTGGCCCGAGATGGCACGCTGCAACACGTTGAGCTGATGCGGAAGCGGGATGACGTTGGCCTCCATCGGCGCCAGAAGAATGTCCTGGGTCAGGGCCTGCGCAACACGCGCGGCAGACGTGACATAGGCGAGTTGCTCCGCTGACATCGGCGCGGCTTCGTCCAGCGGCACGACGGAGTCCGCTGCAACGCGCACGATAGCGTCGCTTTGAGGCAACCAGACACGCAGATAGCGCTGCCCCCACAAGCCCTGTGAATCCAGCAGGCGGCACGGCTCCCGATGCTCGAGGCTCCAGTAGAGCTGTGGCGCGTCGGCCACCTCTACTCCCCAGCCCGCGTTAGCGCTTGGTCGTACCACATGAGAAGCTTCGCGTCCTCCTGCAGGACGTCGGCGGGGAGCCGCTCGGCCACGTCGATGATGGTCTGGTAGTCGTGTTCCTGCCAGGCGCGCTTGAAGCCTGCTCGCACGGCCTCGATCCGGAAGAGCTTGAGCTTCCCCCTACCTGCGGCGTCGTCGTCGAACTCTTTGAGCAGGGCACGTTCGCGCAGTTGCTCGAGATCGCCCGCCTTGCGCGCATCGGGAACGAACCATCGGTCTTTGGCTTTGGCACGTAGGAGTGCTGACCACTTGTCCAGCCCCCGCATCTCGCGGTAGTTGGAGGACAGGTAGGCGTGGATCTGGCTAGGAACCTCTCCCTCACCGTCGTACCTGAGAAAGTTCTCGTCCAATAACTCGACCAATTCCAATGGTCTTTCGTGCTTCTCCCAGCCGGCGATTTCGCGCATGAAAAGCGGATGAAGGTCTTGGAATGTCAGCGGCCTGTCGGAGAGGACGCGCCGCAACCACTGAATGGCTGACTCTTCGTCGGTCACGAACAGCTCTAGCTGTCTGACCTCTTGGGCCTGCATCCGTTTCCTGTCGTACTCGGCAACCTGGTCCGGCAGGAAGTACATGGCATCGCGACACGCGAACCGCTCCTCGAGGCCAGAGTAGAAGCCAGCCGCCGAAAGCGGGAGTTGGACGCCACGCTGGACGTGGAAGGCGACCATGCGATCGTAGAGGAGGAAGGCTTGGCGTTCGGCAACAGCCTCAAGACCGTCAACGACCTGCACAGCTACCGGAAGCTGCGCCAGATGCCCCCGGATGAAGGTCCATACACCATCCTGGGTGCCTGCCTCTATCTCGAAACGGTGTTCCGTGTCCGCCCGAGGCTTGTAGGCCGAAATGACGAGGTCCTGCTTGACGGAACCTGCCGAGTTGACTTGCTTGAAGCTTCCCTTGCCCTTGTCAAGCGTCCTAACATCGGCGACCACCAAGCCAGCGCGTTGCAGCGCCTCTTGAATGGCCATCCACACCGCATTGCGCGAGTTATGAAACTCTACTGTCATCCAGCGCCCCGGCTTCAGAGCGCGCTCGTACTGGAGGAAGCACTCCTCCATCAGATGCTGATACTCGACAATTGTCTTTCGCTGCGCGCGGCTTTCGACTGCCTCTGGTCTGTTGTCCGTCGAAACACCGAGCCACGCCTCCAGAACGCAGTTCAGATCGGAGTACATTAGGTTCCCTCCGAAAGGAGGGTCCGTAAAGACGTAGTCGCAGCCGCACGGGGGTAGGAGAGAAGTTGACGCGCTCGCAGTGCCAATGGCACAGAGGCCTTCATTCAGGGTCGATCTGAACTTCTGCGAGCGCATTCTCAATCTCATTCGCTCCAGGACGTTCGTTTCGACCTGCAGGGACGCCACATACCAAGTACCTCGCAAGCTCGTGATGACCCCGCCTCCACCTTTGAAGAAGTTGCCAAGATGCAGTCGATTCTCTTTTCCGGCCCAGCTCAGCGTCGCGCTGAACCAGCTCAGATAGCGGGGGTCAGCGCGGCTCAATCGATCCTTGATGGCCGCTAAGGCCAAAAGGTTGCGCCGCGTGTAGTAGTGGTGGACATGAGTGATGCCTCTTCTGTCGTTGCGGCGCGACTCGTCTCCTTCCGGGAGTCGCGATCTTGGGAAGCGGTAGGCGTTCTCTGACCGATCGGCTTCAGCGGCCAGCGTGATGTCAAACGCATCGGGGCTCTTGCGAAGTCGCTTTCCAGAGCGAGAGCAGTCGATAAGAACTGGGGCCTGTTTCGCAGTTAGTACCGGCTCGTCGAGAGCGTTGTCCATCACCGTCGATGTGGCAATGGAAAGCCCGCTCTTGGTGCTGAGCGCCCCGCATTGCGCACATGGAATGTCGTCGCGCACCGCCTGCGCCTCCCGATCGACAGCGGCGTCCCAGAACACGATCTCTGCCCCGCACTGGGGGCAAAGGAAGACATCTGACCACACCGTGAAGTTGAGCGTGCCCCACGGCAAATGCGGTGCGCGCTCCTTGAGCTGATCCACACCATCACGAAGCAGTGAGACTGCCTCCTCGACCTGGTCATGAGTCGGATTGCACAGCGTGAGATACATCCAGCCCTGCTCCCGCTGAACCTCTTCTAGGATGCGTTTTGCCTCACGCTCGAAGTCGTCCACGTCGATCGGTGCATTGTAGTTGTAGGCGATGAAAGTAGCCGCTGGTGACAGGTCGTTGAGGACGGCCCGTCGTGCGCCAAGCCTCGAGAACACCACCCCCGTCTTGTCGAGAATTGTGCCATCCGACTTGACTTCGTAACCCAGCGACTCGACCGTCTTGCGGTCGCCACACAGCTGAGCGGCCACCGCCGTCATGCCCGTTCCACAGAATCCGTCGAAGACGATGTCGCCTGGCTCCGTGTAGTGAAGGATGTAGCGCATGATGGCCCTGTGTGGCACTTTCGTGTGGTACGAATGCGCGTTGTAGATGGGGTCGTTCTTGCCCTCTGAGACATCAGCTGCGAAGGGCTCGCGCTGATATTGGTCGGTCCCGGCGTCGTATCGTGCGCCCCAGAGCGCCACAAGATCCGCAACCCACGGGTTTGGGCATGCCGTGTAGTAGGGCGGATCCGAGAGGGCGAGAATGTCCTCCGCTTCGCCGACTGGGAAGCCTTCGATGGCGCGAAACTCGGGGTCCTCGAGCTTGTCTCGAAGAAGTCCGTTGAAGTAGGCGCGTCGTTCGTGGTCGTCGCCGAAGGTTAGGCCTAGGCACTGGACCGGACCGGCAGATTCTCGTCCGCCCTCGCGCCTGAAGAGCGCCTCGTTCTGAATCGTCATCGTGCCGCCTACTCGATGACGACGCGTACGCGATCGCGGTCCTTGCCAGCAAGCTTCTTGTCAAGGAAGGCAGCAAACCGCTTGGCCAGTTCTTCCGATGTAGTCGGGGTGCCACCCTCCTGAAGAGCAGCACGCACCTCGTCCGTGGTCAGTGTCAGCTTCTCGAGCCCCGACAGCACATCTCGCAATCCGTCGATGAGGACTTGCGACACCGGATCGGGCAGACGTTTCGTCTTGCGTAACTTCTCAACGGCGTCCTTCTTCTCACCCTCCAGCAGATTCACACTTTGCCACGCGAGCGGATCCTCGATATTGCGGATCAGGCTGTCGGTCCAATCGACTAGCATGCCGTCAAGTCGAGCATCGATGCCGTCCAGCTCAATATCGGCCGACACACCCGCAGGTTCCATGTCGGGGCGGAAGTGACACGCCGGGCAGATCGGGCCCTTGTCTAGGTCCGACTTCGTCAGCGACCAGCATGACTTGAGTTCGCCCATGCGATCCTTGAGAGTTCGCAGTTGGGCGACCGGCAGCAAGTCGATAGTTGCCAACGAATCCAGCGTCCTGAGACGCGCGTCGGAGACAAGCTTGCCCTTGCGCTTGTCGTGCGATTGATCAAGGCGAGCACTTGCGTGAAGGTCGGTGTAGCCAGCCTCGTAGCGTTCCTTGCACTCACCGAGCTTGCGCAGGAGATCCTGCCGCGTGAGAGCATCGATCTCGCCACCAGCGGCGGCTATGCGCTCGGCGCACTCCCCCATGACGCCTTCCGCCTCTGATGCCCAGTGGTCGCCAACCAGGCTGACCATCTTGGCCTGCTCGATGTAGCTGGCCAGTAGCGTGAGGTCGCCTACAGCCTTCTCAACGCCTTCGACCTTCTCCAACGCCTTCAGTCCTTCGCTCTTCGAGCTCACCTCAGACTCAGCAAGGCTGAAGTTCTTGAGTTGACCAGGGGACCTGTAGGCCTGCAGTGAGTCCAAGAAGTCTTTGGTCGCAGTCATGGCCATGGAGAGCGTGGCCCGCTGGGTCTCGCCTAGCGGCTCACGGCCAAAGAGAACGAATCCGCCGCTGGTCTTGGCGATCGCAATTGCCAGGCGTTGAGCCAACTCGATCGCCCTGGTCTGCAGCTGTTGAATGGGGGCGTCGTCGCCGTCTTGGATCTGTTTGACGAGGCCGCTGGGCAGGCCGACAAGCTCCAACACAGCCCGGATCGACGGCAGCTGCCAGCCCTTCGGCTTCTGCACGTGCTTGAAGTCGACGATCTCGCTCACAGGTTTCACGACGAGCGTGTCGACGTTGGTCGCGTCGTAGGTCTGACCGGCGACACTCACTGTGAGGTCGCCGTTGTTGACCAACGCGCCGACCAGCACGGCTACTAGCTCGGGTTCAAGACGGTAGCGATGAGGATCCATGTACTCGACACCGTGATCCACGCCGATGATCTCGCTGCGATTGAGAACCTGGCCCTCCCCCTTGCTGGCGAGCAATTCGGTGATGCCAGCGGCGTAGCGCGACTCACCGGGCCGGAGCTTGTCGTCTTTGAGAAGCTCGAGTGCGTCAAGCACTGCCACAGCTTGTTGCGACTTGCCCGCGCCGCGCATCCAACGGAGGGCGTCCTGCGCTGCCTGACCACGATTGGCGTTGGTGATGAGAACCGAGAAGCGTGGGTACTCTGGCGCCTGTGTGGCGAAGTGATCGGCGCAGCAAATTGAAGCAACCAGATAGACCGCGTCGCGAATGTTAGCAAGCGATCCGGAGGACTCCGCGACCGCCGAATCCGAGGCCTGCTTGGCCCACTCAAGCAACGGACGCGTCTTGCCCTGGTGGGTCACCTTGAAGGCGTTCATGTTGCCGCGCAGCCACGCGACCAGTTCCTTGAGCAGCGTCTCTGCCTTCGATTGATACACGGTCTTGTCTTGGCCAGCCGATGTCGAGGCAAGGTCCAGGGCGGCAGAGTAGTTGGTCACGATTCGGCTAAAGACTTCGTCGCCGGCGTCCAGCCGGAAGAAGACCTCGTCGGCTCGCTTCTCGTCTTTGAAACCGACCGTCTCGAATGGCTCCAGGAAGTAGATGTAGAAGTCGCGCTCTGGCACTGCCGTAGAGCGGTCGTTCGGCGCACCGAAGAAGAGATAGCCCCTGCGCGTTGCCTTGCGATCGCGCCACTCCAGTTCGCGCTCCCAAATGCGGTAGCCGCCGACGTAGGGCTGGTCCGAGCACTCGAGCACGCGCTTGAGCGCCTCGTAGTACCAGCGGTTGCGTGCGTCGTCGTCGATCGTGATCGTGCGCTTCTCAAGCTGCGCGTCGTAGTCGACGATCTTGGTCACGTCCAGGTAGAACTGACCGCCCAGGCGTCCCTTCTCATCGCGCTGCGTCGCCGAGATGAATTGGCCGTTCACTGTCTGACTGATCAGACGCAGGGATGTTTCGACGGCACCGCGGAGGTCCTCGGCAGGCTCGCCGCCCATGTCAGCAGCGACCGGGTCGTAGAGACAGAGCTGGTCGCGCAGCGCCTCGGCGGTAAGGCCGGTCTCCTTCTGGATGTCGCCCACCGCCAGACGATGCACGCACAGCCCGTGGATGATTCGGCGAGCGAACTCCTTGCTCTGGCCCGCCGGATAGCCCACGTCGACGAGGCCTTCAAGCTTGTCGCCAACTTCGATGACCTGCTTCACCTCAGGGTAGGTTCGATAGTTGGGGTTGGTCGCAATAGCGAGACAGAAAGTCGCAAAA
>Ga0114951_10002630_pt1 | contig 20073 bp, 17 predicted proteins | sample AM7aDNAmetaG_FD_88677 | JGI IMG/M metagenome (GOLD analysis project Ga0114951, IMG submission 88677) | Freshwater microbial communities from Finland to study Microbial Dark Matter (Phase II) - AM7a DNA metaG | ecosystem: Environmental > Aquatic > Freshwater > Lake | place: Finland: Lake Alinen...
AACATTGACTTGGCCCTTAAGATTAGCCGGAATGGCTTTCGGAGTTCTTAGTGCCTGAGTGACTGTGTTCGCTATCGCTGCGACGCCTGCAACGCCTGATCGAGATCAGCAATGATGTCGGCGACATCCTCGATACCAATCGAAAGACGGACAAACTCGGGTGTTACGCCGGTTTTCGCCTGTTCCTCGGGCGTCAACTGCGAATGCGTGGTCGAGGCCGGATGGATAACGAGCGACTTGGCGTCGCCGATGTTGGCGAGGTGGCTGAGGAGCTTGACGCTGTTGATCAACTTCACACCTGCGGCCGCGCCGCCCTTGATGCCGAAGCCGACGATGCCACCGGCGCCGTCGGAAAGATATTTTTCCGCGTTGGCGTGGTGTGGGTGGCTCGGCAGACCGGGATAATTCACCCAGACGACGGCAGGATGTTTCTCTAGGAATTTCGCAACAGCAAGCGCGTTCTCGCAATGGCGCGGCATACGTAGATGCAAGGTCTCAATGCCTAGCAGTGTAAGGAACGAAGCAAACGGGCTCATGCAGCCGCCGGTGTCGCGGAGCCAGTGGGTCCGTATATGAATGATGTAGGCGATATTGCCGATGGAGCGCAGAGCTTCCTCGAAGACGACGCCGTGATACGCCGGGTCTGGGGCACAGAACTCGGGCCATTTCTTTGGGTTTTTCGCCCATTGAAACTTCCCACTGTCCACGACCGCTCCGCCGATATGTACGCCGTGACCGCCAAGGAATTTCGTCGTCGAGTAGACGATGATGTCGGCGCCGTGCTCAATAGGACGAAGCAAGGCGGGCGTCATCACGGTGTTGTCAATGATTACTGGCAAATCGTGTTTATGGGCAATGGTTGCAAGTTTACGGAAGTCGGGCACGTCGTTCTTTGGGTTGCCAAGCGATTCGAGATAGACGCAGCGGGTGTTGGTATCCACGAGCTTGTCGATGTCTTCCGGTTTGTTCGGATCGAAGAAGCGCACTTCGATGCCGAGCTTCGCGAGCGTCTGCGTGAACAACGTCCACGTTCCGCCGTACAGGCTCGTGGCGGAGACAAAATTCTGGCCCGCGTGCACAATGGTCAGCAGCGCCGCCGTGATGGCAGCTTGACCGCTGGCGAAGGCAAGTCCCGCCGCGCCACCGTCGAGCGCCGCGAGACGTTTTTCGAGCACATCGTTGGTCGGATTCATCAACCGGCTGTAGATGTTACCGAATTCTTTTAGCGCGAAAAGGTTCGCCGCGTGATCGGTATCCTTGAAGACATAACTAGTCGTGGCGTAAATCGGCACAGCGCGCGCCGTGGTCGTAGGATCCGGTTCTTGTCCGGCGTGCAGTGATAGTGTTCCTAGGTTCTTGGTTGGCATGGTTGTGATGTCCTTTCGTTGAAGTTCAGCATTCAAACAGCGCCGTTGAGAGATACCGCTCCCCGGCGTCGGGGAGAATGACGACGATGTTCTTGCCAGCAAATTCGGGTAGTTTCGCAAGTCGTACAGCTACCAAGGCAGCTGCGCCGCAGGAAATGCCGCAGAGGATTCCTTCCTCGCGCATCAGACGTCGGGCGAACTCGATGGCCTCGCTGCTATCCACCTGCTCAACGCGATCCACCAACGACAAGTCCAGCACCTTCGGGATAAACCCGGCGCCAATGCCTTGGATCTTATGCGGCAACGGCTTGAGTTTTTGTCCCGCCAATGTCTGGGTGATGACAGGGCTTTCCTTCGGTTCAACAGCAACTGAAGTGATCGGTTTACCACGCGTCTTCTTAAGATACCGCGAGATGCCCGTAATCGTCCCGCCAGTACCGACGCCGGAGACGAGGACGTCAACGCTACCATCGGTGTCGTCCCAGATTTCCGGACCGGTGGTCTGTTCGTGAATGGCCGGATTGGCCGGATTCTCAAATTGTTGCGGCATGAAAAACTTCTTCGGGTCGGAGTTGACAATCTCCTGCGCCTTCTCGATGGCGCCACGCATCCCCTTACCGCCATCGGTGAGCACCAACTCCGCGCCGAGTCCGGCAAGAACGCGACGGCGTTCGATACTCATCGTATCTGGCATCGTCAGAAGAACCTTGTAGCCGCGCGCCGTGCCAACAAAGGCAAGCGCGATGCCAGTGTTACCGCTGGTTGGTTCGACGATGATGTTACCTAGTTTGAGGAAACCGCGTTTCTCGGCATCCCATACCATCGAGGCCCCTATGCGGCATTTGACGGAGTATGACGGGTTGCGGCCTTCTATTTTGGCGAGAACAGTTGCAGAGGCGCCCTCGGTAACGGCATGAAATTTCACCAAAGGCGTGTGTCCAATCGAAAATGAGTTATCGCTAAAAATTCTCATAACTTGCACTGTACGCGCATAATCCCAAAAAGTGCAAGAAGAAAATATTATCTTTACCAAGATAGTCATGATTAACTATTTATATGGAAATTTCGCCTTTTCTCGTTAGCTAAACTTGCTGTGTAGACACCTCAGGCGGCGTCTTTGGTTTGCTTCTTACGAACCATCGGATCGCGTTCGCCTTCTACAGCGGCACGGTTGATGGTGACCTCGGCGATGTCGTCACGCGACGGGATCTCGTACATCAACTCCAACATCAGCTTCTCCAACAGCGAACGCAGGGCGCGGGCACCGGTCCCTTTCTGGAGGGCTTTGTGGGCAAGCGCTTGGAGGGCGTCTTTGGTGAAGTTGAGGTGGACGCCTTCCATCGCGAAGAGCTTGGCGTATTGCTTGGTCATTGCATTGCGGGTCTCGGTAAGGATGGAAATCAGTTCGCTCTCGGTCAATTCGTTTAACACGGAGACGACAGGCAACCGTCCGATAAACTCGGGGATCAAGCCGAACTTTAACAGGTCTTCCGGCTCAACGTGTCGCACGACGGAAACATGGTTACCTTGATCGACCTCTCCTTCGGCTTTGCCGAAGCCGAGAACGTGGCCGCCAATCCGGCGCTGAACGATTTTGTCCAATCCGATGAAGGCGCCGCCGCAGATGAAGAGAATGTGTTCGGTGTTGACACGGATGTATTCCTGATGCGGATGTTTGCGGCCGCCTTGCGGCGGGACGTTGCAGACGGTGCCTTCGAGAATCTTCAGCAACGCCTGCTGGACCCCCTCCCCCGACACGTCGCGCGTGATGCTGGCGGAGTCGCTCTTGCGGCTGATCTTGTCAATCTCGTCTATGTACACGATGCCGAGTTCGGCGCGTTTCACGTCGTAGTCGGCGGCCTGCAACAGGCGCAGCACGATGTTCTCGACATCTTCGCCGACGTAGCCGGCTTCGGTCAACGTGGTCGCGTCGGCGATGGCGAACGGCACGTCGAGGACACGGGCGAGCGTGCGGGCGAGCAACGTCTTACCGGAACCGGTCGGACCGATCATGAGAATGTTGCTCTTCTCGATCTCGACGTCGCTGACAGTCTCGTTCTGCTGGATGCGTTTGTAATGGTTGTGGACGGCGACGGAGATAATCTTCTTCGCCTGATCCTGGCCGACAACGTACTGGTCGAGCTGGCGACGGATCTCGGCGGGCTTCGGAACGTCGAAGCGGGACTGGCTACTCTTGCGAGCTGTTTGCGGTTGGCCGAGTTCCTTGTCGAGGATGCTCTTGCAGACGGCGATGCAGTTGTCGCAGATGTAAACGCCTGGCCCGGCAATGAGCTTGCGGACTTCGCCGTGCGTCTTGCCGCAGAAGCTGCACATTGTCAGGTTGGTCGGGCGTGCCACAGGTGTATCTCCTTAGCTGGCTTTCTTCTCCGGAACATCGCGCCGGGATTTCACAACCTCGTCCACAAGACCGTAATCGCGGGCCTCGGCAGCAGACATGAAGAAGTCGCGGTCAGCGTCCTTGGTGATGGACTCGATGGATTTGCCGGTGTGAAGCGCGAGGATTTCGTTCAAGCGGTCTTTCAGGCGAAGGATTTCCTTGGCTTGGATGCTGATGTCGCTGGCTTGACCCTGAACGCCGCCCCACGGTTGGTGGATGAGGATGCGGGCGTTGGGCAGCGCAAGGCGTTTGCCCTTGGTGCCGGCGGCGAGGATGACGGCGCCCATGCTGGCGGCCTGGCCGACACAATAGGTCGTCACGTCGCACTTCACGAACTGCATCGTGTCGTAAATCGCCAACCCGGCGGTGACGGAGCCGCCGGGGGAGTTGACGTAGAGGTTGATGTCCTTCGCGGGGTCCTCGGACTGGAGGTAGAGCATCTGGGCGATGATGAGGTTGGCGATGTTGTCGTCAATCGGCGTGCCGATGAAGATGATCCGGTCTTTCAGCAGGCGGGAATAGATATCGTAGCCGCGTTCGCCGCGGCCGGTCTGTTCAACAACCATTGGAACCAGGACTTGTGACTTTGCCATATCTCTCCTATTCAGCCGATTCGACCTTAGCATTGGCCATGAGGAAATCAAGGGTCTTGGCCACGCGGACCTGGTCCTCGATCTGGCCCATCTCCTCGTGCTCGACCAACTGCGCCTTGATGCGTTCGGGCGTGCTGCGGTTGCGCTGCGCGATCTGCGCGATGCGTTCTTCCAGTTCGTCTTCCTCGACCGTGATGTTCTCCTTGTCGGCAACGGCGTCGAGAATGAACGACGCCCGCAACCGGTCCTTCGCGCTCTGCGCGGCGAACCCGAAGATGTCGTTCTTGCGCTGATCCAGTTCCGCGCGGCTGACGCCTCGCATGGTGTTCTCGCGCACCACATCATACACAACGCTGCGGGTCTCCGCTGCGATGAGGGAGTCGGGCAGGTCGAACTGAGCCTGTTTCAGTAAATGCTCAACGAGCTGGTTACGCAGGTCGGTTTGCAACTCGACCTCACGTTCATGAGCAATGCCCTTGCGGACCTGCTCTTTCAGCTTGTCCACCGATTCTGACCCGGCTTTCTTGGCAAACTCCTCGTTCAGTTCGGGTAATTTCTTTTCCTTGATGGCTGTCACGTCCACGAAGTACGTGGCCTTCCGCCCCGCCAACTGTTTCTGCGGGAAATCGGCGGCAAAATTGATCAGTACCTGCCGCTTCTCGCCAGTTGTCGCACCAAGCAACTGGTCGCAAAACCCTGGCAAAAAGGAGTCGGACTCGATCAACACCCAAAATCCTTGGTGCTCGCCAAGTCCTTTGTTGTCGGGCACCAACTCGGCAATCGGTTTGCCGTCGGCGACGCCGGTGTAGTTGATGACGGCGAAGTCGCCCGTCTTCACGCCGCGTCCTTGGACCTCGACGAAATCGGCCTGCTGCTCACGGAGCGCGTCCACCATCTTCGTCACATCCTTGTCGCTGATCGGAGTCTCCTTGCGCTTGACGGCGATGCCCTTGTACTCCGGCAGCGTGAACTCGGGCGCAACGTCCACCAACGCGGTGTAAATCATCGGCTGGCCGGGCTGCCACTCGACCTTCTCGATCTGCGGCATGCCGACGGCGCGCAGTTTGTGTTCGCCGATCACCTCGCGGTAGCTGTCGGGGATGAGTTTCTTGCGGACTTCCTCGTCAATTTCCTTGGCGTAGCGTTTCTCGACCATCGGTTCCGGCGCCTTGCCGGGACGGAACCCCGGAAGCTCGGCCACCTGACGGAACTCGCGCAGGATCTCGGCCCGCGTCCCGGCGACCCGCTCGGCGCTAACTTCGATCCGCAGTTTTTTCCGGCACGGCCCGGCAATTTCTATGATTACGGACATGGCTATTATTCCCCCATCTCTTGGTAAAAAAATGGAGCGAGCGAAGGGATTTGAACCCTCGACATTCACGTTGGCAACGTGACGCTCTACCAGACTGAGCTACGCTCGCTTCCGTTGCGACGGCGCGAAGATAACAAAATACCGCTTGACTGCAACTGGAAACTTTTTTCACGTCTAAGAGCGTATTTTAAAAGTCATTTTGCGAGCGAGGCGACAACACATCAGGCCGATCATGGCGATGAGAATTAACGTTTCACTGTTCGCTGGTTGTTGTTCGTAATCGCAGCGTAGCCGCCGCCACTTCAGCAACCACGCCAACGTGCGTTCGTCAATCCAGCGCTTGGGTACACCACAAACCGGTTTCCACCCAAGCGCGGCACAATGGTCAACTGAATCTTGCGTCGGCTCAGCAGTGCCCACACCCAATCCACCAATTTCCCTGTATAGCCACCGTCGGACCAGATCAGCACCAAGCGACTGAACCGATGCGCCAAGCCTGCCAGCAATGTCCGCGCCGCATCGCAATCTTGCACGTTGGCGGCGCTGAACCACACCAGCAACACCATGCCCAGCGTGTCCACCAACAAATGACGTTTCCTCCCGCTGATCTTCTTGCCGGTATCACAACCGCGTGGACCGCTCTGATCGGCCACTTTGACCGATTGGCTGTCCACAATCCCTGCCGACGGTTGGCACTGTTTGCCGCTGTGTTGTCACACCCGCGGCCGCAACGTTTCATGAATCGCCAGCCAGACGCCGCTGCGTTGCCAACGACGAAACCAACCGTACACCGTTTGCCACGGTGGATACTCTTTGGGCAACATCCGCCAAACATCGCCGCTACGCAGCAAGAAGATGGCGTTGAGCACGGCGGGCGCTTCCGCCCGCGATTGGCAGATGGCGGCAAATGCGGTTCAAGAACCGCAACCTGTTGGTCACTAAGATCGCTGGGATATAATTAGGAATCTTGCTTCCCCAGCTTCAACCACATTACTACTGAATCCGGAGGTAAATTTCCACCAACTACTTACACAAGAGCGAGGCACTTCAAAACATTCTCCAAGAACTGACGCGCCCTCTTCGCCTCGGCGGTGATATGGGCAACATCGCCGCGCTCGACGCACTCAACGATGAGCGGGCCACTCGTAAAACCGCCCTGCTCCAGACGCGCAAACACCTGGGCGAAATTGACCTGCCCGGTACCGGGCGTCACCATGACGTTCTTCGGCAGACAAAAATCTTTCACGCTCATGCCGACGACGAGACCTCCTACGGTCGCAGCGTCGTCAACAGGATTAAGTTTGCCATCGGAGTAGTAAAAGATGTTGCCGGGGTCATACCAAATGCGGAAATTCTTGTGCCCAACCTTCTCGACGAGTTTGCGGCACTGCACACCGTTCGCGTTGTTACCGCCGTGCGGCTTGACACTGAGCCCAATGTTCTTCCCCACAGCGTACTCACAACAATCAGCGATAATCTTGTAGTACGCGTCAGAGTGTTTTTCGTCTGTACCGCCAAGCAACAGGTTTGGACAACTGCATGCAGCGGAGTTGTCAATGAGTCGTTTCAAGCCGTCGGTGTTGTCTAGCGGAAATCCCCCACCGTATATCGAGGTGATCTTGAGACCACGCTTCCTCGCTTCTCCTCCAATAGTCGCCGCCTCATCCATCGTCGTTTTCACCGTGATGACATCACCTGTCTTGGCTGTCATTAATCCAGCGTACTTGTAACCGGCCTCGGCGATACCGTCGAGCGCGACTCGCCAATCGTACTGGTCCCACGGACGCGTGTAACAGCCAATCTGCCAGCGCGACGATTCCGCAGCGCAACTCAATACCACGCCGGCTGTAGTCAGTAGGGCACTGCCGATGAATTCTCGTCGTGTTTGCATGGTTACGCCGTTCGGATGGTGCGGTGTTTGGAGTCGTAAATGGTTTTCACACCGGTTTCATAGGAGGTCATAGCCATGATGACAGCGACAGCGTGCTGGTAGCCAGCCTCAATCGGGGCGTTGGGTGTGTTGCCGGTACGAAGACATTGGAGCCAGTCGAGAAAGTGGTCAGGATGCTCAACCGTGGGCACCAGTTTCTCGCCGCGGATGGTGCCGTCGCGATGCGGAGCTCCCTCGGCACTGTACGTTGGTGCATTCCAGTTGTCTACCTTGAGGACTCCTTTGTCGCCATAAAACTTGCGGATATTGCCATAGCCGTTACCGAGGTTGTTCGAGATACTGACGATGAAATCCTCCGGATACGTCCATATTGCTTGGATGCAGTCAGGCGCAGTGAAGTTGTGCTCGTCCTTCCATGTGTACGTGCCGCCAAGGCAGACGCACGACTCAGGAAGCTTAGCACCCGTGATAAAGTGTAGCATATCGATGAAATGGCTGCCGAGTTGTGGAATCGGACCACGTGAGAACTCATAATAGCCATACCAGCCGGAGTACACATCGGCACAGAACGGCCGCATCGGGCGGTTCATAAGGAACTCCTTCCAGTCCACATCCTCCTTCTTTACGTCTTTGCAGTACTGATACCAATAGGGTTTTTCACTGTTGCGACATTCCTCAATGCGGGAGAGTTTGCCAAAGATTCCGGTCCTGTATAGCTCCTGGCATCCGACGATACTGGGCAGACTACGGAGTTGGGTGCCAACTTGCACGACAACACCAGCACGCTTGACAGCATCAACAGCGTGAACCAGCTTGTCCATCTCCGCTGCCATTGGTTTCTCAACGTAGATGTGTTTGCCGGCCCGGGCAGCGGCTTCAAGGTGTGTCGTATGCTGGTGGTCACACGAAGCGATCATCACGGCATCAAGGTCTTTCACCTGTAACAGATCGCGATATGACACGAACTGCTGTGCATCGCGTCCAAACCATTCTTTGACCATGGCATTGGCCTGCTCACGTGCTATGCGCCACGGATCGGCTAGCGCGACAATCTCAAAATTCGTCGACTGAACGTGTTTGTAGATGCCGGTCATGTGTGCGTCGCGCCCACGGCTGCCACATCCGATGATGCCAATGCGAATCCGATCGTTGGCGCCGATGGAGCGCTTCCGCTCGGCAGCTGTAAGAAGTGAGGGACCAATGTACGCAGCAGCAGCCACACCACCGGCAGTCTTTAAGAAATCTCTGCGCGTTAAGCTAGTTTCCACAATTGTACTGTCCTTTCTTTCATTGTGTCTTCGTTGAAACATTTAGTGTCGAGTGATGAGCAACAATACTGCCACACAATCCCCTGGCAATGGTCGCATGGCAGATCATAAGAAAACCACTTGACCGGTCTGGATGGATTGTTCTTCCGCCTCGCAAATCTCTACCGCACTCAGACCGTCGCGGGCGGTCACGATGATCGGAGCGCGGCCAGTCCGGATGGACTCGACCATGTAGGTGAGTTCACCTAGGTAGCCGTCACCGCCGGGCGGCTTGATCGTGCGAGACGGCTGGTCTTTCTGAAACAGGCGCAACGCATCGGTGCTGCGGACAAGCGAGTAGTCGGCGGTCGCGTTCTCGAATTGAACAGTGTACTCCATGTTAAAACCGAAGCCCGCAGTCATTGCCCAGCCGCCTTCGGCCGAAACACACACGCCGCTGGCCACGGTGTACTGGGCGACGACGTGATCCATCGCGCCGCTCAACCGCGAAAAGCCGGTCGCGTATACGGCACGTGGGCGACCGAAACAGTGCTGGATGAAATCGATGTCGTGAATGTGCAGGTCCAAGAGTGCGCCACCCGACTTCGCGCCGTCCATGAAGTCCTTCGACCAACCGGGCGGCTCGCCTACGCGCCGAAACCGGGCGGCCAATACCGCGCCGTACCGGCCTTCAGCGATAGCCTCTTTGAGCCATGCGTATTCCGGCCAGAACCGGATGCACATCGCCGGCATAAAGAACCCTTTTGCAGGCCCCGCCGCGTGGACAATCTCACGCGCCAATGCAGAGGTGCGTGCAAGCGGTTTCTCGCAGATGACATGTTTACCGGCTTTGAGTGCAGCGATAGCGAGCTTCGGGTGCGCCGTTGTCGGCACACAAAGATCAATCAGATCAATCGTCGGGTCGGCAAGCAGATCGTTGAGGTTCTTGGTAGCTTTTGTCTGCGACATGTCGAGTTTCAACGGATCGCCGCCACCAAGATTGCCGGCGATGCTCGATAAATCGCCATCCACGGGGAGGCGAACGGCATCGCAAATAGCAACGATGCGGACGCCGGGAATTTGGCGGTACGCTTTAATGTGCGTGACGCCCATGAACCCAAGGCCGACGACGGCAACGTTAACAGGTTTCATTCTTTACCCTCAGCAATTGTTCGACAAACTGCACACCGGCGCGAATATCGGCGACGCGCTGGTTACCGGCTTCGCGTTCGAAACAGAGCCAGCCGGGGAAGTTGATCTCGACCAGCGTGGTAAAAAATGCCGGCCAATTGACCTGCCCAGTGCCGACGGTGAGCTCCTCACCCCAAGCGCCGGGTGACTGCGTGATGGCGGCATCCTTGACGTGCACACCTCTGACCCAACGGCCTACGACGCGCAACGTACTAACAGGATCGCCGTTGTTGTAAAGCAACATATTGGCAGGGTCGAAGTTGACGGCAACGTTCGGCTCGTTAAGGTGTTCGAGGAACTCTTTTAGCGACACAGCGGTTTCTTGGCCGGTTTCACAGCCAAGCGTGATTCCGTGTCCGGCAAAGAGACGCGCTATTTGGCGGACGCGTTCGATAAGCTTGCCGAAGTTCGGGTCGCGTGAGTCGTGCGGCAAGAAACCAGCATGAAATATCACGTACTTCAGGCCGAGCCGCACAGCGTTCGTCGCGGTGACCTGCGCATTGCGCCAGTTCTGATGCCAAGTTGCGTCGGGCACAATCCCGCCGGTGCGGCGGATGGTGTCGAGCGTCGAGTAATCCTCGCCAACGGTGCGGAACATACCGGAGACGGGCGTGATGCCGTGCTGCGCGAACAACGCCGGTGCGGCGTCCCACACAGACGGCTGTTCGCGGAGCGGGTCGAGGTCAAGCTGAACCCGGTTCAGGCCAATTATTTTAAGGTCACGAACAAGGTCGGCTGGTTTGGCGGGCTGAAGCGACCAACTGCACACCGCGAGTTGTTGGATGAGGCGTTTCATTCAGATCTCTATTTTGATTTCCGGAAAAGACACTTGCTCAATGGTTATTGTAAGCTTGTGCACCGTATTCCATACCGACGCGAAACATTTCGCGAATGTTCTCGATGGGGATGCCGTCGTGCAGCGAGTGATCCGACGCCAAAACGTACCCGCCACCGGGCGCGGCAGCATCAATCGCCGCTCGAACTTCGGTCGCAACATCGTCGGGCGTGCCATAGGGCAGCGTCCGTGATGAATCGATGTTGCCGATAAGACAGAACCGCTTGCCGTATTTCTCTTTCACGGCGCGTAAGTCCATCTTTGCGGTGCGCTGAAGTGGGTGGACGGAAGCGATCTTGGTCTGCGCGAGATCGTCGAGGTACTGGTTGATGCAGCCGCACGAATGCAGCAGAACCGGCACGCCGAGATTGGTGATGTACTCGGCCAACTCGGCAATATAGGGCAGCAACAACTTTCTAAAATGCTCGTTCTTCATGAACCCTGCATTGCTGTCGCCGAGATCCTCGGATAACCACATCCCGTGGCAACCAGCCGTTACACTGCGACGGGCGGCTTCCTTGTTGTACTCGTTGGACATCTTAAAACACTCAGTCAGCATCTCGGGATCGTCGTACAATGACAGTGCGATGTTCTCGTAGCCCATCAACAACCACGTCGTCGTCAGCGGCCCGGCCACGCCGCCGAGCAGCGCAAGATCATCTGTATTTACCTTCTTCGCCTCAACAATCTGTTCATCGCGCCCCGGCAATGTCGGATCCGGCGGTCGATACTTGATGAGGTCAGCACGCGACTTGATTGGGTAATCAATCGGCGCATCAATCGGCCATGACGAGGCGCTGGTCTCATACGTCGTGCCCCATTCGTCCACGTATACGTTCTTCTCAAGATAGCGGGGCTGAAATCCGCTGAACCCGCCGAATGGCAGCCACACGCCGTCGTGATTAAGCGCCAACGCACAACTGACCGCATCTCGTCCATTATATCCATCGGGCTTGTGCCCAATCAGCGCCTCGTACATGGGTTTCTGGAAAAGGAAATCGAACAACGGCACCCGGTCAGGTTGCTGGACTCGAAGTGCGGTCAGTAATCGTTCTTTGCGGGTCATGAAGTGCCTCCTTATTTCAGTATGAGAGTGTATGGCGCAAACGCTCTCAATTCCAGATTGATTTCGCGGTCGTGTATGGGAATGGCTGTGCCAACCAGTTGGCCGCGCAAATCGCACGGTTGCGCCTTCGAAAGTTTCATTCCCACTGGCAGCGTGATGGTCAGTTGGCCAGTGATTCCCGTTTGTTCCCAGATACGGAGTAGCGTTCCCGTACCGTCCGGGTTTCGCCCAAACGCCGTCACCAGTACGCCGGGACGCGAGACTCGCAAGCCGTCTTGCATCGCAGGCAACTTGCCGCCAGAACCATCAGCGATGGCGGCCAGCAGTGGGACACGGGCTTCCCAAGCAGGTGCAACGAGGTCAGTGGTCGGCCAGAAACGGACACGGCTGGACCAGGAACCGTCCTGCCAGAGTGGGAAGTTCGTGTTCCACATGTTGTTGTAGAGGTTAACGAAGACCGTCGGCACCTTGGGAACGAAGTCGAGTGAGTGCTTCCAGAGGCCGGGCTGGTCGAGACTGACGAGTGGCGAGTCAATCGGACAAAGGCTGATACCAGATTTGTCCGCACGGGTAATCGTGACACCGGTAGTGACGGCATAGCGGTAACGCCCGGCGCCGGGGACGATGTCGGCGGCAGGATCAATCGGGGCGCCGGTGCGGCCGAGCGTGAACCGCGGCTCTTTCGCAGCAAACGGGAAACAAAGCCAGCCTCCTTCGGGGATCGGATTGGGCGTTTTTTTGGTGATTCGCCATTCGCAATCAATGGCGGAACTGTGCCGGTCAAACGTAAAAGTGAGTGTGATACCTTGGCCGAGTCCCTTGGTGTCGCCCGCAGTGAGCGTGGCGACATCGGCGACGGAGCTGTGAGTCACGATGATTTTCCAGTCGCTGGGGGTGAAGGTCGCGTAGCATGATTTATCGGGGCCGGGCATGCCGGGTTTACCGAAATCTTTCAGCGCCCATTTCTCCTGACTGCGGCTGTATGCATGTATCCAGTTCGTGACTTCGTTCAGGCTGAATCGTGCATGGAGATACTGCCCCAGTGCATACGGGCTAACTTGGTTCACAAGTTCACGACCGGTTCTTTTTTCAACCAACGAAGCGAGGCCACCGCGTTTCAGATCAAATGTCACTTTGTAGAACGGCGTGTTGAGTGCGGTGGGCGGATCGTTCAGGACCGGCATCGCCGTGGTAGCTAAGTCTGCCGAGAATGTTTTGTAGCCATTGGCCGGCACGTCTACCGCGTAGAGCCACTTGCCGTCCACCTCGACGTTGCCGGAGCGCGGCCACGGCAACGCGTTCCAGACAACAATACGACGACCTTCGGCTTTCACGGATTGAGCGAGCAGATCAAGACGCTGGCGGAGTTCACGGTTGACGATCTCGTCAGTCGTGTGGATGTAAGCGCGTTTATCGTCGAAGGCTTGGAGAAACTGCTTATACTTGCCCTCGGCCAGCGCTTTCTTCCACTTGTCGCCGTACCAGAACCCGCCAACCATAGAGACGTCCATACCCCAAGTGTGTTCACCAAAAAGCAGGCTCTGCTCATACGCTTTCGCCAGCACCGGCGCGAGTGGCGGGGTCGTGAGACCATAAAGTTTCAGGTGCGTATCGAGTGCATCAAGCGCCGGCTCTAGTGGACGGATGTTTCGGGCAATCTTGGATTCGACCGGCATCGAGAGCAAGCCATGAATCCAAGTGTCCGGTGTGTCGCCACGAACGACCGGCAGATGGGGTTTCTCGGCTTCGATAGCTTTAAGGAAATCGTCAAGCGTCCCGAAGTGGATGCGAACGCCGGGCAGATTCTTCGCGGCGACTTGCCGGACGGATTCCACCTCGGTGGCGGTCGGAGGGCCGTGGTTGTCGCCGGTCATGATCATAGCGAGATAGTTCTTGGCGGGCCAGCCTTTGGGCGGGACGATGCCGCTGCCATAGTATTGGGTGTAGTCCGTGAGCAACCGCGAGCCATCCGGTCCTTCCCACAAGAACAACATAGGGAATCTCGGGAAGTCGCTGGCGCTGTTGCAGCCGATCTGGAGAAAATCAACACCGGCATTTTTGAGGAGCGTTGGCATGATCCAGGCGTGCCCTGGGACGTCGGTCATCTTGGCACTGCGTGGCAATGGCAAACCATTGTCGCGGGCAATCTGCGCGGAGTAATGAAGACCTCGGACGAGGTCCTCGAGGTCAAACGATTCGGTGTGCAGCGTGAACGGCGCGGCATGGACGGCTAACGCGCCGGCTTTGAGCGCCTGCACGATCCGGGCGCGGCGTTCGGGCGTCTGGTCCGGCCCGAGAATGTAGTACAACGGCCAGCCGGGGACGGTCCAGGTGAACCGTTGCTCCCGCGGCAGCGCCTGATTGGCTTCGATGACGGCAAGCGCATTATCAATCATCGGCCCACGATACCGTGCCAGCACCTCGGCGATCGACGCGGTGTAGCCGATGTCGAAATGTGTTTTGAAAACAACCCAAACGTCCTCGACTTTCACCGGTTTGACAACCGACGTGTTGCCGTACTCGCCATGCGCATCATATAGCGAAGTGTCTTGACCACCGTTGATCGCGGCAACGGCGCAGGGAACCCACCGAACACAAAGGAAAAAGATCCACGCTCCGGTTGTGACCGTACGAAGGAGGCGTTGTGGTAGAATTTTGGCGTTCATGGTGCGGCATTTTGCCAGCAAGCAGGTTGAATGGACAGCCAAAATCTTACCGTGTACAATGGCCGCAGGTTGAAACGCATGCTTCACTTCCTTCTTGTGCTGGTGTTCGGGCTGGTGCTGTTCGCGCTCCTGCTACACTGGCGCGAACCGTCCATGATCTACTATCCCAGTCGCGAAATGGCCGCCTCGCCAGATCAAGCGGGACTGAAGTTTGAAGACGTCTGGCTGACCACAAGCGACGGCGTCCGGATTCACGGCTGGTATCTGCCGTCCACCGCCACAAATGCATCCGCCATCCTCTTCCTCCACGGCAACGCTGGCAATATCTCGCACCGGCTCGACAAGCTGGCCATCTTCCACAACCTCGGCGCTGCCACGCTCATCATTGATTACCGGGGCTACGGACGGAGTGACGCCCACCAACCCAGCGAACAAGGCACTTACCGCGACGCCCAAGCCGCCTACGACTGGCTGGCCAAGCAACACAGCAAGATTATCCTTTACGGAGAATCGCTCGGATCGGCTGTTGCTGTTGACCTGGCCGTCAAAACACCCGTTGCTGGCCTCGTCATCGAGGAACCGTTTACTTCCATTGCCGATGTCGGCCAGAAGATGTTCCCATTCCTCCCCGTCCGTCTCATCGCCAAGACCAAGTACGATTCGCTCAGCAAGATGCCGAAGCTCCGCGTGCCGTTACTGATTCTTCACAGCCACGAGGATGAACTGTTCCCGATGAGCTACGCCAAACGTCTCCTCGCCGACGCACCCGAACCAAAACGCCTCGTCGAACTGCGCGGCAGCCACAACGACGCTTTTCTCGTCAGTGCCTCCCTCTACCGGCAAGCACTGGCCGAGTTCTTTGCGGGTTGTAGCAAACCGTAACCGGCGTTACGGCATCTTGGACGGGGTTACCGCGACTCCAATGGTGCGCAATGAGCAATCCGCGCTGTCGTCATGGCGCGAGGCGGACGCGATAGAACCGGGCGAAGATTACCGTGACGATCCCGCTGAAAGAGGCGATGGCGACCGCGAGTATGCGGGGTGTTGCTCAATCCCTCCCCCCTTCCCAACTACCGCAGGAATGATTTGTCCATATTCGGCGATGGAAGGGGATCGGAGGGTAATGAACTCATCACGAACCAAACGACAACGATGAGAGCAATCACACCAAGCACGATTACCGCTGCCACCCGATTGATTTGCTGACTACGGAAGGCAATGCCCTGTGCTGCGATGGGCTGTTTTGGGGTTGCCGATGGGAGAACATTGCTTGAAGTCTTTGCCGAAGCCGAAACAGCTAGGCCGATAAAGAGCACAATACCTCCGGCAACCATAATCTTGATCGCGCTGTCGCGTATCTCTTCACGATGCACATTCTCTATTCGCACATTGTCAGCGGCAACAAGGTTGTCCATAGAAGCGGCAAAGTCTGGCAAACCGAACATCCCTTGTTTTTCTGCACCCGGTTTGAATGTTTTCGGCTGGTTGGTCGCCCACCGATAAGCACCCCAACCTAGGGTTGCCAAACCAAGGATTGCGATGAATGTTGCGAATTTCTTAAAGTCCATAGTTCAATTTCCTTCTTGTACGTACTTTCCTACGAAGTCCCCTCGGCCAAGGGCGACGCTAATGCGTCGCCCTATTGGCCGAGGTAGGAATCCCAATCATAAGCGCGGTGGTAAATCTGCTTGCGCTTTCGGGAGAGAATTCATGAAACGCTGCACAGTATTCCCAGCCCAATCCGGATATTTCACAGATACATCAGTACCACCGGGCACAGGGCTGACAGTCACCACCAGGCTGTGAAACCGGCGCATCTTCCGAATAACCAGGAAATACATGATTATCCCCGGTATCACGCAAAACAGGAATCCAAGGATCGTCAGCAACAGCATGAACCATGGAATCGGCGGCATCCCGTCAAATGTTGCGATTCGTCCCGACTGACTGGATGTCCTGAATTTACCGGCAGTGAAAGCTTGCACTGCCTGACTGATAACCTCATCGCTACCCAGCGAGGTTCTACTGTTCATTACTTTGTCTGCCATATTACTTTCCTTTCGTTTGTTCCTTTTCTCACGTTTAATGTCACTATCGCTTCTCGACTCTGCCCTCGTTGTTCTGGTCACGAATTCGACGGAAGTGTGCCACCAAGGTGCGGTTCCCATTAAGTTCGAATTGATATTGAGCCGATTGACTTACCCGCTGCCACTTCTCCATCCAGCAAACGAAAACGTAACCATTGTTCGCCGTAGCACTCACGGTTAGCGAACTACCGGCGACATACGCTCACTTCCTTTTACAACGCCCGCATTTTTCGGATTTGCTTGCACCGTTAATTCAAGTTTTTGGACTACCTGTGGAGTTGGAGTAACTGTCGGCTTGGCTGGTGGCTTCACGGTGCTGCTTACCGTTCCGATGCTGCTTGGCGACGAACTCGTTTTATTCACGCCAGAAGGAGCCGATTGGGTACTAACGGCTTGTTTTTGTGTAATCGCACTTGTAGGAGATGGCTTCGATTCGGCAGATGCACTAACTACAGGTCTTCTCAACCATCCTTGGCAATGATAGGTAGTGCCAAGAGTTGATCCGCTCACTGTATATTTTCCAACGGTAACACTCATCGGATATGGGAAAGCTGCATCCCTTGAACTTTCGGTAACATTCTGCTGAATAACTGTTATTTGGGTAGAACTTACGCCGGTAATAATTGCGACGTGACCATTGCCACTTGATCCCCCTGCAAAACATAAAATATCGCCAACTTGGGGAGAAACAGTTCCGCCATTCGGGAAGCTAGCCAGTTTCCAAGATGCCGCACTTGAATAAAATCCGCTGGCATTCTCGCCTGCCCCAATGTTCATTCCATAAACAGTAGAATAGTACCTCCTGACGAATTCCACACATTGCCACTTAAGGCCGGTAGAAATACGGTCAGTGCTGTCAGTAGTAACCGAGCCATTTGAATAAGCGGTCACCCCATTGAAGGAGCCAACGACTGTGTCAAAAGGCATTTTTCCTGAACTCGTTGAATTATTGGATGGAATCGAGGGCGATGGACTCGCTGTAACTGTTTTCGTTGGGTTACTATTGCCAGATGAAGTAGCTATTGGAGGTGGCGCTGTAGCCGCAGGTGTATGGAAATAGAGGGCATCAGAAACTGTAGTGCTCTCCGTTGAACCGTTAAAGCTGGTCATGTTCCAACGGTACACGTGTCCGACAGTCAAAATCCCGGCAGGTATTGTGAACGAATTGCCGGTTAACGGTCTGGCCGTTGTCCCGCTGGCATTCGGATAAATGAGCGGTATACCCGGTGCTGTCATGTCGCGGATGTAAAGACCGTACCCACTCGCCCCACTGACCGGATGCCAGCTAAAGATCGGCACCAACGAATTGAGCGGCGTTCCCGGCGAACGGCCATTTCCCGGCATAGTGATCGCCGGTGGATTGACCGCTACGGTTCCCGGTGCATTCCCGGTGCTTGGTGTAACCGTTGTCGCAATCGTTGTGCCCACAGGCGTCTGAAAATAGAGAACAACAGACACACCAGTGCTTTCAGTCGAACCAATAAAGCTGGTCATATTCCAACGGTACACGTGTCCGGCAGCCAGAATCCCAGCAGGCATTGTAAACGAACTGCCTGTTAACGGCGTGGTCGTTGTCCCTCTGGCATTCGGATAAATGAGCGACGCACCTACTGCTGTCATGTCGCGAATGTAAAGGCCATAACCGGTCGCCCCACTGACTTGGTTCCAGCTAAAGGTCGGCGTCAACGAACTCACCAGCGTTCCCGGCGAACTGCCATTTCCCGGTATCGTGGTTGTCGGTGGATTGATTGCCATTGCGTCCGGTAAACCCGGTCCAGCGGATTGACTCAATGCGGACGCAATTACAACCGCGCGCATGGCGGACGTAGGTGTCCACCATGCGCTACGGTGTAATTTGCTCATAGAATTGCCCTATTGGTTCTGCGAAACACGCCGTTGCCGCAAATACTGCTGATATTGCTCAATCGGCATAAGACCGCGCTCCACCCTAATTTCAGCTGTGTCAGTAACGTGGTCGGTGGTGTAGGTGAAATACCATTCATAGTTCTGTTTTTCGGTTGTGTTCCCTGCCACATCCGTTGCGGTCACAACGTCGTAAAGAAAAATGCCAATGGTGCATTTTCCGGGAATCATGTCCAAGGTTGGGCCGTAAATCTTGAATTCTGTTTCATTACGCGGAGGCACTATACCACCAATGAACTCCTTGTAGTCGGTGTTTCCAAACGGAACCAGCTTCCCGGCAACATTGAATTGAACAACCGATCCTTGCCCACGGAACACGCGATCCAATTTGTTGTTAATCCGGACAGTGAATTCAAGCCGAGCTGGTTGTGCCTTGAGTTGCGTGGATGTTATCTTTTCAACAAACACTTGTCCCTGTGCTCCTCCAGTAAGGCCGAGCGCCACCTGCTCACCCATCGATGCCTGTGTTTGCTTGATATTGATTTTTTCAACACGAACAGCTTTATAAAGCGATGGCACCATCGCTATTTCCAAATCGCCTTTCGACTGAGCTTCCGGAGTTTCCGCCAACCGTTCTATTTTCGGAACCGCACATTGTATTTGAGTTGTTTGAGGGGGCGGCGCGTAACTTACTGTCTGGCAACCGGTCAGCATTCCCGATGCGATCATGAGGATTGGAACTACTTGTTGATATGCTTTCATGGATTTGGTCCTTTCGGTTTTCTTTTTCGGTTTTTACAAACTCATGTGGCTGGTGGGGGCACTCCAGTCGCTGTAGCTGGTCGAGCCGCCGACGGCGCGCGCTTCGATGGTGTAATTCGTGCCGGGGGTGAGGCCGTTGAGCGGCATGGAGCGAGAGTTGGTGAACAGGCTGCCGCTCTGCCACGCGCCCGGTGCTTGGCCTGCCGGTACTGCTGCATACCGCACTTCGTAGCACTTGGCGTTGGCAACCGGTTTGACCTTCACCAGTAATTGACCGCTGTTGCCGTTGTCCACGCTGACGATGCTCGGCACGGCCAACGCGGTTTGCGCGTGGCTTGTGCTGACCGCCTCGAACCCGCTGGACAACAATGTGGCCAAGTCGTTCTTGCAGTTCTGCTGGACGTAACCGGCAAGCTGACGCAGCAATCCGATGAGCGCGTCGCGCTTGTTGTTCTTGTCCGTGGCAAAGAAGGTCTTCTCCGTGACGGAGAAAGGCTTATTTGCGACCGACAAAGGCTTGTCTATGACGGAGAAAGTCTTCTCTGCCCCGGACAAAGGCTTGTCCGTCATCGAGAAGGTCTTGTCCGTCGTGGAGAAAGGCTTGTCCAAGCCGCCGAAGGTTACCGGTGCGACGGAGAAGGTCTTATCCGTCATGGATAAAACCTTGTCGGTGGCACGGGTGCCGGTCGGAAAAGAATCGGCTTGCAAAACCGGGAGAGATTCTACCGTGGCACAATCATTGCGGAACAGCGGAACAGCGGAACAGCGGAACAGCGGAACAGCGGAACAGCGGAA
>Ga0114951_10002631_pt1 | contig 20053 bp, 12 predicted proteins | sample AM7aDNAmetaG_FD_88677 | JGI IMG/M metagenome (GOLD analysis project Ga0114951, IMG submission 88677) | Freshwater microbial communities from Finland to study Microbial Dark Matter (Phase II) - AM7a DNA metaG | ecosystem: Environmental > Aquatic > Freshwater > Lake | place: Finland: Lake Alinen...
TTAATTAATAAAAAGCATCTCCCTGTATTTGGGCAGAGGCCAAAGTTCATCATCCACCATCAGTTCAAGCTCATCGACATGTTCGCGGATGATGTCAAAATGCGAAAGAACATTTCTGTTATATGCAGTTGCCATTTCTTCAACGCGTTCCAATACATTGGCTTTCTTCCTTTGGCTCAGCATTTCCTCAATGTGGTTCTTTATTTCCGCAATATGGACTGAAATCATCCTGATCAGTTCAAGCTGACTTTCAGAAGTCTTAATAAATTCGTCAGGAGGAAGCAGTTCCTTCAACCCGAGGACGTTCTGAATCAGGAGGGTCTGGTAGCGGATAGCGATAGGAATGATATGATTAGTTGCCAGATCACCCATGACACGTGATTCGATCTGTATCTTTTTAGTGTAATTTTCCAGGTCAATTTCATATCTGGCGTTGAGTTCTCTTTCATTCAATACATTATTAGAGCCGAATAATGCTAGCGCTTTCTGTGTTTTAAATGCTTTCAAGGCATCAGGAGTAGCCTGAATGTTCTGAAGTCCTCTTTTCCCTGCCTCAGCAATCCACTCTGCCGAATAATTATTTCCTTCAAAACGGATGTTCTTCGATTCTTTAATATACTTTTTAATTACCTGAAAAACTGCGTCTTCTTTTTTAACTTTACCGGCTATCAGCTGATCTACTTCTTTTTTGAATAATTTAAGCTGGTTAGCCACAATAGTGCTGAGCACCATCATCGGCTTGGAGCAGTTGGCTGCTGATCCTACAGCCCTGAATTCAAATTTATTCCCTGTAAAAGCAAAAGGCGAGGTACGGTTTCTGTCGGTATTATCAAACAGAATTTCAGGTATCAGCGGGATACTGAAACTGAGTTCCGATTCGTGCCGCTTTGATAAACGTGCCCCGGCATTCTGGTGTTCAATGGCATCAAGGGTTTTACTGATCTGCGTTCCAAGGAAAACAGAAATAATTGCTGGCGGAGCTTCATGGGCTCCAAGCCGGTGTTCGTTGCCTGAAGATGCAATGGATGCCCTGAGTATATCCGCATGATCATGCACTGCTTTCAGAATATTGACCAGATATGTGATAAATCTGAAATTTGACCGCTCATCCTTTCCCGGTGAAAGCAAATTTATTCCCGTATTGGTTTCCATTGACCAGTTGTTGTGTTTACCTGAACCATTTATCCTGGCAAAAGGCTTTTCATGCAAAAGGGCTCTGAAATCATGCCGCATGGCAACCTTTTTAATAATGTGCATCAGTAACTGGTTATGATCGACAGCAAGGTTAACATTCTCAAATACCGGAGCAACCTCGAACTGGTTAGGGGCCACTTCGTTATGCCGGGTTTTAACAGGTATTCCCAACTTATGACACTCCATTTCGAAATCCTTCATAAATGCAATGACCCTTTCCGGAATAATACCGAAATAATGGTCTGACAACTGCTGATCTTTGGCAGATGCATGTCCGAACAAAGTTCTTCCTGTCAGCGCCAGGTCAGGACGTGCATGATAAAGCGCCGAGTCAACCAAAAAATATTCCTGTTCCCAGCCCAAGGTACCATGAATTTTGGATACGTTTCTATCAAAATATTTATACACATCAACAGCAGCCTTATCAAGTTCATGTAAAGCCCTGAGCAGAGGGGTTTTATTATCGAGGGCTTCACCGGTATATGAAATAAATACTGAAGGAATACAAAGTGTTGAGTCCAATAAAAAAGCCGGGGATGTTGGGTCCCATGCAGTATAACCTCTTGCTTCGAAAGTGTTCCGGATTCCACCATGCGGAAAGCTTGAAGCATCAGGTTCCTGCTGTATGAGCGCATCACCGTGAAACTCCTCAATGGCTTTCCCTCCGTCAACAGGGTGAATAAAAGCATCATGCTTCTCTGCAGTGGCACCGGTAAGGGGCTGAAACCAATGGGTATAATGTGTTGCTCCTTTGCTTATAGCCCAGTTTTTTAATGAAGTTGCTATCTGATCGGCAACCTTTCTGTCTATTTTAATTCCTTTTTCGATGTCATAAAGCAGCTTACGATGAGCTTCTTCTGTCAGGAACTCCCTCATGGATATCCTGTTAAAAGTATTTTCACCGTAATAATCGGATGCTTTCATGAGAACATTGCCCATGGGGCAGGGCTTTCGCATACTTGCCGTTTCATAGGCTTTAAACCTGATGTTTGTCATCTTTTATCTGATATTTGTTATTTGATTTTACTGATAATAAAAATAAACAAAAGAATGTTATCAATCCGTTAAAGATCAATAGCTCATATCCAAATTCATAACCAAAAAATAGCTTCTTTGAAAAGGAACTTATCAAAAAGCTGATCACAGGAGATAACAAGCACACCATGGCAATCAGCAGGTTGTTATTAAGCTGCCTTTTGGTAAGCACGCCGAAAGCAAACAAGCCCAGTAACGGGCCGTATGTATATCCTGCCACTTTGAGAATAATGTCGATGATGGATTTATTATCGATTAATTTAAACCCCATGACGCAAAGCATAAATAAAAAGGCAAATATCAGATGTATTCCTTTGCGTAATTTAATTCTATTTTTTTCATTTTTAAAAGACCTGTTCCTGATATCAATAATGTCAATACAAAAGGAAGATGTCAGTGCAGTAAGAGCACCGTCAGCACTCGGGAACAGAGCCGAAATCAATGCAATTATAAATATAATGGATATAACCGGCGGAAAATAATAAACAGCGATGGTCGGGAACAAATCATCACCGGACGTCTTAATTCCTTTGGAAGCAGCATACAGGTATAACAGCCCTCCAAGCAACAGGAATATTAAATTAACAACAAGCATTACCGTACTATAACTGAGCATATTTTTCTGCGAATCAGCCAAACGTTTAACGCTAATATTTTTCTGCATCATTTCCTGGTCCAGACCCGTCATGGCAATTGTTATAAAAGCACCGCCAAATATCTGTTTGAGAAAAAACCCACTGCTTTTCACATCGGTATTGAACATCGAAAGCAAATGATTTCCTTTCATCAGATGGATGGTATTTCCCAAATCCAAACCAAGTTCTCGAAATATATAAATGACACAAACGAATAAACCTGAAAGCATAAAGCTGGTTTGCAGGGTGTCTGTCCAGACAATAGTTTTAACACCCCCATTAAATGTGTAGAGCAGTATCAACAGGAGAATAATTGCCAACGTAACAATGAAGGGAACGCCCATACGGTCCAAAATAAATATCTGCAATACATTGATCACGAGGTATAATCGTGCTGTTGCACCTAATGTCCGGGAAATGATAAAAAAAAGTGATCCTGTTTTATGAGCAACAGTGCCAAACCGTTGTGAAAGATAATTATAAATCGAGGTCAGATTAAGCTTATAGTACAATGGCAGTAATATAAATGCAACAGCAAAATAACCGATAAAATACCCGATCACCACCTGATAATAACCCAGGCCACCGGTTCCGACAGTACCCGGGACTGATACAAAAGTGACTCCGGACAGTGAAGTTCCCACCATTCCAAAGGCGACTAGAAACCAATATGAGTTCTTATTCCCGATAAAAAAGCTGTCATTATTCGCTTTGCGGGAGGTCATCCATGTGACCGATATCAGAATGGCTGTATATCCCAGAAAAAAAATCAGAAGTAACTGAGGTGACACGTAAACGATTTATTATTAATAACGGCTGCAAAAATATTCTTAATTTTGCATATACGAGCCATATTTAAGGTTCAGGTTATTAAAGGTTGGGGTTTATTAATGAACAATTTCTCCTGAATTATGGAAAATTATCCTTCAAGGCTGCTTGAAAATGCTGTTAATGAATTAGCTAAACTTCCGGGAATAGGAAGAAAGACTGCGTTGAGACTTGCCATGCACTTTTTGCGTCAGAATCCTGCAGATGTGGAGCTGCTGTGTGATGCATTGACCGATATGGTGAAAAACACAAAACATTGCACAGAGTGCTACAGTATCTCTGATAAAGATATTTGCGATATATGCGGGAATCAAAAACGCGACAAATCGGTAATCTGCGTTGTGGAGGACATCAGGGACGTGATGGCAATAGAAAACACGGGACAATACAGGGGCGTTTATCATGTGCTGGGTGGTATAATTTCGCCGATCGACGGAATCGGAACTGACGATCTGAATATAAAACCATTAATAGACAAGGTTGAAAAAGGAAACATCATTGAAATTATCATGGCCTTTTCGACCACCATGGAAGGCGACACCACCAATTTTTACCTGTATAAGCTGCTGAAAAAATTTAATATTATCATATCAACAATTGCCCGTGGTATTTCCATCGGCGACGACATCGAGTACGCTGATCAGGTTACACTCGGACGATCTATCATCAACAGGACTCTTTACGAAAATATGCTGGCAGAATCAGGGAGGAGATAAAATCACTCATTGGTATTTCTTCTTACCAAGATATCAAAACCGTATTTAACAGCTTTCAGTACAATATACAGTGCTGCAAGACAGATAATGATTGCCGCACCGGAAGGGATATTGATGAAATAGGAAAAGATCAGCCCTCCTATCGACCCAAGCAATCCAAATACTACCGACCAAATAATGATATACTTAAAATTATTCGTGAAGATATTGGCAATGGACTGCGGCATGGTCAGCAAGGAAATGACCAGAATTATGCCTACAATCCGGATATTTATCACAATAGTGAGCGCTACAAGAACCAGCAGAAAATAAGTGAGAATTTTTACCGGAAATTTTTGCGCCCTTGCATATTCCTCATCGAAGGAAATATACAATATCGGTTTATAGAAAAGGATGAAGAAAAACAGGGTAAAAAGAGTAAGACTAAGAAGAATTATCAGGTCCGGAATGGTAACCGTCAGTATGTTACCAAATAAAAAACTCATCAGATTGGGCGCATATCCGGGTGTTATGAAAATAAAAATAATACCGATGGCCATCCCGACAGACCAAAGTACCCCTATTGCAGTATCTTCCCTAATCTTTGATCTTTCCGAAAGAAATTTGATACCGAGTGCTGAAAGGACTCCGAAAACAACTGCTCCAAGTACCGGATTAAGCCCAAGATAATACGCAATACCAATACCCCCGAACGAAGAATGGGTAATACCGCCACTGATGAAAACCATCCTCCTTGAAACGATATATGTGCCAATAATCCCGCACAACAATGCAGAAAGAAAAGCGGCCATTAAAGCATTCGTAAAAAAATCGTAGGAAAATATTTTAATGAGTGCTTCCATGCGGGTGTTCATGTTTGGACAGTACTCGGTGAGGAAGGTCGCCATGGGTTATCAGGTCAATCGGGCAATTATAAATGGCCAGCATTTCATCGGTAATGATATTGGAATTATGATAATGCAGGCATTTATTGACGCAGGCTATGGATTTCACATATGAAGAGACCATGCCTATATCGTGAGACACCATGACAATGGCCATTATATTTCTGAGTCCATTCAGGATATTATATAATTCCGATTCAAAATTTCCGTCAACGAAAGTACTGGGTTCGTCCAGAATTAAAAGCTCCGGCGAAGAAACGAGAGCACGGCTCAGGAATACTCTCTGCAATTGCCCGCCCGAAAGGTTACCGATGTTTTTTTTCCTGAGCGGAAAAACACCTGTTTTATTCATATACAGCGAAGCCCGTTCTTTTTCATCAGAAGTATAGCGCCTTATCATTCTGTCGTTCCTCATCAGACCTGATAGAACAACATCCTGAACGGTAATAGGGAAACGTTTATCAACCTGACTGGTCTGTGGCAGGTATCCGATAAACCTTCTTCCTTCTTCAGGATCAAATCTCCGGACCTTTCCCCTGAAAGGTTCAATAAGACCAATGATCACTTTCAGAAGTGTTGTTTTCCCGCCGCCGTTTGGCCCTATTATACCTATAAAATCGTTATCATGAATGACAAAATCAATATCCCTGATGGCAACATTGTTTTCGTATCCGGCCGTTACTGAATTCAGTTCTATCAGTCTTTTCATATCATTTCCTCAATGCTTTTGATAAACCGGATGTGATCTCTAACATATTTTCCTTCCAGTTTAAATTTAAAGGATCAAATGGTAAGATTGTTCCGCCAATTTCATCAGAAATCAGCTGAGCAGTATGTGTGTCGAACTGTTTCTGGACAAATACCACTGAAATTTTTTCTTTCTTCGCCATATCAATGATATTTTTTATATCCCTGGGAGAAGGCGATTTACCGTCAATTTCAATGCTGAACTGCTCCAATTGATAATCTCTTGCATAATATGTCAGAGCAGGATGATATATGATAAATTTTCTTGTTTTCAGATTACTTAAACCGGAACTGATCACCTTATCAAGGCTGTCCAGGTCTTTTAAAAAGAGGTAATAATTTGATTTAAAAAAGACACTATCAGGAGGGTCAATACCGACCAGGGCATTCAGGATATTTTTTGCCTGTATCTTCACTTCCAGCGGCGACAGCCATGTGTGTGGATCGATACCCCCTGCATGCTGATGATGTTCGTCTTTCTCAGAACACCTGATCAGGTGGTTGCCCTCAGACAGATCGATCACCCTGGTCCGGGGATTTATAGAAGAGAGTTTATCAGCAAGAACACGTTCAAAATCAATATATCCGGCTTTGAAATACAACTCCGAATTTGCAGCATTCTTCAGATCAACCGGAGAAAATTCGTAATTTTCAGGGTTACTTCCGGGAGAAACCATCACATGAACAGAAAATCTATCACCTGCGATCCTCTCAACAAAATATTTCTGAGGCAGAATACTGACTGTAATTTGTTTTCTGCTATCATGATCCGCCTGCCTGTTGCATGCAAAAAAAACAGCACCGGTCAAAACAAGGCTTATTATCCGCTTCATCACACAAAGATAGGAATTAATATGTTCATGGATACAAAAGACTATCAGAATGGCTCTAAATGCCATTTAAAGGCTAATTATGGTGAGAGTGATTTCTTTGTTGTTGTCGTCGGTAAAAAATTTCAATATTTGCTTTGCATCATCCCACTCTTTACTCCATTTTTGAGTTCCGCTTACATGAAGTTCCCAACCGCCAGGGAAATGCCTTTTCGGAATAAATACTTCTGTCGGGGCATCAATTTCTGTGTTGCTTTTAAACTTCACCCAGAATTTCTGTGCGTTTACATCATAATTGTATGCAATAATTTTCCCTGCTACAGCTCTCGGGTATGGTCTGACCAGGTGAGGAAGTATCGGAGTTTCCGAGCGGTCGACGTTTAGTGGGCTCCAGCCACCCTGGCCATTACTCCAGTATGACCAGTGGCTTTTGAAATCATCCATCATGAGAAGAGCATCCGTAAGGTATTGATCGAAACCGATGTTATCAGGGCTCAAGCCAAATTCGCCGATCAACATGGAAGTTCCCTGTAACTGAAGGTCTTTTATACGTTCTGTTTTCCACTGAGCTATATTGACTTTATCCAGGGCTGTATAATTCTGACCTTCATGTAAACCAAAAGGATACAAATGAGGAGCATAAACAAGTTTCTGAGTTCCGTTCCTGCAGTCGTTAATTTTTGGCAAACCGGCAGCCCATCCGAAGGTCACACCAACTGACTTGGGTTCAAAGAAGAGATATTTATCATTATCCACACTACGGATGGCAGGGATCAGTCTGTTGTAAAAGCCTGACAGGTAAGTCCTTTCGAACTGTCCCGAGACAGTACTGAGCAGATCACCTCCATATGGTTCGTTCATCATGTCATAGCCAATCACATAAGGATTGTTTTTAAACCTCTCTGCCACTTTCTTCCAGCACAGGATATAGTGATCCTGCAAATCTTTATAAGCCGAATACCTCCAGAAGTTCTGAAATGCTGCAACAACAGCAGGGTCGATATTTTTCATCCACCAGGGGCCGCTGTTGTCAGTGCTGACAGGATTCCCATCAGTGTGAACTGCCCATTCGGGAGCTCCGTCCCCGCCAAAAACGATGGAATAAATATCCTGGTGCATATCCAGCATAACATACATGCCTCTTGTTGTATACCAATTTACTCTTTCTTCCACTTTATCCAGATAATCATCACTAAAGACATTAAACTGAGGTTCTATAGCATCCCAGAATATCAAAAAACGCACAAAATTAAACCCGAATACTGTCGCTTCCCGTTCCACATCCGATTCCACTATCCAGGGTAGACGCTGGGGGTCATATTTTGCTGTACCCGATGTATTCAGCCCGTGAAGGATGAGTTGCCTTCCGTACTGATCCTGAATAGCAGCAGGGTCGATGGGAAATTCCGGGTTTTGTTCTTTTTTGCAGGAAAAACAAATTAGCAACAACATTAACAGCAATAGAGAATTATTGATTTTCATACTATCCTTATTATTAATCTGTAGTTAATGATATAAAGATAAAAAAATTAAGGTTAAGAGCAAAAAAGACAATCAGTTTTAAAACAAATCACGGTTTCGCTTAATCCAATCAATTTATAGTCACCTGATCTTCAGGTTTCTTTTTCTTTTGTTTCCAGAAATTATTGTAGTAATCGACGAAAGTTTCACAGTAGGCACCTGAGGAAGAGCATAAAAATTTTATCGAAAGGTCAAACCCGTTCCAAAAGACAGATATCTGATTTTTTTCATTATCCTCGATATAAAATCCCTCATAGTTAGCTATCGCCCTGTCAGGCAAATACTTATTAATGACAATCCGTTGAAGTACATCTTTATATTCCTTTTCTTTCAGGTGGAAAATAAGGTATTCAAATTGAACCAGTACTTCATCAAAGAAGTAAAGAACAATTTTATTTTCCTCATTCAGTACAAGTTTTTTAAATGCACCCATTGCCAGAGCATGGCTGCCCATCCGGTAAACAGCAAACTCCTCCGGGTTTCCGTATTTTTTTCTGATTTTAGAAAACGATTCCTTGAAGGGTATATCCCTGTAACTTATTTTCAAATCAGTATGAAATTCAGGGTATTTTTTGTTTCGTAAAAACAAATACAGATTATGAGTTATAAAATGTTCTTTAAGTGGTTCATTATAAGGTGGTCTTTTATTAACCCTGCAGTAATTCTCATAATACTTCAGTGAATATTTCCTCTTTAAGAACCTGATAATTTTACGAAACATTTTACTTTATTCGGATTGCAGTGCAAATCTAAATTTATTTGGTAATTCCACAAAGATTATCTGTTTTTTATTATATTATCCCAGACCTTTTTTTCGATAAGCATATTATTGATTTTATCAGCCTCACTTCGTTGCGACACACAACCTATCTGAACTTTATACAATCCTTTGTTATACACAACGCCCACTAATACGCCTGTGTTTTGCTTTATATACATGGCTAATTTGATAGCATTGAATTTATATTTGAAAGAAATACTCATAACATAATAGCTTCCAGCCTGAGTACATATGTCACCCCAGACGGGTATATTTACATTTTCGGGTAGTTGATTCTCACTATTTATATCCGGGGATACTTTTTCAATTTTCAGATTCTTATTCTGCATTTTTTCATTCGCAGTGATCACCGGAATAGTATCCACATACTGAATTTCCCTGACCAGGCTATCTGCTATCAGGGAATCTTTTTCTATAACAGATGTGTCTTGCTTCACCTCCAATTTTTTTGCACTGAGAACAAAATCGATGCCACTGACAATATCGCCTTCTTCTACCGTTTTTATTTTGAACTCTTTTTGTTGAGGCTCAGCTTTTAAATCTAAAATGCTTAACTGGGCAGAATCAACCATAGCAACATAATCTCCCGGTCCCAGTCCCATATTTGAGATATATCCATCCATTTCTGAAAGCGTCTCAACGACAGGTTTAGTGGAATTTTTCCTGTAAAACTTCACTAGTATCCTGCCAATTCCTTTCCGTGAGTTATCTCTGTTTAAATATACCATACCACTCACCTCCGCAATGGCATAAATGGGGATATCAATACGTTTAAACTGGTTGGGATCTATTAACACCCTATATGTTTTATTTTTAAACCTCCAGTTTATATTTTCTAAATCGTTATCATTAAATTCAAGAAAATAATTGGTGAATGCGTTCAAATCAGGGATACGTATTATAGAATCTTTTTTCCCATAAATTGCATTGCCCCCCATAATTTTAACAGTAGATAATTTCACCATGTGCTCCCCTGCATCAAAGGTTCCATTGTTATTTAAATCAAGGAAAGGATAGATTACAAGACCTCCTCTACCGTTTGATGAATTATTGTTTTTATAAATAAATCTGTTTCTTCCTCCAAAGGCAAGACTGCCTTGCACACTCTCCGATGTAGAAATAATACCTCCACTGTAATAAGCAGAAATATTGGTTCTTACGAAAGGCAGATCATATTTAAAGTTCAGGCTAATATAATTGCTCTTATATAATACATTTCTTTCGTAAGATACGGAGCAATATCCTTTCGGAAATCTTTTCTCAACAGCCGCTCTAAATAAAACGAAATTGTTTCTACTAATGTTATATTGAGCTGATGATTGCAAATTGAAGCCATATTTAATCCTATAAGAAAGTGATAGTTCAGTAGTTATGTATGCCGGTCTTTTATCAATCCAATTGAGTTGTGCAGATGAATTAGCGCTGAATTGTTTATAATATGCAGAAAGAACTACATTACCCTGATTATAATTAAATTCCGAATAAACAAATTGAGAATAGTCCAATCTTGCAAATCCATTAATTTTTTTTATTCTAAAGGGTATTGAAAGCTTTGCTTTCCTTTCTTCAAGCGCATTGAGATGAGTGGCTTGCTGCCCTTTTGTATATCTGGTATAATCAATTTCCAATAAAGTATTCTTCATCAAATAATAATTCAATAAACCATGTGTTCTAACTCCATAAGCATATTCCCCGCTGATAATTAATTTACTGAATGGCTGAATAGTTACTTTTGCATATGGAATAAATGGACTTTGGGGAATGGAAGACAAATATTCCAATCCACACCCTAAGGTTAAAAAACGGGTCACACCGTAATTCAATTCCCCTTTTCCGAAACGGCTATATTGTTTATCCTGCAATATTCCAGCCGATAAACCATATTCCAATTGCCTCGTAGGCATAATCATATACGGTATATTCATAGTTCTTTCTTCCGTCCGTTCTTCTCCCATGGGACCATAAAATTTCAGTTTAAGAGATGTATAACCATAAACGACAGGAACTTTAAATATATATAAACCAGAGGCATCAGCTTTGGTATAATCCACTAAGACATCATTAATATAAAGTTCCACTGTCCAATTGGGTTCGGTATGCGAATTGATTGTATAAAAACCGCTTGCTCTCCTCACTGAAGTAGGCGCATTTCTCACAACTGCGCCAATCATCGGAGCATTTATAAATGCAATTGTCTGATTGGATATTTTACCTACCTGAGCTTGTTTTATCAAGCGTTTATCATTGTCAACCCAGCGCCAGAGGTAATTTAACTGATTTATATCAAATTTGTATTGATCCGAATAATTTAATGATACACCAGCCTCTCCATAAAACAACTCAGTGCCAATACCTATATTAAGCCGGTTATCGATTCTACCATTCCATGCTTGATTAGATCCAAACCCCCAATCCAGAATACCAAATTTAAAAAAATGGTAATCTCTTCCAACAACGGTATCTGCAATTACTTCGCCTTTTAATTTCGACAAATTGTTTCGCATCTTTTCGATACGCTGTTGTTTTATCACAGGCAGTTCAAAATTCGATTTTAATATGACGGATAGTGACCTGTAATTAAAAGAAAAGCTTATCCCAAACACTTCTGTAAACAAAGATGATTCCATATAAAGCTGATCCATCTCCTTAACCAACCCACTTTTTACATTAATTATTCTATTTCTAACTTTTATTTGTTTGCGATTGTAATCAATATTATAAGTGCGACTTTCTTTCTCGATAAATCCGCCCAGGCTATCCCCCTTTTGCCCAATAAAACAAGCGATCTTAAGTATTCTTAATAATTCCCTGATATTCACGAAAAGTAAATCATTATTAGTATATATAACGTTTATATCAAAATGTCCATACCCTGCAAGTATAACATACACAGGAATTTCATCATAGACAAAGGAGGGGTTTCCTTTTTCTGGAATGTATGCATCCTGAGCTTTTGCCGTATATTGAATTGTAAGACTCAATATCACCAACAATAATATGAGCTTAATTGAAATTTTAGGACTGATATGTATAATTATATGAGAAATAATTAAAATATTTTATTGTTTAATTGCTATTAATTATATTGTTTCATTGTTAATTAGTTGCATTAATAAATTTAGTTTGTTCAATAAATTAATAGGTTATTTTTTGAATTTCGCAACTTATTGATAACAAATAATATTTTTCATCGTGATATATCATTCTCAAAATAACTTCTCATTTCGGTTAAAAATTCTTTTTACAGAAACCTGAAGTAAAGATAGTAAAAATTTCCTCAATTTTTATTACAACGCCCTTAACAGCTTTAATATTTGCTTAAAAGAGTCCATAACCCTATTAAAGCCAACTCCTTTGTTTTTTCAACGAACAATTCCAGATATTAAATATTAAACCATCTGACTATCTAACAATTGAACAATTATTAAATATTACACATTAAATTTGATTTAAAGCTTAATTAATTAAACAGAAGTAACAAGTTTTCACCTTCAACTATTCCTGATTAAAAGTTATTTCGAAACTACCTGAGTAGGTGCCGGGAGGAGCCGAACCGGGAACGTGAAGAGTGCCACCAACACGCAAAGGAGTAATGAAGTTACAATCGCTTTTTGTCGAAAAAATAGCACCATTCATGCCTTTTTCAGTCGGGCCTATATCAAGAGTAATAGAGCCGCCATTACTTCCGGTTAGTATGGTTGATGCTTCAAAAGTGATAATCACATTTCTGCCCTGGCATAGCTTAATTTCAAAAATACCAGGATGCGCCGTTGGCGATATGGACAAAAGTGAAATATTGCCTGTTGACGTTCTGCTACCATCATATCCAACTGTGATAGTTCCGCCATTTCCACCGATAGCACAAAACGTTCCAAAATGAATTGCCTGAGTCACTTGTACTGTTATTGTTCTTTGTGGTAAGGCAGGTTGGGCAAAACAAAAATGAGTATAAACAAATACAATTATCGCTGAAAACAGTAACTTAATAAAATTCATTTTTATGCTCACAAATATCATAAAGTTCTTCTTATTAATCTTCTATTTAGATGCATTTTTGAGAGTATTTACAAACTCATATCTAATTAAAAAACACCCTGAACTATAAGAATGTTATTGTTCCAGGTAAGTTGTTTTAAATTACCGACCGACTCTTTTTCTTTTTCCAGGTCCTTTACTTGAGGTCTATTTCACCCATGGCATAAACTACAGGGTTTTTTTCATCAGTGCTAATATACTGAACTTTCAATTTCCCATTTTTTAGATTCACACCAGGTGTTTTATTCAATCTTATCAAGATATTTCTTTTATTAATATTTGTATAAACACCTACGCCATTAACTGTACCAATCTCATAAGACTTACCCTGAACAGGAAAATATTTAATTGAAATATTACCATAAATTGAAATATTACCCGTTCTATTTATAGTAAGCCTAAGGTTTTGTATAGTATCATGTTCTGACTCCACTTTCAAATCACTTAGTGATGCTGCTACATTAACAATGCCTGAACGTATAATAATAGGAATAGTTATACCGTAAATTGGTGTTATCTGAACACTTAAAAGTGTTGTATCAGCAGGGCTTTTAGTGCCTAATGCACTATAGTTTTTTTCTGATCTGAAATACAAATGAGAACGGTATTCACCTGCCAACATTCCGGGCTTACGTTTGCATTGCAATACAATAGCCTGTGGTTCTCCCGGTGCTAAAGTCACTTTACGGGGAAATAGACGTAGATATGGGTCAGCAAACATTTGCCCTGAATCCGGCTTATCAATGGTCACAAAACTACCATCCTCATTCATTCTTCTTTGAACAAATGATATAGTATAAGTGGCTGTATCCTTACCTAAATTAACCAAATTAATGTCTTCTTTTTGTTTATTCCCATCAAAGACAACACGCATTGGTGTTATTAGCAAATCGCCCTGAGCTAAAGATTGATAGCTTGTACCCAGAACCATGAAAAGCAATGTTAAAATTTTATTTTTCATTGTATTGTTTTGTTTGCTTGGTTATAATAACAAAAATAATTTTTCCCTATGCATTTTTCAACAAATATACACAAAGTTATTAACATTGAATTTTTAATAAAAATACATTTTTCAACTTAATTTTCCTTATTTATATATTCTATTAATTAACTATTAAAATACTCTGCATATTAATGGTTGTCATATAAACCATAGTTACATATAATCCGTGTAAAATCTACAAAAACACTTCTTCTAATCTAACTTCCCAAAAATAAAAAAAATGGGAATGCCTCCATTTTTGGCCATTCCTATCTATTAAAACCGGCAATATTCTTTTAGTTATAATCTACACTTACATCAAATGTACCTGCATAAATACCGCCAAGCTGATTTGCCTTTACTGTTAGTGTTGCACCTACAGTAAAGCTATCATTACCACTTGCATCAAGCGTGCTTGTAGTTGCATCAGAACTTGCGCCATTAAAGCGGGCTTTAAAAAGTGTAATGTCCATCTGATATACACCTGATGATAATGTCGTATGAGTTACTGTAACGGCTGTTTGTGGCAATGTAACAGCATAAGTTTCATTAATAGTACCTGTAACGCTGTATGCAGCATTTGTAGCTACAGGAGTTGCTGCAGAAGTAGCCACGCCACCAGTAAATTGGCGAGTAGTTGAGTTGGAAGGTAATAGAACAGTACCACCTGCTGTACTTGTTAATACAATACTACCAAAATGCAGAGGAGCTGTTTGAGTAAGCGTCATAGCTTTAATGAGTACTGCGCCTGCAGTAGTCCCTGTTACTGTTGCAGAAGTCTGAGCCATAACTCTGCTTGTAAATCCTGCCATCATTACGATAGCTGCGAAAATTAAAATTGATTTTTTCATTGTTTTTTTGATTTTTTTGTTTTTAAAATAATTTATTAAATTTTTGGTTTGATTTTATTTTGCTTTTTTGAATTTGCATATTCTCAATGTTCCCTATTATCTGATAATAAAAAACAAAGCGGGTCGCTATGCGGCTTGCCTGTTAATTTTTTATTTCTATGGTTTTCTCAATGTTATCAACCTTTTCGATTATACTTTTTGATAATTTATTGTTAAGTTTTTTATCGAGAAAAAGAATTTCAATGTTTTTATTAGTAAAATAATCTGCAAATATAATACATTTTTTTTAATAATACGTCTTTTTACCTATTTTTTTTCATATAAGATATTTTACTTAAATTTTTTATTTAAGTTACATTAAAAACAAAAAAAATTTTAAAATGTTTCATTATTAATAAAATAAATATGAATCGGCCAGGCATTATTGCATAAATCTCTATAAAACAATGCAATGCATATCTTTTCAAAATCTATTTATCTCCAGTATATTTTTTTGAACAGGCTTCCGTCAGGGTTTTTAAGATAAACCATTAATATCTGGGTAACGGCATCAATATTAATATTGTGCTGCCTTTTACCCTGCAGGGACTCCCGGTGAATCAGTTTTCCCATTGCATCATAAACATACACTTCTGTTTCTTTGCTTATCAGAGTAAGATCAACAATCAAATAGAGTCCATCAGTATAAATACGTGCAGGCAGTTCGTTATAGGAAGGATTTTCTTCAGGTCCGAAATGCAGAATAAAACGATTGACATCATCCGATCTGGATGATTCAAAACGGTAGAACCTGTTTGCCTTCATATTCTGAATATATTGTAACTGACGGTCTTCAAGCATGACCGTTTCAAATTTATCCACATCGAAATTGCATTCAAAGTTGTAATGACCGTCTCTCCCGGGTTTGAACATGACCGGCACCGACGGATTGTCAGCGACACCAGTAAGATAACGTACCGAAAAGTCCTGACTCGCAGAGTGCAGATACAGACTTGGAGCTGTAACAACATGACTAAAAAGTTTCTCCGCATCCTTCTGATCCGGAGCAAAGCCAAACTGCAGGCGAATCTCATCAAAATCATTATCAGCCTCTGAATGAACAACCAGACTTAATAAATCAGAATTTAATTTCCCCCTTTTAAACCAGTTTCCGGCGCCATTATGTACTCGCACGGTGTTGTCCATTTCCAGTATCCCACTAGTTGCAGCCCTGACAAAGAAGCCCTGCATAGGATCAATAAACCTGGTGATCTGGTTTGTTCCTAAGCCATCACCATCAGCTGAGTTGTAAACCCCGTAATTATTAGCAACAGGGTTCCAAACCCACATATTATAGCCTCCTGCGCTTCCAAGAAGGTCGGATCTTGTCCAGCCTGAGGACGCGTACCAGTCAACTGATGACGGATAAGGATTTCCGATCAGATTAAAGCCTTTTAAACTATCTATACTGCTACTGTATGTAAGTGAATAAGTCTGGTTCCCATTATTTAAATTACCTATAAATTCTTTTGTCGGGTTAGCTGCCTGAACTGAATAAAGGTAGCCTCGTCCTACATAGAAGTTTGCACCCGGATGCACTGTATTCCAATTGACAGTTGATGTTGTATTTAATTTGTATATCCAGCAGCTTGTGGGTTCATTCCATACATATAAATCATATCCGGTACCGTTGCCATAAGTCCCCGATGGTGTCCAGTCGCCACTTATACTCTGGGCTGCAACCGGCGTTGAGAGAAAATGCCAGGCTTCCACAGGACCGCTGATATATCTTTTTACCGTAGCCGGCACATTATCGGTGTTATGTATCAGAGATGCTGTTCCGGTTGTATCAGACCTTAAAATAAAACCAGAATTGCCTGCATTATTGATAATTGAATCCATTACGGTAAGATCCTTTCCCGCTGCAACCGAAAATAGTTTTCCTGAATTAATAAGTAAATTATGATCAATTGTCAAATTCGTATCTACTTTTACCCCGCTGCTGTTATCTATGATCAGATCATATACGGTTTCATTCAGATAGCAATTGCCTTTAATTGTCTGCGGAGAACCACCGGCATAAACGACGACAGGTGCGTTGGTGATTGCATCAAGGCGTCCTGATGCAGCACTCAGCGAATTTAACAAACGTAAGGTATCACTGAAGGTAACATTGGCGGTGTTATTCACAATCAGATTATATATGCTGTTATTATAGAATGCCCCCGGTGGAATGGTCTGAGCCGAAACACCTGCAAATTCGAGGGTGGAACCTGATGCCGAAGCATCCATCTGTGCAGCGTTTGTAAAATTCAAATCTCCTTTCACGGTAAGCTTATACCCGTTGGTTACCATGCGATAAGTTGATTGGTTATTGGTTATATTTGATACAGAGCGGTTTTGATCCAACAGGCAATGATGGAGAGGCACAGCATCAAAAACAATATTAGCATTTACAGGGGGCACCATGTTTTCCGTCCAGTTATCCGGTGTATTCCAGTCACTGCTTAAAGTACCTTTCCATTTGTTTTGTGCTCTTTCCCATGCTCCCATGGTAGGATTAGCTCTTGTCTGCCCGGCATAATCTTCAGTAATTCCTGTTCCGCTTACACCAAAAAGGTCCTCTCCGATTTGATAATCAGCGGCAATAGCAGAACCTGCAGCGGTGAATACAGGATTAATGTTCAGACTGCTCATATCCTGACCTGTGATAATTGGTAATGCTGTTATATTCTCATTATTGAAATATCCCAACACTCCACCGGAACCCGGAGCGAAATAATCGTTATAATTCAATGTTAAACCGGTATTTACCGTATAGTTTAAATATGCGGCATAATGCAAACCTGTTCCTCCTGTAGTAGAACGGCTATTCACAAAAATATTATTTCTAAAATTGCGGATATTCGCAGTTACAGCACTATACAAAGAATATGATTTAACAGTAGATCCAGAACCCAGGCTCCCATATATATATATGGTATTAAAATAAATATTATTATTATGTCCTGATGCGCCTGTTTCATAAATACCATAAATTGTTGTTTCAGTATTGCCTCCAAGGCTGATAATATTATTGGAGTATGTAGTATTACCCGACGCGATCTTAATACCATATACGGCAGCACTATTAGATGATGTACCGGTTACCGCCAGGCTATGGATAAAATTACCTGAAACGGAATTGTTACCGGTACTGCCTGAAAAGTATAAACCGATAACTCCGCCGGCAAAGGAAGGATAGTTATTGGTCAGGTTATATATCGTATTTCCTGATACTGTTTTTAATGAAACACCGGTAAGTACTATTCCTCCTGCAGAAGCTGTGTTGCTTGAAGATGTATTCGCATTCGCAATATATAAATCATGAATGATATTGTCAGAAACGGTATCCGTGCCGTTTACAGATGCTATCCCGTTTATAAGCCCAGCTGTTGCTGCGGTTGAATTCGTTGTACTATTATTCAGATTTGCTATAATATTGTTTTTAATTGAGATCACGCCGGTACCTGCTGAATAAATACCATAAATAACCTGTGCATTATCCGTACTTGCAGATTTTGAGCAGATACTGCCGGCTGTTATATTACTTCCGATAAAATTATTCCTTATTAAAGTGGAGCCAGCAACGGCAGTTTTATTTATACCATAAAAATTGCCGGCAAGAGTGGCACCATTTGAAACCCCTACAGATCCTATCGTATTGTGCTGACAATTTACAACTCCAGTACTTGAGATATTAATTCCAAACACATTTAGTCCGCTTGCTGAGCCGGTTACCGTGATAGAGTCATTACCGATATTTGCTCCTATTTTATTCCCGAATAATGTTCCTATATCAACATTACCGGCTCCAACATTAATACCTGTCCAGGCTGCATTTAAAGAATTGCTCCAGGCTATATTATTGATTTTATTATTCTGGACATTACTTGCTATTCCCGTTCCAACATTAATATTGATAGCATTAAAAGTGTTATCATAACTGCTCGTCTTTGTCCAGGGGAAATCACCACAAGCAGCATTACTTCCACCAATAAAATTATCAGATACGTTAAAGTTCATACCTGACGTATTATTCAGATATATAATATTGTATGCAACACTTGCTGTGGGAGTAAAAGAGGCCGTTTCATAAAAACTATTTCCAATAACTGAGCATTCTGTTGTATTATCGGCAAGCTGAATTCCATTTGAAGCTGTACCGTGCTTAAGAAAGTTATAAATGAAATTATTTCTGATGGTATCACCACTATTTTCAAAGCCCTGTGATCCTGCTGAATAAATAACGTTAACAGGTCTACCAGCTGCATCACCAGTAATAAAATTATTGTCAATTTTGTTTCCGTTGTTTCCATTAACGGTCGTTGCTGTTGAAAAGAAGATAATACCGGATGAAGCACTTGTTTCCGAACCTTTAAGAATACAATATTTCACAGTATTATTTTCGGCCGTATTGATAAAACGGAGGGTTGAGGTTCCTGAAGAGGCTGATGTACTGGTATTAGTAACAATAAGGTCTTGAACAGAACCTGTTGAATTTACTCTTCCATCAATGATGGTATTGTCAGCACCGTTTAAATCAATCACCGGAGCCGAGGAGATATTTCCTTCAACAGTTAAACCCGATAATTTAGGATAAACTTTCAATGTTGTCCATGTTCCTGAATTCAGGGTAGCCGATGTTGTTTCATAAGTGTTGCCAAAAATCATAACAAGAATGCTGTTTCCTGTTTGGGAATAGGCGTTGATTGCAGCAAAAGCAGCACCTAAGTTTAAATAATAGCCATTACTGCCGGGATGGGCACCTGAAACAAATACAGGCGGTCTCACTGCGTCTATTTCATCGGCGCCTATATCCGGTGCGGTACCATATCCATTATGTTGTACCGGATAACCGGGGTTACCTGCACGGATGTCTCCATCAAAATCAGTAGTATAAGATGAGATATTAACGGCTCCGCTTTCGATCTGTGTTCCTGTGCCTGTATTGATATGAAGAAAATCAGCAGTTGCTCCGGCCGTACTTATAAAA
>Ga0114951_10002633_pt1 | contig 20044 bp, 17 predicted proteins | sample AM7aDNAmetaG_FD_88677 | JGI IMG/M metagenome (GOLD analysis project Ga0114951, IMG submission 88677) | Freshwater microbial communities from Finland to study Microbial Dark Matter (Phase II) - AM7a DNA metaG | ecosystem: Environmental > Aquatic > Freshwater > Lake | place: Finland: Lake Alinen...
CCGCGCGAAGTGGCGTGCCATCTCTACGGCATCGGCAAATACCGCGTCTCCTTTCGGACCCCCGATGCGACCCGAGACCACGAGGTCGATATCCCTGCCGCCGGCTGGCAGAGCTTCAAGCAGCAACTCGGCCCCGGCCAAGTCGAAGTGAAGATTGAGTGCGTCGCCGACCCCAAGTACCCCAAACCCGTGTTCAACGCATTCGGCGCGGTCGCGAATCCGGATTACGTCCCGGAGCTGGCCGACTATCAGCAACCGTTGTACCTGCGCGCCACCAACTCCGGCCCGGCCGATGCGAGTATCTCGGTCGCGGGCGCATCCCGGGACACGACGCGCAGCTACTTCACGCTGGGCGGGCTCTCGGCGGAAGGGTTCGAGCCCAAAGGCAGCTTCAAGGCGGGAGCTACGAGCCGCGTTATCAATCTTTCCAGAACGGTCTTCAAGCGCACGGTGCTGACTTTCAAGCCGGAACAAGGCCCGAAACAAATTGACGTCCAGCTCGCGTTCTTTGCGGACCGCGCCGCAACGCATCTTCTCAAGACGGTGCAGTTGAAGGGCGCCCCGGCGGCCAATGAGAGCGTTATCTTCATCCCACAGCCCGACGGGTCGTACCGGATTCAGAGCACCGCCGAACTCTTCGCGCAGGATCTGAGCGTGCTGGAGGAGGAAATGCGCAAGGATCCCCGCTTGCGCCGCCCGGTGCCGGTCAAGTCGCGCGTCCTGGTGGTGGCCGGGGATGCCGGGGAAGAGATGGAGACTTATCGTTCCGAGCTCCGGCTGCTTCGCCTGGTGGGGATCAACGGCATCAACGGCATGGGTCGGCTGGACAAGGAGTGGGAGAGCCTGGGCTTCGCCTACTGCCGGCAGTCGAACTTCCTGAGAACGAACCCGCAGTGGACTTTTGACGAGGCGGGGGCTCTGTCCGTGGCGCGCGGGCGCGCCTTTCGCAAGGGGATGGAAACCATTCTCATGCTGACGGACGAGCCGACGTTCTATCCCATAGCCCAAACGCCGCAACAGGACTCCCGGTTCGCCGCCTGGCTCCAGGAGCGCGCGGAAGTGACGGCCGCGACCCAGAAACAGCTCCAGATGTTGCGGCGGCAATTCGAGATGGGCGAAGAGGCCGCGTGGTGGAACGATTGGGGGCGCGCCTTCTCCGCCGTCCATCCCAAGGTCGAGCCGGCCATCAATTGGTCTGTGGACAACTACTACTATGGCTTCACGATCGATCTCTGGGAATTCTACCGCCAGCCCGGTTGCGAAGTCGTATGGGGGGAGGATTGGTACGGGTATATGCCGAGGGGGTCCGGCGTGATCGCCTGGTATGCCGACCTCATGCGGTCGCAGGCGAAGTATCGCAACCTCCCGACCGGGTCTTACCTCATCCTCGGCTACGGCTACAGCCCCGCGCTGGACTCGCAGCGCTACTACGAGCGCATGATGCGCGGCGGATACACCTTCGATACGTACCCGTACTGGCCGCGTGGAAGTGACGCCACATGGCTCGAGCATCCGGACGTTCTGGTCAACATGGCGCGCTTGCACCGGGATTTGGCGGAGGTGGAGGATATCCTCGTCGGCGGCCGGGTTTTGCCCGCGAAGGCCGCCATCGTCTATCCCAACTCCTGCATGTTGTGGGATGTGGCGGCGTACCAGGACGCGCTGGCGCTCTACCTGGCCCATCTGCACGCCGGCATTCCGCTGGACGTCCTGACCGAGCAGGACGTGGTGGACGGCCGCGCGCAGGACTACGCCTTGCTATACTGCCTTGGCGCAAACATCCGCAGGGATGCCCTGGAGGCGCTGGATGCGTTTGTCCTGCGCGGCGGCACACTGGCCGGCATCTGCCCGGAGGCGCGAGATCAGTTCGATGATCCCATCCGCGGCGGCGAATCCGCGTTCGGAGCCCGGAAGATGGCCTCCGTTGCGCGCAAGGCCCCCGGCGGTTTTGCCTATGAATTCAAGAGCGCGCAGTCCATCGATACGGTGAAGTGGCAGGAAAAGGAAGTCAAGGTCTACTGCCGGAAATTGGAGATTGAGCCGCTGGAAGGCGCGGAGGTCCTGGCGACCTTCTCCGGAGGGAGTCCGGCGGTCATCCAGTCCCGAAGAGGAAAGGGGCGGGTCATTCTTTACGCCTTTTCGCCGGGCCTCAGCTACATGAAGATGGGCTATGGCGATAACAAGAGCATTCCCACCGGCCTTCGCGCCAACAGAACCGAGCGCGATTTGTGCATTCTTCCCACCCGCTCGATTGAAAATGCCATCGCCCTCAGCGAGCCGATGATCAGCGGACGCATCGTCTGCGGAGCGACCGCCTCGCTCGTGGGGCTGGTCGACTACGCCATGGGCAAGGCCGGCAGGGAAACGGATCTGCTGGACCCGTGGAGCGTGGACCTGGAGAAGATGGAGCCGTTTCGCGTGACGGTGCAGATCAATTGCAATCAGAAGCCGGATGACGTGCGCGCGGTCCGCGCGGGCAAGGTCGAATGGGATTATGCGGCAGGGAAGCTGCGCGTGCAGCTCCCGCTGCGCGGCGTCGATATGCTGGTTCTGACCGGACGGAACCTCTTTTCCTTACCACCGACAGGGAAAAATCAATGAGCCGAATCCTGTATCTCGTGGTGCTGTCCCTCTGCGTATCTCTCTCCGCGACGGCGGCCGACACGGAAATAGCTCAGGGCTCCGCCGAGGGGCAATGGTCCGTGCTTGTGAAGACCCCGGACGCCGGGGCCAAACCGTTTGACCTCGACAAGGTCAATGGCTGGCGCGACTACACCAATCGGGGCTACGAGCAGGCCGCGGCAACGGAACTGGCGGGGGTGATCGAGCGCCTGACCGGCGTCAAGCCGGTGGTCGCCTCTGTGAAGGATGCCGGCTCCACGGCCGCCTATCCCCGCTTCATAGCCATTGGCGAACTGGCCCGCGACCTGGGCGCCCAGCCGCCGGCAAGCACCTTCGGGATTGACGGAAGCGTCGTGGAAATTCAACCCGATAGAATCCTGCTCGCGGGCGAGACGCCCATGGCTTCGTACTTCGCCATGACCCGCTTGGCGGAGATGGCGGGATGCCGCTGGTACATGCCGGGGCCTCTCGGCGAGATCATGCCCGCCCGCAAGCCGCTGACCTTTGCGCCGGGGCGGTTTGAAGAAGTCCCGGCGGTGTGGAGCCGGTTCCTCACACTCAGTGGCGGCAGCCTCGTGGCCAGTCCCGCCGAGCAGGCGCAGTTCCACCGCTGGCTTCTCCATAACCGGCAATACGGGGTCTATGTGCATTTCGGGCATATCTGGGCCACCGTGCTTCCGGCCAAGCAGTACTTCCAGGCGCATCCGGAGTGGTACGCACTGAACAAGGGCAAGCGCGTCCCCGAGATGCTGTGCACTTCCAACGAGGAGATGACAGCGGAGTTCATCAAGAACTATCGCGCGCGCATCGAGGCCGGGATCAAGAAGGCGCCCAACCTGAAGTGGTTCTCCATCTCTCAAGACGATGGCATCAACTTCTGCGAATGCGCGAACTGCACGGCCCTCGATCCGGGCCTGAAGGATCCGATCCTGCCGAATCTGCCGCAGATCACGGACCGGCTGGTGAATTTCTACAACAAAGTCGTGACGGAATTGGTCAAGGACTATCCCGACAAGTATTTCTGCTTCATCGCCTACGTCAATTCGGCGACGCCGCCCGTCCGGGAAAAGCTGCATCCCCACTTGATGCCGATCATCGCCCCCATCACCTTCTCACGCTATCACGCCATGAACGCGACGAACTCTGAAACGATGCAGGCGCTCCGCGGTGACGTCGAAGGCTGGGCGAAGGCGTCCAAATACATCGCATACTATGGCTATGCTTATAACCTCGGCGACGTCACCTTGCCCTACACCCGCGAGCTTCAGACGCGTTATGACGTTCCCTTCCTGGCGGCGCATGGCCTGGGATGCATGACGATGGAGACCATGCCCGGCTGGCAGAATCTGCTGCCCTATTACTACCTCCTGGCCCGGATGAATCTGGACCCGAATCTCGACGCCGACGCCCTCCTGGCGGATTTCTACCGCGATTTCTTCGGGCCTGCCGCCGCGGACATGAAGGCCTACATGGACCTGCTCAAGAACGCCTATTCCGGCTCGGACTACGAAATGGGCGGTTGGTGGGTTGTGCCCCGCGTGTTCACTCCGAAATTCATGAAGAACAGCGGCAAGTGCCTGGCATCGGCGGAAAAAGCCGCCGGCGGCAACGAGGTCCTTGAAGCGCGAATCCGGATGTGGCGGGTGTCCTACGACAGCGCGCGGCTCGTTCTGCGCATGCGCGAACGGGTTAACGATTTCGATTTCAGCGGCGCCGCGGACTCCATGTCCGCGCTGTACGCCCTCGAGGAAAAGGCGCTGGGGGAGAACCAGAAAATGGTCTCCGGGTTTGCCCACAAGTATTGGTGGCCCACCTTCTGGAAGAAGCCGGTAGACTTCTGCGCCGAGACGCTTCGAGGAGCGAAGGTTCTCTTCAAGTTCCCGGACGAGTGGTATGCCTTCGTGGACTACTCAGGCATCGGCGCGGCGGGCCGACTCTATGCCCCTGAGTTCCCCCTGTCGCGCTGGATCAAACTCAAGACCTATACCCAGACCATCGGCGAGCAGGGCTACACCCGTTTTCGTGGGACGATCTGGTACCGGCAGGACTTTGACCTCGGACGTGAGGTGACGGGCAACAAGGTCCACCTGCTCTTTGCGGGTGTGGATGACATGCTGGAGCTGTATGTCAATGGCAGGCAGGTCGGGCGGAAGCAGGGGGGGCACTTTGACGCATTCGATTTTGACGTCAGTGAGTTCGTTCGGGCGGGCCGCAACACCGTCGTCTGCGCGGTCAGCAATCTGGGCGTGACCGAACTGGAGACCGGGGGCATCATGCGGCCGGTCGTCCTCTACAGTCCGCAAGAGCCCGTGCCGGCAGCCACCCCGAAATAACCGTTCCTCACGGAGAGTTCATCCGCGCCATCGAAAGCAGGACTGAGCGGAAGAAGCAGGGGGGGCGACGGCGTTAAGCAGATAAGGCCCACTTCCCGTAAACGCTTTGACTCTGCCCCTCCGACGGACTATAATCCGGCTGTAAATTGAAGCAGTTTGCCGCGTTGGGCGCTTCCTTTGCCGGCCCGGGCTTCTTCAAGAGTGGAACTGTGGCGCAATGCTCGAGACGCCCTCGACAGACCCATTACCAATTCTGGCGGCTCCGACGGTCCATGTCATCGCGCCCCACAAGGGCTGGCTCGGCCTGAACGTCGGCGAGATGTGGCGTCACAGGGAACTTGCGTATATTTTCGCATGGCGCGACGTGAAGGTCCGCTACAAGCAGACGCTCCTTGGCTTTCTCTGGGCGTTGCTCCAACCGCTGACCAAACTGGTGATCTTCACTGTGATCTTCGGCCGGTTGGCGAAGATCGACTCGGAAGGCGCCCCGTACGCCGTGTTCGTTTACGCCGGACTGCTCCCATGGGAGTTCTTCGCCGAAGCGCTTCAGCGCAGCAGCCAGAGCATCATTGAGCAGCAGTCCCTCGTGACCAAAGCCTCTTTCCCGCGAATGCTGATGCCCGTGGGCGCGATGGGCGCGAGCCTGGTGGATTTTGCGGTGTCCTTCCTGATCCTGCTCGCGCTGATCCTCTATTATCCCGATGTGCACCTGGGCTGGCGGCTCGTGGGAGTGATCCCATTGGTCGTGCTGACCATCATCGTGGCGACGGGGGTGGGCACGTTCCTCAGCGCACTCAACGTGGCGTATCGTGATTTTCGCTATGTCATCCCCTTCCTGATTCAAGTCTGGATGTTCCTGACCCCCGTGATCTACCCGGTGAGCGTCGTGCCGCCCAAGTGGCAGTGGCTGATTTCACTGAACCCGATGTCCGGCATTGTTGACGCCTTTCGGTCGGTCGTCCTCGCCAAGCCAATGGCCTGGACCAACCTGGGGATCTCCACCAGCGTAGCCTTGCTGGCGTTCGTCGTCGGTGTGAAGTACTTCCGTCGTGTCGAGCGTTCCTTCGCGGACATCATATGACAGGATTCTGATGGCACAACCCGCGATAAAAGTCGAAGGCCTCGGCAAGCTATATCGAATTGGGCCCAGGGGGGGCTATCACACCTTCCGCGAATCGGTCACGGAGTCGGTCAAGTCGCCATTCCGCTGGCTCGCGCGAATGGGCCAGCCCTCCAGCGCCGCTGCGAATGCCCTCTGGGCGCTCAAGGACGTTTCCTTTGAAGTCCAGGCAGGCGAAGCCATCGGGATCATCGGGCGCAATGGCGCAGGCAAGAGTACCCTCCTGAAGATACTCAGCGACATCACCGAGCCCACCGAGGGACGCGCGGAGATTCGCGGCCGGGTCGGCAGTCTGTTGGAAGTGGGGACCGGGTTTCATCCCGAGCTCAGCGGCCGCGAAAACATTTACCTGACCGGTGCCATCCTGGGAATGAGGCGCGCGGAGATCAAGGCAAAATTCGACGAAATCGTTGATTTCTCCGGCGTCGAGAGATTCCTGGAAACCCCGGTAAAACGCTATTCGAGCGGTATGTGGGTTCGCCTTGGCTTTGCCATCGCGGCGTACCTCCAGCCGGAAATCCTTCTCGTCGACGAAGTCCTCGCCGTCGGCGATGCGGAGTTCCAGAAGAAATGCCTGGGGAAGATGGATGATGTGGCCAAGACCGGGCGCACGGTGTTGTTCGTCAGCCACAGCATGCCTGCCATACATAGCCTCTGCACCCGGGCCGTGCTGCTGGAGCACGGAGGGGTGAGTATCGATGGTGCGCCCGCGGAGGTGATCGCACGCTATATGTCGATCATCGGTGCGGTCCACCGAAAGAACGACTGGCCCGACCAGGCGGCCGCCCCTGGAAATGAGGATATTCGCGTTCGGAGCGTGCGGGTTGGTTCGACGGACAGCCAGGACACGGCCCTTATCACTATGAAGTCGCCGATTCGGGTCGTAACAGATTACTGGGTACTCCGGCCGGGGAGGACTCTGCACCTGACTTACCACCTCGTGAACGAGTATGGTGTGACGGTGCTCACGACCGGTTGTCCTTCCCGGCAGTGCCAGCCCGGAATCTACCGAAGCAGTTTTTGCCTGCCGGGCGGACTGCTGAACAGCGGAGAGTACTTCCTTCGCCTCCTCATCGTTGAGCAGGGCAACCAGGTGACTTTCGACATGGCGGACATCGCGTCATTCTCCGTCGTTGAGGCGGAGAAACGCGAAGGCGCCTGCCTCACTCGCGAGCCAGGGGTTGTGCAGCCGGTCCTGGCGTGGGACACTTTGCCGCTTGGCAGCGGCGCTGAAGTTTAAAAGGCTCAAAGAGTTCAGACTCGGAGAGTTGGCATGCGAAGGGTCGTTATCATAGGCGCCGGGGCTCTGGCGCGCGAAGTGCTGGATGCCCTCAATGCTTGTGCAGCAGCGGGCGACCCGGTTGAAATGGTGGGCTTTGTGGTGGACCCCCAGTATAGCGCGGCCGGCACAATCATCAATGGCCGTCCCGTGCTCGGCGGCTTTGACTGGTTGTCCAGACATGCCCGTGAAGTCGAGGCGGTCTGCGCTGTGGGACAGCCGGACGTTCGCCGTCAACTCATCCTGGCGGCACAGGCTGCAGGGGTTGCCTTCACTAACGTCATCCACCCTTCGGCCATCACCAGTCCTTGGGTTACCATGGGACAAGGGAACATGGTCCTCGCAGGGGCCGCGCTCAGTTGTCAAGTCCAGATGGGCCATCATGTACTCGTGAACTTTCAAGTGACCGTGGCACATGATGTTGTGCTTGAGGACTTCGTTACCGTTTCGCCAGGCGTGCGGCTCTGCGGCCACGTAAGGGTTTGCCGTGGAGCATTTGTCGGCGCCGGCGCCACCGTTATTGAGAAGTTAACGGTTGGCAAGTGGTCTCTGGTCGGCGCAGGCAGCGCCGTCGTGCGGAACGTGCCCGAAGGTGCCACGGTACTTGGCGTTCCTGCCACAGCAGTCCACATACGCCAGGAGATGCCGGATTAGGAACATCATCTCGCGTTCTGCCAAAAAGGCGCGAGGCCTCTAACGGGGAGCTACCTTGGGATGAAGGCACACAAAGCGGAACTGGCCCTGCTGGGCGGTCCTCCTGCATTTCGAACTATGCTGCACGTGGGTCGCCCAAACCTTCCGGACAGGGCGCGGCTGCTGGAGCGCTTCAACGACCTTCTCGACCGGAATTGGCTGACAAATAATGGCCCGCTGGTGGGTGAACTGGAGCAGAGAGTCGCGGAGTTGACCGGGGTGAAGCACTGCGTTGCCATGTGTAACGGGACCGTCGCCCTGGAAATTGCCATCCGCGCGCTGGGGTTGACCGGCGAAGTGATCGTGCCGTCTTTCACCTTTGTTGCCACCGCGCATGCGCTTCAGTGGCAGCAAATCACGCCGGTTTTCTGTGACATCAATCCGGAGACTCACACGATCGATCCCGCTCAGGTGGAGGCGTTGATCACACCGCATACCAGCGGAATCATCGGTGTTCATTTGTGGGGGCGTGGATGCGACACCGAAGCCCTGCAGGCGATCGCCCATCGTCGCGGACTCGCGCTGTTGTTTGACGCTGCTCACGCCTTTGCCTGCACTCGCGGCGGCAAACCGATCGGTGGGGCCGGCAGGGCCGAGGTCTTCAGTTTCCATGCCACGAAATTCTTCAACACCTTCGAAGGCGGCGCCGTCACCACGAACGACGATGCCCTGGCCGAGAAAATGCGTCTCATCAAGAACTTCGGGTTTGCCGGTTACGACAACGTCGTCGAAATCGGTACGAACGGCAAGATGCCGGAGATTTGCGCCGCCATGGGCCTGTGCGGGCTGGATTGCCTGGATGAATTCATAGCGACGAACCGCAGGAATTATGCGGCCTACGCACGGGACTTGCAGGGCCTGCGCGGTCTTCGCTTGTTGCCATACGATGAAAGCGAGAAGAACAACTACCAGTACATAGTCGTTGAAATCGACCCGGGCGCAGCCGGTCTGCGGCGGGATGAACTTGTCAAAGTATTGCATGCAGAGAATGTGCTGGCCCGTCGTTACTTCTGGCCGGGTTGCCACCGCATGGAACCTTATCGCTCGCTGTACCAGCAGGCCGGCCGAGTATTGCCCGCGACGGACCGTGTTGCAGATCGCGTGATCGTTCTGCCCACGGGCGCGGCCGTCGGCCCCGAGCAGATCGCGACCCTCTGCTCGATCATCCGCCGCGCGCTCGATCGAGCGGGCGAGGTGCGTGAGGCGCTCGCCGCCACATGAACTCAAAATCGATTATTGCGCGGCTTGTGGGGCGGGCTCGCAGGACGATGAGGGGATTCGTCCGCGGGGTGCGTGTGCGTCCCATGCAGGCCGTGCGGTTGCGGAAATACCCCAGGGACGCTCGTCGCCTGATCGTCTTCCTGACTCCGGGGGCTGATGATGTCACCGGGGGGATTCTGTCCATCTGCGCTCATTACGGCGAGTCCGTCGGTCTTCGCCCCATTCACAATTCGGAGGTCCTTCTTTGCACGGTCCCTGGCGAGCCGATACTTGCGCGGTATACCAAGTTTGAGAACAGCAACCGGATCTTCCTGCTTTCGCAAGTGCTGAGTTATTTCAAGCAGGTCGAATCGCTGACGATCCACATACCCGAATATCACATCAATGAATTTCTCGCGGGTCTCAGCCGGCGGGAATACGCGGCCCTTCGGCGCGTGAAGGAGTTGCATCTGAATATCATGCTTCAGAACATCCGCTACATCGACGGGCAGAACATAGGCGCACTCAAGGCGCTGGGAAGGACAACGTGCACGACGGCGCACGAACGCTATTCGACTCGAGAGATTCGGGACCGGCTCGGCGTTCCCCTGCACAGATTGTCCGTGTATGTGAGTCCGGAGCAGTACTGCCGGGCGCCGTATGAGGACAAGGAAGACCTGCTGATAGTTTCGCCCGATGAGCATCCTCTGAAGAAGGCCATACTTGAAGAAATCGCCGCGAAGCTTCCGCACCTTCGCATCCAAATCATTTCGGGGCTCACTTACGAGCAGTACAAGAGGACGATCTGCGCGGCAAAGTGGTCGCTGACCTTTGGGGAAGGGCTGGACGGGTACTTTGTGGAGGCGGTGTTCAGCGGAGCTGTGAGTCTTGCCGCGTACAATGAGGAATTCTTCACGCCGGATTTCAAGTCACTTGAAACCGTCTATGACTCCTATCGGAGTCTCAAGGAGCACGTCGTCAGCGACTTGCGGCGGCTTGATGAAAAACAGGCCTACGCGGGTTATCAGGCCCGTGAGTTCTCCATGGTAGCCAAGTACTACAATATCACCCTTTACCGCTCGAATCTGGCAAGGTTCTACCGCGGCGACTACACTTTTCCGTGACGGCCCGCAGGAGAGCGCCTTTGCTAAATTGAAAAGGCCCACAGGAGACAAGAAGTCCCTCCTGTGGGCCTTTTCACTGGCTCCCCGATTTTGACGCTGCACAAACACGCCAATTTATAGCTTACGACCGTGCCCGCATCAATTGGCACCCCAATCGTAAGAAAAGCCCCAGCCTACGGTTGTGGGACGCAGTGCTTGACGCTCCCCCCATCCATCACCCCATCGGATACTACGTCCAGCGGGCCGAGGACTACGCCAACGCACTCGCTTCAGGTGAGTTTTCCAGTCTGCGCGCCCTGTCAAGAAAGGAGGGTATCAGCCCTGCGCGGGTCTGCCAACTTCTACGCCTGCACAGGCTCGACGAGGGCATACGAGCCGACCTCAAGACGAACGGGAATGGCTGGACGGTACGGCGGCTCTATTCGTTGGCACCACTCCCAAAAGAGGAACAACGGTCAGCGTACTTTGAGCCGCAGAAACCGGGCAATGGTGCGCGGCAGAGGCAGTGAAGTTCAACACACCGTTAGAGAAAGGAGCAGGACGATGGCGAAGCCCTTCATGGGAAAGCGATTACCGTTCAACTGGCGGCGGAACAAGAAGCGGACGGAGTACGACACCTTTATGAAGATTGACGCGCACAAAGCGGTTGGGGCGCTACGTGATCTAGGCTCTGCTGCGAAGAGCGTCTTACGGTCGTATGTAGACCATGCAGATAGCTGCGGAATCACATGGCTCTCACGGGGGGCGGCAGCAAAGGAGTCCGGGGTCAGCTATGCGGATAATGCCGAGTATCGGCAACGAGCGGTAGGCAGACACCTGCGTACTCTTGTGCGGAGCCGAATTCTAGTCAGGGTCAAGGACTTGCCCGAAGGACTTCCGCCGCAGGTGCGCCGCCGCATTCTCCACACGCTCGACAAATGGAGGAAAAGTTTCCGCGCACCTCCTGTGAGAACAAGGCGGGACGGATGGACGTTGGTGAACATGCGTCGCCTCACCCCGGAACCTGTGTTGTCCGCATTTTTGGAGCAACTGAAAGAGGAGAGCGAAGAGAGTGGCCGGAGGAAAAAGATGCGAGCGGATACCGCGAAACACAGGCCGGAAGTTCGTCGGAAAGGAGGGAACAACGGTGCATCTTTCGGAAGGCATAAGAAATCAACCAAACGGAACAAAAGTTCCCTCAAATAGGATAGACGGTAACGTAACCGTACTCGTACAGCTTCGCTGTAATAGTACTATGGATGAAATTTTTCTTCACGCGCAAAGTTTGCTAGGCGCGCTTCGCGCGCCAGCCGGTCGCTTCGCTCCCGGCTGACAGTCTTCCATAGAATTGCGGGAACGAAAGACTGGAAGCAGGCCGGATAGGAGAGGCTACCTCCCCGGCATTGGCAATGCGGGTTCCGTGTTGGACTATTTTTTAGGAGGCTTGGGATGTTCGAGACCTTGATGATTAGCGAGCAGTTCATTGGCGGCGGGCTACCGGAAGGGCCGTTGGCGTTCATTTTGTCGCCAGCGGCGCGTGAGAAATTGAGTCTGAAGGGAGGCGATTCTCCGTGGTCAATGCTCGATGTGCTCATCGCCTTGCGGGCCGTTGGTCGGCCCATAACGCGAGGCTCGGTCGTGCAGTTCACGGTGCCTTCGCAAGCCACGCGGCATGGACCTGTCCCGATGCGGGCGGTGTGTCACCCCGGAAAGGCGGGCACATCCGAGATTCATCTCCTTCTCAGAACCGAAAGGGCTTAGAATGCAGAATGGACGCCCGGAAGCTGACCGCGGGACGCCGGAGAATTGCTCCAAACAGGGGAAAGAATAGCCGTGCCTGGACCCGTCAGAAAGAGTGCAAGGCGGGCGGTTGACTGAACGTTCACGCGATTCGGAAGTGTGAAGGAGGTGCTTATGCCGTACAGCAGGCTGGCGCGGGAGCTTAGGTCGCGCTGCGGACTCCACCCGGACGCCGTCGCCGTGGTACTCAGGGAACTTGTTCGGCATGTCATCCACGAGACGCGCCAGGGAGAGCCGGTGCATGTGCCCGGCTTGGGAGTCATCCGCCCGTCATACCGCAAAGGGAAAAGGGTTGTGTGCAACATCCCCGACTCTCGCCTTCGGGGCCGTCAGTTCAAGACGCCCTTCAGGGTCGTGCCTTTTCTCCAAGCGTCAAGGGCACTGGTGAGAGAGGAACAACTCATGGGAGTGCGAAACAATGTGCCTTGACGCGAGGAGTTGGAGAGCCTATTCTAGCGCCGTTGATCCTGACTGAACGAAGGAGGTTCCAAGAAAGCACAAACGCCCGGTGAATAGACAATTGGAGTGAAGCTCGTCTCGGCTAGTCTCGCCAACAAGTACTGCCACCTCAGCCACTAGGCTGTGTTTTTTCGCACGAGACAAGGGCCGGACGGTGTTCCCATCGTTTCGGGGAGCGCCTGTCCGCTCTTGCGTGTTCCTCGTGCGAGGCCCCGTGGCAGGGGTCGTTGGCGGGGGAGCGTGGGTGGCGATGGGTTGCTCCCCGTTTTCTTGCGCTCCGCTGCGAATGCTCCGATCAGGCAATCAGTCATCAACATTGGAAGGGGAATGACTATGGCGGAATGTCAGAAGTGCAAGAAGCAGGTCGAGGGCGCACCGAAGTTCTGTCCCGAATGCGGTGAACGGCTCTCTCTCGTTAGCAAGTGCCCCAAATGCTCGGTGGAAGTTGCGCCCGGAGTGAAGTTCTGTAGCGAATGCGGGACTGCTATCGGCGGTGTCGCACCGACTGCGCCGAACACACTTGCTCCGGCGGTGGCGATGGACGGGCAACAGGTGGCGTTGAGGCTTTACCGCCCCCTTCAAGGCATCTATAGCAGCTACCTCCTCGAACGGTTCAACACCGCTATGCGCGAGAGGAGCGTCGTCCGGCGCATGTACATCTTGGAGCCAGGTTCCATAGAGCATGACGTGGACCAAGCGCTATACGATATGACGGCCGCCGTTCCGAAAGTCTTGAATCACCTCGGTGCCGGAAATGTCCCTCTGGATACGACCGTCCTGTACAGTGAGTGCAAAGCGTTGCTCGGCCCGGTGAACGCCACGCTGTCCACCTTGCGCAGCATCATGGCAGAGGCGGGTGTTGCTGTCCAGACGAAGGGAAGCGGGGGCGTGGTAGCCGGCGCGATTCTGGGCGCAAGGAGCAAGTCCGTGTGGGGGAACCTCGCGGCCACGGGCCTAGGCGCAGCATACGATAGCGCCGAACACGCGGGGCGGGTACAGGCAGTGGCAAGCAGGTACAACAGCAGCGCCGCGCAATTGGGCGCGGACTTTCAATCAACATGGGAGCGTGTCTTCGACAAGGTTGCCGCGACGGTTGGCACATCCTTGCGGCTGCAACTTCCCGGCACGAAACAGGTCCAGCCTGCCGTCTCCGAGTTCACGGATGCTCTGACCCAGGCACATGCCGCTCTATCGTCCAATCAAGTGGCAAGTGCGATTGCTTCGGCATCAAGAGCAGTGGCCGTATGTTCTGATGACCCGGAAGTACTTGTCGTTCGGGGCGAAGCGCGCTTGCGAAACGGCGAACCGGATGCGGCCCTTGAGGACGCTCAGAAGGTGCTCATGCTGGAGCCGACGTGCGCAGAAGCATTGCTCCTGAAAGCGGAAGCACTTCATGCCAAGAAAGGAAGTGGTGCTAGTCCGGACACAGATGCTCAAGTCCGGCAGCTCCTCCAGTCTATCTTGAGCAGTGATGCAGACTACCGTATTTTGCTGAAGGCGGCGTCATCATTTGAGCAGGTTGGCTATGCCGATCTGGCCAGAGGGCTTCGGAACAAGGCAGCAACATCTGTGCCATTTATCCTACTCGAATGCGCGGATGGCGTGATTCATAGAATTGAAAGGTTACTCGGTGGCAAAGTATCCCTCCTAGAGGAACATTCCGTGGCGGATGTTTCCCAAGACGAGGGTCGCACGATGTTGAAACGGCTGAAGCAGGGAGTAGATCAAAGGCAGTGGGAGTTGAATGAGAAGCATCGAGCAATGCTCATCGCCGGACTTGGGGGACTGCGTGACGGGGAGGTTCTCTTGTGGGCGGACGTTGGGCACGTTGGCCGCTCCTATATAGTTGTGACCACGCAGCGAGTCCTCGCCCACCCTGTGGTCATGAAGATGCCAGATGTCGAGATAGCTCTCGGAAACATAGAGCGTTGTGCGGTGAAGAAGCTTCTCCTGTTCGTTTACGTGAAAGTCATCATGCGCAACGGCACGTTGCATAACTGGAACAACGGGGAACAGGCGTCCCTTGAGGAGTTCTCTAAGGTGATGAATGAGGCAATCCTCCCTGCCGTGGGGAAGTGGGTTGATGGGCCAGCAACTCCGTCCCCGCTTCCTAAGATCCAAGCCGTACCTCCGCCATTGCCGAAGACCTGAATCGGCCATGCTGTCAGGGCGGACTCCCAGATTTTCTGTGAAGGGGTTTGATCCATGAACGACATGAAGTTTTGGTACGTGGGCATTGCCAACAAACAAGAGGGACCATTATCGGTTGCCGAAGTCGTGGCGATGCTGTCGAACGGGAAGCTGACACCGGAGTCTTTGGTCTGGAAGGACGGCATGGCGGACTGGCAGCCAATTGTTCAGGTGCCAGCGCTGTACAACGTGTGGCTCAACCGTCCAACAACAATGGCCGGCAAAGCGAAAACCGCTCTTGTGTGCGGAGTGCTATCATGGTTATGCACACCTCTAGGCATCATCATGTGCGTTCCAGCCATTGTGATGGGGCGCAAGGTACTGAAGTCGAAGGTAGCCAACGATAAAGAGAGACGCCTCGCCAAATGGGGCTTCGGGCTGGGGGTCTGTTTTGGGACCATAGCCCTACTTGTCTGTGGGTTTGTAGTGGGCCTTGTCCTTGTCAGTAAGACCAAGATGGGGGACATAGAGAAACGCATTTCCGAGGCCAACACGATATACGACACCGGGCGGAAAGCTGAGGCCGTATCCATATACGAGAAATGCGCCGACTCGGCATGGGCATCCGGTAGTGGATTAGATGAAACGGTTTTCAACAGGATGATTGATTACGCTGCTGAGGTGAAAGATGACACCAAACTGGATACATACCTTCAGCTTGCTCTGAAGTGGAATGTCACGCCACACCCGGAATCCGAAGCGGGACAACTTGGCATAGCGCGTCTTGTGAAAGCGCAGGACGCTAAGTGTGCCGCCCAGGCATACGAAGCCGGTAAGAAAGCCGTAGAAGGATACTGGCTGGCATGGGGAGATAAGGTTTGGTACGAAGATGCGGCAGTCGCGCGGACTACTGCCCGAAATCGCATTCATCTTTTTCACAAGGAATATCAACCATATTTTCAGCAAGGGTGGGATGCGGAGGACGCCCTTCAATCTAGAAAGTGGGAGGCGAATCAGGACGCCGACCGAGCCAAGACCAAGGAAAAGGACAACGCGGAGAAGAGGGCAAAGGGGTGGATGGACGTGGATGAATAGGGAAGCGCAGAAAACCTTTGGCAGAACTACGCGGACGGCGTGACGGACGGTATCTTGGGGCGCGAGGTGAGACGAGGAAGATAGGAGCGCTGCGTCGTCTCTGCAACCGGCGGCGTTAGCCGTCGTGGCCGTCAACGGGAGAAGGCTGAGACGCAGGACTCGTATTCGCCGCTTCGGGCAGTCGGATGCGGAGGTAGTCGGCAGCATTGTCGTCAAGATTTGTCTTGGCACGGTCGTAACGCATTGTGGTTTCAGGGCTGGCGTGCCTTGAAAAATTCTGTACCTGTCTTATCGAGGCCCCGCCGTCCAGTGCCAACGTAATTGCGGTCGCTCGCGCAGAGTGCGGCGCGAGCCGCGTGGCGTCCAAACCGGCCCGGCGGGCGTACTTCTTGTAGAGCACGGCAACCGCAGTTGTGGACAGATGCCGCCTCGGGTCATTGTATGTCTGATTCCTGCTCAAGGCGGGGAAAAGATAGCCGGTGATTTCCCGCGCCTGCGTGTACGCTTGGACTTCCCGCCACAGGGCCGGGGCAACTTTGATGACATCGTCCCGGCCTCCTTTGCCAAGCACTCGTAATACTGTGTGGCCCGATGTCTGCATGAAGTCTTCCGCCCGGACCTTCACGACTTCGTGGCGGCGCAGTCCACAGTAAAAGAGAAGTCCCAACATGATGAAGTCGCGCTGGCCTACCGCCATCCGCCTGTCGGGAGTCGCCAGGAGCCGTTCCGCTTCACGCTTTGTTAGGGCAGGCGTCTTGCCTTCGCGGCTAACCCTCGGACGCTTTACCCGAAAGAATGGGGACTTCTCAATCGCGCCTTCCTCGCGGAGTACCTCGTAAATACTGGCCACGACAGACACGCGCCGCGCCACGGTTGCGGGGGCCTTCCCCTGCGTGGTGAGAAGACTATCCCGAAAGGCGGTGGCTTGTTCTCTTGTCACGCTCGACAAGGCGCGAATCAAGTCTTCGCCCGTCACGCCGGGGGCAATTTCCAAGAAGCCTAAGAAGCTCTGGAAGTCCGTTTTATACGCCTTTCGCGTCAAGGGCGACAATTGGCCCGTGAGGAATGCGTTGACGGCCCTTGCGCCGTCTTCCCGCTTCGCGGGGGCAAGCCTGCCCCCCAGATCGGCCCTTACGATGCTTTCCATGCCCATAGCGGCCCTTCCTTCCCTTCTGGACGGCCCACAACGCCACAGGACGCCCCCGGAGCCAACAACGGCCCGGAGTCCCTCGCCCAGTGCCTTGCGCCGTCATACTTGCGAGAGCCAACATTCTCATAACTATACGTATCTTAGCATGTACTGCCCCATAAAGCAACGCAACTCTATATACCATAATACTTTACAACAGCCTATATTTCTGCTAAAATACAGGGGAAAACTGGCCTCTTGCCACTGGCGGAGAGGCGCAGGCGCGTTTGAGAGTATGGCCGGGGGGCATGGCGGGCGGGCTTGCAGCCGGGCCGACAGTGGCGCGGGGGCGTGTTGATTGGGCCGTGCGGCGGATGTGTCATGCGGCGACTTGTGCCGTTTGCCGTCTTTTGAGAAGCCCGGTGGAGGAGTCAACCCCACTGGGCTTTTCGCATTAGAAGGAGGTCATGCCGATGGGCGAGTACTACCGATTGCATCCTGGGATGCTCATTACCTGCGGAGTGAAAGCGTTTTGTGACGAACATGGCGCGTGGTGGATGTTGGACATCCTGTGGTCGTATCAGCCTCAATGCCGGAAGGACAAGATGCTCCGAGAAATACAGTTCTGGAAGTTCGAGAAGCCGACGCCGGACGCCAGCACCATCACGGCCATCTGCGAACGCGATGGTGGCGATGTGGCCATTACACAGGAAGTGCCCTACACGGACTTCAGGCCGCAGTCCTGCCGCCTATGGGTTGCCCCCGCCGATGGGGAGCAATGGGTCATCATGCTGCCGGAGGAGTATTGACCATGAAGAACGCCGAGAGCGAGGAGCGCACGTTCACAATTGACCGCATCGCTCGGAGCAAGGTAGAAGGCGGATACCTGTACTATCCATCCTTGCGCCTCGTGGGTCGTTGGCTCGAACGAGCCGGGTTTCAGTACGGATGCCGTGTCACAGTCACAGTAGAGTCCGGGCGGCTGGTCATTACGCCACGAAAAACGCCTGACGCCACGTGACCGCAAGCCCCCCGGCTCATGCGTCATGTTGGTATGGCACCCCCAATGCGCCATAGGGACGGAACCCCCTCCCTGCAATGTCAATAGCAAGATTCCTTCCACCGCTCAACAGTCTGTTGACTTCCGGGCAGATAGCCATGCTGCCGAGGCCCCCATTCAGGATGCCTTCGCCGCCGACGCGCGAACAAACCGCGCGAGAGCGTCCGTCGCCATCTGAATTTCATCGGCGTTCAACTTCGGCTTCTCGTGGTCGAGGAATATAGCGAAGTTCTCTGGAGTCAGTACCCACACTTCCCGTCCTGTGGACGTGCCGTTCACGTACCAGCCTGGATAAGTGACGACGCCACGAAGGGGGAACGTCTTGCGCGTCTCCTTAGCCAGAAGTTGCCCTATCCAGTCGGCGTGCCACTTCGCCTGAAACACCGGATTCCTGTCGGGCGTGTAGCCGTTGACGGTCACGCTCTCTCCATCATAGACCACATGCACATCTCCCCTCATGGGCTTGCTCCTCATCTTTGTCTCAATGACGAACACCCCGCCCGGCCCGACGATGACATGGTCCACATTGAACTTGCCGGGGACCTCGATATCATGCAGGACTTTGTAGCCCTTCTCGCGCAGAGCTTCCAGTGACTGTCCCACCGAGATTTCGCCTTCGCGGCCTAGTCTCAGATTTCGCAATTGGGGACGCATCCTGATGTATCTTCGCGCCATGACAGCCGCCCACACCGCAGTAGCAACCGTGAGGGGAATCGGCTGAGGTTGCCACCGAAGAAGCCACGCTGCCCATTCGTAGGCGCTGAACAAAGCAAAGAAGAACACCGTGACGGCCAGTGGCAGGAAGTCATCAAGCAGCCGGTCAATTTCATCTTGCGTGGATTGACCGGGGAGGTGCAGAGGCTTTTCTTTCAGTGGTGAGCGCGTCTCCATGATGATCCCTCAGTTCTTCCGAGTGTCATGTCTGTCCTTGGCGGTTTCACCCTTTGCGGACTTTTGACCATACAATCTTGGGGGTTCCCGTTTTGATCGTGATCGTGCGTGTCCGTGCGTTCTTGGGAACTTTTGGCCAAGTGAGCTTGACGACCCGATACTTGGACAGCGAGGAGCCGGCCGGTAGAGTGGCAACAAGTAGGGAGCCGCACATGCCGCAGTATTTGGCGTCCTCTGGTAAGCCACGGAACTGAAGACGACAACGGGTACAGAGGCAACGGCGTACAGGCTTCTTTGTCCCAGATTTCTGAGCAGGCATTTGGTTCCTTTCTCTCTCCAACGTGGAAAAGAAAACGCGACGCTCGCTCCGCTACCGCGGATTTCTACGAAGTTGACTCAACGGTACCCATGCGCCAGAGGCGTCTTTGTACTTCCAGAAGTCCCACCCATTCACAGGACGGCCTATGGCGGCTTTCCCGGCCCACGATGGTGAATTGTATCTGTGCCGAAGAAAGTAGATGCAACCTGTACGACGCACGCGCGCCCGGTATGTCGTTCCCTTGTGCGTCGCACGAATTGTGAACCGCCGCTGGACGTAAGGCCCCAATGTCGGCTGGCGCGCCCCGTCTTCCACCGGCGCGGCGAGCGATATTCGCCTGACTCTGCGCACGAGGCCGTCTCGCCCTCCCAATACGGTGTCCAACTGTTCCTCTTGCGCCTTCTTCATCTTGGTAAGGAGTTGGGATCGGAGGTTGGAAGCGTGAGGCAGTCTTCCCGTGGAAGCGTTCCCGCGAGGGGCGGCGATCCGCATGACGAGCGACTCAAGTTCTTTGATGTGGTCGGCCTTCCGCACGAGGTAGAGGCTGAATCGGTCCCACTTGCCCGCGTGCTTGTCCCGGAGGTGATGATTGATCCGCGTGCGCAGATTCGTTGCCAGCCCCACATAGTAGAGGTGGGAGCCTTTGTAGAGGGCGTAAACGCCGTGCTGCCGCCCGACCAGTTGGGTCAATTGTTTGGGGAAGCCGGAGAAGACTTTGCTGGAGACCTGTTCGAGGTAGCCGGAGACCAAGTGCTGCGTCTTGCGGACTCGCCGCGCCATGTTGCGCCCTCCCAAGGTAGCTCCAAGACGC
>Ga0114951_10002634_pt1 | contig 20043 bp, 18 predicted proteins | sample AM7aDNAmetaG_FD_88677 | JGI IMG/M metagenome (GOLD analysis project Ga0114951, IMG submission 88677) | Freshwater microbial communities from Finland to study Microbial Dark Matter (Phase II) - AM7a DNA metaG | ecosystem: Environmental > Aquatic > Freshwater > Lake | place: Finland: Lake Alinen...
GGATTATGACAGTTCCGTCAAACAGTACCGGGAGGTACTCGCAAAAGACCCCCAGAATATCAAGGCCCGGGTGTCCCTCGCCGACGTGCTCAGTTGGCAGCAAAAATATGAAGAAGCGGTCGCCGAATATCTGAAGGTGCTTGAGCTCAAGCCGGGGGACCTTGAAGTGGAACAGAAACTCGCGGTTGTTTATTCCTGGAAGAAGGATTTTTTGAAAGCGGAAGCGTTGTATCAAAAGATCCTCGCGACAAATCCGTCCGATCCGAAACAGACGGTTGCCTTCGCCGAGGTCTGCTTCCGCCTCGGAAAAACACAGGAGGCTGAGCAACTGGTGAAAGGGGTTTTGGAGAAGGATCCCACAAACAGAGATGCGAAAGTGCTTTTGGGGGATATCTACGCGGGCGATCAGGATTTTGAAAAGGCCTTGGCGCTTTATCACGAGGTTCTGGATGAGAAATACGACCGGAAAGTCAAAGCGAAGATCGGGGACGTCGAAAGCTGGACCCGGCACTACCGTGAAGCCTTGCAGATCTACGATGAGCTCTTGGCCGAGAAGGAGGACGCGGCCTTAAGGCTACAAAAGGCCCGGATCCTCGGCTGGGAGAGGAAATATCGTCAGTCGAGAAAAGAATACCAAAAGATCCTGAGCCAGGGACCCAATGAACTCGTTAAAGAAGAGATGGACGCCAAGGAGTTCTACTGGAGCAATAGAGTCAAGCGCGCGATTGCAGCTTATAAAAAACTGCTCAGCAAAGCCCCGGAGAATGCGGAGGCGATGTTCGACCTAAGCCAGATCTACTCCTACCAAGCCATGTGGCGTGAGGCGACGGATCAGTATAAGAAGATGCTGGATGTCTTCTCGGACCATTTCCGGGCGAAGGAGGGGTTGAAAAAAGTGGTGCTTATCTCAAGCCATCCCGTACTTGCTTCCGGGTATGAATTCTTCAAGGCTCGCAGCGGCGCGCGCGATGTCGATATTCACAAGAATTCATTTAACAGCCTTATGAATGTCCCGCTCAATATGCAGACCGATCTTCAGGCGGGTTATAACCTTACACGGAGGTCTTTTGTTGATTTCCACGATCTGACCGAGAACCAGGCCCGCATTGGATTGAGCTATGAAAAAAATCCTGACTGGGCGGCCGGTGCTTTTTTCAATCTCATCACCTATAACCGGAGCGTCGCGCCTGTTTATGAATTCGGCGAGCAGTTCGCATTCCGTACTTTCGATGTCGGCCAAATGACGCTGTCGCAGGAACAGCAACGGCTCGAGAATAACAGCACCGTGATACGGGACAGGCTTGTCCGGAATAATTTTAAGGTGCGACAGGATTTCGATCTCACGAAGCGATGGAAAGCGGGTGCGGATTATATGTTCTCGTATTTCTCGGACCACAACCGGTGTAGTGACGTCGCGGGGGATACCTTGTATTTTCTCTCGCTTGAGCCGAGAGCCCTCTACGTGAAATACCGCTACGAGTTCCGGAACTTCAGAAAGATCGAAACGGACTATTTTTCTCCGCAGGGATATTCCCTGCATACGATTTCGCTTAAGTGGAAGCATTTTCTGAATAAGGAAGAGGTCTTCTTTGATGCGAACGACATATATTACGAAGCCGGCTATGACGTTTCGTTCGACTCTACGGGTATTACCGGCCATTCGGTCGGGGGCAGTCTTACTTGGGACATTACAAAACGTCTCCAGATCAGTGGCGGGGGACAATACACGATATCCTCAACAAAGATCTATGAAGACGCGGGGGCGAAGGGCTCCGTGAAGTACTACTTCTAATGGAAAACAAACAAGAACCGCGAGGCAGTGTTGTGCTGGAGGCCCTTGGAATCCTCGCGATCCTTGCGGCGATGACCTATTTGATCGTCCGAGGGGTTCTGCTCGAGCGGGCCCGATACTCGGTTGTGGATGGTGTTTTTGCGGTGCTTATTCTTTTGTCGGAAGGGTTTATTCTTTTTCACGGTATCGGTTACGCGATCGCGATCCTCTGGAGTAAGAAGAAAGCCCAGAATATGTCGGCCATTTCCGAGGGCCTGCATCTTCTCGAGGGACACGATGAACCTTCTGTCGCGATCCTTGTTCCAGCGCGTCACGAGCCGCGGGAAGTTCTTGCGAAAACTTTTATCACGATCGATAACATGGAATATAAGAATAAGCGGGTCTATTTTCTGGATGACAGCATCAAGGAAGAATACCATCGGGAAGCAGAAGAACTCGCTCGGGAATATCATCTGACTCTTTTTCGGCGCACGAAACCGTGGCACGGCGCGAAGGCCGGGATCATTAATGATTTTCTGGAGCAGATGACGGAAAAGTACGTGGTGATCTTTGACGCGGACAGTAATCCGATGCCTGATTTTCTTGGCCCCGTTGTTCCGATCATGGAAGCCCGAGAGAAATTGGCCTTCATCCAGACGCCTCAATTTTATACGAATATTGATGATAACCGGATTGCAAGGGCCTCGGTTCTCCAGCAAGCGGTTTTTTACGAGTATATCTGCGACGGAAAAGGAATCGTCGATTCGATGTTCTGCTGTGGGACGAATGTGATTTTACGGGCGAGTGCCCTGAAGGCCATCGGAGGCATGGATGAAGGGACCGTGACTGAGGATTTTGCAACTTCTCTCAAACTTCATTCCCACGGGTTTTCTTCGCTTTATTACAACCACACGTGTGTGTTCGGGATGGGGCCTGAAGACCTGATCGGTTATTTCACACAGCAGTTCCGCTGGACTGCGGGGACCCTCCAGGTTTTCAAAAAGCTCGTCGCACAGTTCTTCACAAAGCCGTTTTCACTCAGTATGGGGCAGTGGTTTCAGTACTTCCTTTCGGGCACTTATTATCTGGTGGGGTTTGCCTACTTCATCTTGATTTTAGGGCCGCTGCTTTATATTTTCTTTAGGGTTCCTTCGTTTTTTATCCGGCCCGAAGTGTATTTCCTGTCCTTCATACCCTACATGCTGCTTTCCACGAGCGTTTTCTACTTTTCGTTGCGGAAGCGGAATTACAGGCCGGGCGACCTGATCCTTGGCCAGCTTTTGGGCGCGTCGAGTTGTTTCGTCTATATGAAAGGTGCTTTGGCGGCTTTATTGGGTTTAAAGATCTCATTTGGGGTGACTTCGAAGGCGAAGGGAAGTGCAGTTCCTTTGAGGGTGATCTGGCCGCAGCTCGCGGTCATGGCGGCGACTTTTATTGGCCTGGTTTGGGCCATGAATCGTTTTGTATATGAACACGAACCGGCGCTTATCATCAACGCTTTCTGGACCTTCTATCAGTTCCTGATCTTTTCCAGCATCTTTTATTTTAATCAGGAAGCAAAGTGAAAAAAGCATTGGCTGTCATCATTGCCTTGGGGGCATGCGTGCTATTCGGTTCCTGTGCTTCTCAAAAAGGGGCCGGGTGCTTGACGGGAGCCTATCTCTCGGATAAGCCTACGGTGGCTTCGATCGAGAGCTTCGAAGCCGATTACGGCAAGCGACCCGCCGTGGTCCTGACCTTTTTGGATTGGAAAAGGTTACCAGACGCTGATGTGATACGTGATGTTTATAATAGCGGTTCCGTTCTCATGATTACGTGGGAACCCTGGCGGGCGGTCCAGAAGGCTGCGATCGATTATGAGGCTTTACTCCGAGGGGAGGAGGATGCCTATATCCGTGAGTTCGGATTGACCCTTCGAGCGATCGGCAAGCCGGTACTATTAAGGTTTGCGCATGAAATGAACGGGGATTGGTATCCCTGGTCGGCCCAGAAGATAGGGGCCGATAAGTATAAACGGCTTTTCCAGCATATACGAAAAGTGTTCGATGCTGCCGGCGTTCGCAATGTGCGTTGGGTTTTTTCGATCAACGCGGAGAATGTTCCGAAGGAGAATTCATATTCCGGCTGTTATCCGGGGGACCGTTATGTGGATTATATCGGGCTGGACGGATATAATTGGGGCACGAGCCGGTCGTGGAGCCAATGGCGGAGTTTTCAAGATATCTTTTTCGGCGTTTATGGGGATGTCGTCAGGCGTTATAAAAAGCCGGTGATCTTTTCGGAGTTTAGCTCGACTTCAACCGGGGGAGACAAGGCTCTCTGGATAGAAGACGCACTTCGAGAGATGAGAAGTATGCCTGAGGTGAAAGGGTTGATCCTGTTTAATGTCGATAAAGAGACCGATTGGCGCTTTCCGCCGGAAGCCGCAAGCGGCCAAAAATTGAAGGCGGGGCTTCGAGATTCTTATTTTCTGAAAGCATGGGAAGGGATTTTGAATGACCAAAGATGAGCTTATCGAGAAATTAAGGCAGCTTCATAACGAAGAAGAGTTGGCGATCCCCATCTACACCAAGCATCTGGAGAGCACTTTTTTTCTTTCCCGTATCAAGCCGCATGCTCAGAAGGATATCAAGGAAATGCTTTTGACCTTAGCGATGGAATCAGAAGTGCACGCGAGGATGTTCGAGGCCGTGATCAAAAAGGTCCAGGAGTCGGAGCGCGATGTTTACTAGAGAAGACTACGATAATTATTTTGAGCAGATTGCCCGAGTCGAGAGAAAAATGGTCTATGGGGCTTATGAACTCGGACGAGAGATCAATGACCCTTCCATTACGCGTGTTCTTGAAAAGATCGGGGATGACGAAGTTCGGCACTATGGTTATATCCTGAAGATGCTTCGGGAGATCGAGGATCCGAAATATTTCGAAAAGAGGCGTGCGGAACGCGCCTATGCCCTGGGCACCATCCTCCTACGGTGTCCTTCTGATAAGGGCCCGAAGGAGGCTCCGGCTTATTGCGTCAATTTATCAAAAATCGGAATTTGCCTGGAAGGTGCAGAAAAACTTTCTCCCGGAGTCGTCCTAGAGCTGAAGCTTCGCTTGTTGGATGGCGAAAAAGAGATTTCTTGTATGGGGAAGGTTGTCTGGAGTAAAGAGGTTGAAGCGAACTTGTTTATCAGTGGTATCGAATTTGAACCATAGCCCTTTCCGCAGAGTGAAAGCACCGGAAATTCCGCTTATGCATCAGCTTTTTCTCCACGATGCCTTTTCCTTCGTGTGCCGTGAAATGCGATCCACCTCTTTTCTTTATGACAGGAGCGGCGAAGGAAGGTCGAAGGGCCTGATCGGGAAAAACTCTCGGGTCGGGGATTTGATGAAAATGAGCGCGCAACTTGAGCGGAATCAATCAAGCCTGACTTCTTGCGGGGTTTTCTGATGGCGCACAAGATCCTGATCGTTGATGATGAACCGGCCCTGCTCCTTATCCTGAAGGGGCGTCTTGAAGCGGAGCAATATCAGGTTGTGACAGCCGGGGATGCGGACGAAGGTTTGGCGAAGTTCAAATCTGAAAAACCCAACCTTGTGATCACGGACGTCATGATGCCCGGGCTGTCAGGCTACGAGTTCTTCGAGGCCCTCAGGAAACTGGGAGGCGAGGGTGCCACGGTTCCCGTCATCGTGACTTCGGCGCGCGGCAGTATGTCCCAGTTTTTTGATACGTGGGCGATCACGGCTTTCGTGCCCAAGCCCTTTGATATGCCTTTGCTTGTCAAAAAGGTCAAAGAGGCCATGCCGGCTCCCGTATTAACGCACCCCGTAGCAAAGGCTGCGCCTGTTCCAATAAAAGGAGAGCAACGAACGGCTCTGTTGGCGGGGGTCAGTGAGTTCGAGCTGCGGAAAATGAAGGATTTTTTAGAGCAGAACCTTTGCACGGTGGTACAGGGGTTGGATGAAGAGGATGCCTTCCGGACGGCCAGAAAATTGAAGCCGGATTTCATTTTTTTCGAGTTTTGGGAAGATCCGACGAGGTTCGATGCGGCCAAGCTGCTCCATTATCTTAAGGCCGACTCCATCACGCAGCAGATCCCTTACGCCGTTTTTTGTAAGCCGGCGCTCGTAAATGATGCTAACAAAAGTTTCAATACCAAGCATTTGTTGGTTGCTTGCGATGCGGCGGAACTGGTCAATCACCTCGAGTCTTTAATGCAAACCCCGGAATTCAGGAAGCGCAGCTACTGATCTCAAGTGTTTTCTTTTGGAGGCGTTATGTCTTTGAAAAAGGATCATGTCCGGTTCATGAAAGAGGCGGTCAAAGAAGCCCGGAAGGGAATCTGCGAAGGGGGAATCCCGATCGGATCCGTTCTGGTGAAGGACGGTAAGGTCCTCGGGCGCGGGCACAACCGCCGGGTCCAGAAGGGTTCGGCCGTTCTTCACGCGGAAATGGATTGCCTCGAGAATGCCGGCCGTCTCAAGGCCAAGGATTACGAAAAATGTGTGATCTATTCCACGCTTTCGCCCTGCGACATGTGTGCCGGGGCCATTCTGCTTTATAAGATCCCGGTCGTGGTGATCGGGGAGAACAAAACCTTTAAGGGCCCCGAGGCGTATTCCGGGAAGCGCGGCGTGAAGCTTGTGAATCTCGATCTCCCTGAATGTAAAAAAATGATGCGGGATTTTATTTCCGCCAAACCCAAACTTTGGAACGAAGACATCGGGGTGTAAACCGCATTTCAACCTCGTAGCTTGAATTTCAAGCTACGAGGTTGAAATGGTTAAGGGATTTATGTTTATTCGTAAATTAAGGGATTGTCCGGAATTTATCGCGGGGGATGCGTGCCACCTCCGGGAACTCTTGAATGCCAGAACGGACCATCGGGCTTACCGCTACAGCCTCGCTCATGTGATCGTAAAACCTGGAAAAAAGACCAAGCCTCACTCCCTTAAAACTTCCGAAGTGTATTATATTCTCGAAGGGCAGGGCCTCATGCATGTGGATCGCGAGACTCGGGAAGTTGGTCCCGGGGACTGTATTGATATCCCGCCCAACTCGCTTCAATGGATCGAAAATGGCGGTAAGATCGATCTCGTGTTCCTTTGCATCGTGGATCCCGCCTGGCGGCATGAGGATGAAGTCGTGCCTCTTGGGTAGGAGGGTGAACCTTGAAGATCTTTGCGGCCATTGCGCCGCTGTGGGTTCGATGCCATAATGCGTTGCAATAAATAATCTCGAACTAAGTGTCCATCCAGGGAGGATTCTATGGCCAAGATATTGATCATTGATGACGATGCGGATATTGTTGAAGCGATGCGGCTTGTGCTGGAAAAGCGGGGACACAAAGTCGACATGGCCGTGGATGGTAATGAAGGCCTGGCCAAAGCTCGCGCGGGAAAACCCGACGCGATCATTCTGGATGTGATGATGCCGGGTCTCGACGGTTTTGAGGTCGCGCGGGAGCTAAAAGGGGATAGCCGGACCCGGGATATTGCGATCCTGATGCTGACCGCGATCAAGGATAAGATGGGTTTCGATTTTCAGAAAGAGACGACCGATCCGAACTGGCTCCCCGTGGATGATTATTGCAATAAGCCGCTCGATTACGAATTGCTTCTGGAAAAGATCGACCATATCCTGCGTCATAAAAAACGCTGACAGATCGGCCAATGTGGCGCCGGTGTCCGGGCCATAGCCGCAATCCTATCAGGCGCTGGTTTTAACTTCCGTCAAACAGAGGCCTCGCGGTTCATGAAAGCGAAATCCGAAAACAGCAGTACCGGAACCCAACTGATCGACCGGGTGTATTGGCTCACCCGATTGCGGTGGGTCGCGATCCTCGGCGTGGTCGCAACCATTCTTACCGTGCCCCGGTTCTTTGGAATTCCTCTAGCCATCAGCCCGCTTTTCCGCGTGGCGGCACTCCTGGCGATCTATAACGGGTTGTTCGCCTGGCTCATTCCTTTTTTGCAAAGTCGCCAAATGTACAGAGCGATCAAAGCTCTGGCGAATCTCCAGATCTTTCTCGACCTGACCTGCCTGGCGCTTCTGGTCCATTTTTCAGGAGGGGTCGAGAATCCCTTCTATTTCTATTTTATTTTTCACATTATCATTGCCGGCATCCTGCTGTCCCGCCGTGAAACTTTTATTCTGGCGAGCTACGCCGTCCTTATTTTTCTCGGGATCATTGTCGGGGAGCAGCAGGGTCTTTTGCGGCACTATGGTGTGCTGGGGACTTCGGCGGCTTTCTTGCATGAAAGTTCAATGTACGTTCTGGGCGTTTCTTTTGTGTTTTCCAGCACGCTCTACATTGCCGCTTATCTGACCACCTCGATCTCAAACCGGTTGCAGGAGCGGGAGCGCAGCCTGACCCGGGCGAATGAAATGCTGGCCGAGAAGGACCGCATCAAGAGCGAATACGTTCTTCGAGTGACACATGATCTCAAAGAGGATCTTGCGGCCATCCATACCTGCATTGAACCGGTGCAAAAGGGATTTACCGGGAGCCTGAACGAGGAGCAGACGAACCTTCTGAGCCGCGCCAAGGTCAGGAGTAAACAGCTTATTGTTTATGTTGATGCGCTTCTTGAGATCACGAAACTCAAATTGACTGAAAAAGTAGAGATGCACAGTTTTTCCGTCGCGGACCTAATCCGCGAGATCTCAGACTCCATAGAACCTCTAGCCCATCATGAGCATAAAGGCTTTGAGGTTCTGATGGATCTCAAAGTTACGACTATGAAGGGAGTGCGTGTCTATATCCAGGAGGCACTGCTGAACATTCTGAAGAATTCCATCAAATACACGCCGGAAGGGGGGAGAATTACTCTCGAGGTTCAAAACGACGCCTCTTTGCTTCAGATCAAGGTGACGGATACGGGAATCGGTATTCCCGCCGAAGATCTTCCGAAGATCTTCACGGAGTTTTATCGCGCCAAGAACGCAAAGGCCTTGTACAAAAAGGGGACAGGACTGGGTCTTTCCATTGCCAAGAAGATCGTGGAAATGCATCAGGGGAAGATCGGAATAGAGTCCCGACCCGGGGAAGGGACCTGCGTCAGGCTGGAAATTCCCCTGGCCTTGTGAAATTCGGATTTTTTCCTCGCGAAAATTTGACATTTTTTAAAAAAGGATTAGGATAATCTTCCAATCGTTCCTGATTTCACAATTGTATCCCGGAAGGTAACGCGTTGAATACTCAGGCGGTAAAACCCCAGGATTCTAAAAGCTCTTCCGCGGGATGTGTTTGTCAGCCCACCGAAGAGGAAATGCTCCGCAGTCTTGATGCCGTGATCGATGGCTTCGCCAAGACCGATGGGGCGCTCATCCCGATCCTTCAAACCGCCCAAAATCTTTTTGGTTATCTCCCCAAGACCGTCCTCAAACATATCAGCCTCCGGCTCAAGATCCCTTACAGCGAAGTGACCGGGGTAGTGACCTTTTACTCCTTCTTTTCCACCGTCCCTCGCGGCAAGCATGTTGTTCGCGTTTGCCTTGGCACGGCTTGTTACGTTCGCGGAGGCAAGGAAGTGCTCGAGGCCTTCAAGAAAAATCTCAAGATCAATGTCGGAGAAACGACACCGGACAGGATGTTCTCTTTGGAGGTCGGACGATGTTTTGGCGCCTGCGGCCTCGCCCCCGTCGCGATGATCAATGACGACGTCCATCAGAGGGTAAAGTCGGCCAAGATCCGCGATTTGATCAGCCAGTACCAACGTGAAGGCGAAGATGTGAAGGAGGCCCGGTCATGACCGAGACTCCCCGCAAGATCGGATCCCCCCAGGAACTCGACCAGTTTAAAAAAAACATGCTGGATGAAAAATCCAAGAACGCCTCGAAAAAAAGAATCCTTCTGTGCGCTGGCGCTGGGTGTATCGCGTCGGGTTCCCTGAGGCTTAAAAAAGCCCTCGTGGAAAAGATCCGGGAAGAGAATCTTGATGCGGAGGTTGTCGAGACCGGATGCCTCGGACCCTGCGCGCAAGGCCCCGTGGTCGTGGTGGAACCCGATCAGACCTTCTATGAAAATCTTAAGCCCGAGGATGCCGCAGACCTCGTGAACGAACATCTCCGGAAGGGGAAACCGGTTGAGCGTCTGATGCCGCGGGATGCCAAGAACAATCAGCCTGTTCCGAAGCAGGGGCAGATGGATTTTTTTCAGAAGCAGACCAAGATCGTTCTGCGCAATTGCGGGGCGATCGACCCTCTCAAAATAGGGGATTACATCGCCCGGGACGGCTATCAGGCGCTTGCGAAGGTACTCACCTCGATGACGCCCGAGGAAGTGATCAAACAGGTTAAGAAATCAGGCCTTCGCGGTCGCGGTGGCGCGGGGTTTTCGACGGGCCTTAAATGGGAATTGACCCGTATCGCGCCCGGCGATGTGAAGTATGCGATCTGCAATGCGGATGAGGGTGATCCGGGTGCTTTCATGGACCGGAGCGTTCTTGAGGGCGATCCTCACAGTGTGATCGAGGGAATGGCCGTCGCGGCCTACGCGATCGGGGCCACGCGTGGATTTGTTTATGTCCGTGCCGAATACCCACTGGCGGTTTCGAGGCTCACCAAGGCGATCGAGCATGCCAAGGAAGCCGGACTTTTAGGCGAGAATATCCTCGGAACCAAATTTAAATTTGATCTTGAGATCCGGATGGGTTCCGGCGCGTTCGTGTGCGGGGAAGAAACGGCTCTTATGAATTCCATTGAAGGAAAACGGGGAGAACCCCGTCCGCGACCGCCGTTTCCGGCGCAGAGCGGACTTTGGGGCAAGCCCAGTCTTCTCAATAACGTTGAAACCTACGCGAACATTCCGGTCATTCTTACCAAGGGCGCGGATTGGTACGCGACTTTCGGGACGGTGCCGAGCAAGGGGACTAAGGTTTTCGCGCTGGCGGGAGCTATCCGGAATACGGGTCTTGTGGAGGTTCCGATCGGGACGCCGCTCGGGGAGCTTATTTATGATATCGGCGGTGGGATCAAAGGCGGAAAGAAGTACAAGGCCGCGCAGATCGGCGGTCCTTCCGGCGGTTGTATTCCCAAGGAATTTTTGAACGTCGCCCTCGATTATAAGACGCTCGAAGAACTCGGTGCCATCATGGGCTCCGGAGGTCTCATTGTGATGGATGAGGATTCCTGCATGGTGGACGTAGCCCGTTTTTTCCTCGACTTCGTTCAGGATGAATCGTGCGGGAAGTGCGTGCCGTGCCGCGTGGGGACGAAACGCATGCTTGAGATCCTGGAGCGGATCTGCGCCGGCGACGGTGCGGAGGGCGATATCGAGAAACTGATCTCTCTCGGCAAGCAGATCAAGGAAACTTCCCTTTGTGGTCTGGGCCAAACAGCGCCTAATCCCGTGCTCTCGACGATCCGTCATTTCCGCAAAGAGTACGAACAGCATATTCGTGAACGCCATTGTGAAGCCGGCGTTTGTCCTTCTCTGGTCCGGGCTTCGTGTCAGACAGCCTGTCCCGCGGGAGTGGATGTCCCGGGCTTTGTGTCCCTGGTCGGGGAGAAGCGCTACGCCGAGGCTCTCAAACTTCACCGGGAGCGGAATCCTTTCGCCGCCGTCTGTGCCCGTGTTTGTTTTCATACCTGTGAGGACAAATGCCGCAGGGCAAGTCTCGACGATTCCGTGTCGATACGGGGCGTCAAACGGTTCATGGTCGATCAGGAAGTCGTGATCCAGGTTCCTGAGGTCCGCCATAACGATCAGAATGCTGCGCGGAAGATCGCCATCATCGGGGCCGGTCCCGCGGGTCTTTCCTGCGCTTATTTTCTTGCCCGGTTGGGTTATCGTCCGACGGTGTTCGAGTCCGAACCGAGACCCGGAGGGATGCTGGTGCAAACGATTCCCGCCTACCGGCTGCCGCGTGAGACCCTTGCCCGTGAGATCCGGATGATCGAACAACTCGGCGTGACGATCGAGACGAACAAGCGTCTCGGGAGGGATTTTACGCTGCAGGAACTTCGCGACAAAAAGTATGACGCGATCTTTGTCGGGATCGGCGCCCCTGAATCGTTCGGGCTCGGGATCATGGGCGAGGATGCTGACGGGGTCGTGATGGCCCTTCCGTTCCTGAGGGAATATAACATCCGGGGATCCGTGCCTGTCGGAAAAAAAGTGGTGGTGGTCGGCGGCGGGAATGCTGCGATCGATGCCGCCAGGACGGCGCTTCGCTTGGGTGCGGAATCCGTGGTCGTTCTTTACCGCAGGAGCCAGGAAGAGATGCCGGCTTATGCCGAAGAGGTGCGCGAAGCGATCTATGAAGGGGTCAAACTTATGCCGCTTACGCATCCCGTGGAGATATTGAAGAACTCTGCGGGAAAGGTCACCGGCGTAAAATGCATGGCCATGAAGCTCGGGGATTATGATCGCAGCGGACGCAGGTCTCCGACTGCGGACGGGGCGGAGCAATTCACCTTAGAAGCGGATCAGGTGATCGGTGCGATTGGCCAGACCCTTCAGGCCGGAAAGCTTTTCGAGCTTAAGGATGCCGAGATCAAGATGACTCCGAATAAATTCGTCTATGCGGATTCCGTGACGGGGCAAACTTCGGTCCCCGGGATCTTCGCGGGCGGTGACGCGGCCTCAGGCCCCTGGTCTGTCGTCGCGGCGATCGGCGCCGGGGAGAGAGCGGCCGTGGGGATCGATCAGTTTTTGACGGGAGAAGATCATGCTTTCTGGCGGGAAGAAAAAGTCGTGGATACGGATTATGATCCGGACGTGGACCCCGCTCCGTATCCCCGGGAGGTCGTTCGTTCGATTCCTGTTGAAAAAAGAAAGCACAATTTTGATGAAGTGGAACTTTCGTGGAACGAGAATGTGGCGCAGCGCCAGGCAAAGCGATGTCTTCGCTGTGATTACGGAAAGACGGTCACGCGCAGGGGACATAAATAATGCCGAAGATCTTTGTGAACAATAAAGAGGTTGAAGTCGCCGCGAATGCGACCATCCTGGATGCCGCGAGGTTGGTGGGCGTCCAGATCCCGACACTTTGTTACTATGAAGGAAAAGCTCCGATCGGCGCGTGCCGCGTCTGCCTTGTGGAAGTGGAGGGCGCAAGAACGCTCGTGGCTTCCTGCTCGACCCCCGTGATCGACGGGATGAAGATCCATACCAACAATCAGCGGGTGCGCGAAGCCAGGCGGACCGTGGTGGAGCTGATCTTGAGTGAGCATGAGGGGAGCTGCCAATATTGCACGCGCAGTGAAGATTGTGAGCTCAAAGAGATCGCGTCCCATTTGGGGATTGAAGATATCCACTACAAGGGCGAAAAGCCGGTGGTGCATTTTGATAACAGTACGCCGGCCCTCGTGCGGGATTCCGGGAAATGCATTAAGTGCCGCCGCTGCGTGACCGTTTGCGCGGAAGTCCAGGGTGTGGGCGCTCTTTTTCCTCAAAATCGCGGTTATAAGACCATGATCGGTCCGGCGTTTGCGATGGATCTCGACAGCGTGGCTTGTGTTCAGTGCGGTCAGTGTGCCGCCATTTGTCCTGTGGGTGCGATCCAGGAAAAGAATGACATTGATAAAGTCTGGGCGGCGCTCGAAGACAAAACGAAGCACGTCGTGGTCCAAACCGCTCCCGCGATCCGCGCGGCTCTCGGAGAATGTTTTGATTATCCTCCGGGGACTTTGGTGACCGGTAAAATGGTGACAGCCCTCCGGCGCATCGGTTTTCATTCGGTGTTCGATACGAATTTTACGGCGGATCTGACGATCATCGAAGAGGGAACAGAACTTCTGATGCGGCTTAAAAAGGCCTTAGTCGAGAAGCAACCCGTGTCGCTTCCGATGTTCACGAGCTGCTCGCCGGGTTGGATCAAATTCGCGGAGTATTATTATCCGGAATTCCTGCCGAATCTCTCCAGTTGTAAATCGCCTCAGCAGATGTTCGGCGCGCTCGCGAAGACTTATTACGCGACTCAAAATGGTATTAAGCCCGAGGATATGGTTGTGGTCTCGATCATGCCCTGCACGGCCAAAAAATTTGAAGCCCAGAGGCCCGAGATGAATTCGAGTGGCGTGCAGGATGTGGATTATGTGCTTACGACGCGGGAGCTCGGGTTTATGATCGAATCCGCGGGGATCGACTTCAGGAATCTGGAAGATGGCACCATGGATTCTCCTCTCGGGATCTCCACCGGCGCGGCGGATATTTTCGCCAATACGGGCGGCGTGATGGAAGCGGCCTTGAGGACGGTTTATGAACTCGTGACGGGTCGCGAATTTCCGGGGGCGGATCTTCGGCTGGGTCCCGTGGAGGGCCTCGCGGGCATCTAGGCGGCATCGCTTGTCATCACGGGGACCGTTCCCGAATGGTCTTTTTTGGAAAATGTTGAAGTGAAGGTGGCTGTGGCGCATGGGCTTGCGAATGCCGCGAATCTTCTGGATCAGATTAAAGCGGGAAAAGCGAATTATCATTTTATCGAGGTGATGACCTGCACCGGGGGCTGCATCGGCGGGGGAGGGCAGCCGCGTTATACGGATGATTCCGTGCGGATGGCACGCATCAACGCCATCTATGAGGAGGACGCCGGGAAAAAACTCCGGAAGTCCCACACGAACCCCCAGGTTAAAAAGCTTTATGACGAGTTCTTGAAGAAACCCCTTGGAGAGAAGTCCCATCATCTGCTCCACACCCATTACCACGAACGCGACAAGAATTAATTCCGCATTTTTTTGTTGCAGATCTTAGTTTTCTTTGATAATATTCCAATCGTTCGGTTTTTCACGAATGCGCTATGAAAAAACTCCCCCGGAAGATCATTACCCGCGTCCTGCTTTACATACGGACGCTTGAAGGTCTGATCAAGGAAAAGCGTTTTCTGGTCTCTTCAAAACAGCTTTCGGAGATCACGGGCCTTTCGGACGTCAAGATCCGCAAGGACATTTCGAATTTTAAGACGGTGGGGAAACCGCGCATCGGTTACAAGACCGCGGATCTGAAGAGGACGCTTGAGGCTTATCTCCTTCAGAAACACGTGGTGCATTTGGTGCTCTTTGGGGTCGGTAATCTGGGATCCGCGATTTTGAGATACCCGGGCTATCACCGGGAGAAGGTCAAGCTCGTCGCGGCCTTTGATGTTTCCGACCAGAAGGTCGGGAAGAAGATCGACGGGGTCCGGATCTATCCGGTGGAAAGAGCGCCGGAGATCATCAAGCGTTGCCATGCGGACATCGGTATCATTGCGGTGCCGAAGGAGCATTGCCAGGAAGTCGCGGATTATATGGTGCTTTCGGGGCTCACGCGCATCGTCAATTTTGCGCCGACCTCGATCAGCGTGCCGTCCAAGGTGCAGGTTCGGAATATGGATTTTACGATCGAGTTTTTGTCGCTTTTTTGTGATTCGCCCAAGTAGAAGACCAAGAGAATGGGGGATACCATGGAATATGACGCGCTGAAGATGCTCAGTCAGTTCAATGAAGCGATGGTGGATATCCGTAAGGCCGTGCCGAAAGAATACGAAGCTTTCATGAAGGAAAAGGAAGTGGTGTTGGCTTCCGGGAGGGTGCCGGAAAAGACAAAATGGTTGTTGCTGTTGGTTGCCAGCACGACCCAGAAATGTCCGGTCTGTATTCCCCGGGCGGTGCGCCATTGCCTGGATGTCGGTTGGACGAAAGAAGAAATGTTGGAAGCCTGTATGGTTGCCGTGCTGGTCGGCGGCTCCAGCGCCATGACCTATGTGACGCTCGTGGATAAAGCCATCGAACAGATGAAGAAATAGAAAAATGATTCGAAGGAGTTTTTGAATGGAAAAAGAACTTTTAGAGCGGGAAGTCAAGGAGATCGCGGATTCCTGGAAGGGTAAGGAAGGGAATCTGATCATGGTGCTTCACCAGATCCAGAATCGCTACGGCTACGTGCCGCGCGAGGTCTCGCTTGTGCTTTCCGAGATCCTGGATGTTCCCCTTGCCCGGATCTATGAAGTGATCACGTTCTATCATTTTTTTCGCCTGACGCCTCCCGGAAAACACACGATTTCCGTTTGTATGGGGACGGCCTGCTATCTGAAGGGTGGCGCGGAGCTCATGACGGAATTGGAGCATCTCCTCTGCGTGAAACCCGGCGAGACGACCAAGGATGGCCAATTTCATCTCGAAATGGTTCGTTGTCTCGGATGTTGCGGTTTGGCGCCGGTGCTGAAGATCGGCGAGAAGATCTACGGCGGTGTGAAGAAAAAAGATATCGGTGACATTATCGCACATTATTCCGAAGAAGCTGAAGCCCAAGTGACTGAGTAACGGGGAGGAACGACACACGTGACCAAGCTGACCAAGAAGGACCTGGAAGCCCTGAAGCAGCAACACGCCGGGGTGGATCGCAACTGGATCAAAGTGGGTTTTAGCACCTGCGGGATCGCGGCCGGGGCCAAGGAAGTTTACGAGACGCTTATCGAGGAAGTTCGCAAGCATAACGCCGATGTGGAAGTGAAGAAATGCGGGTGCGTGGGGATGTGCTCGGCGGAACCGCTTGTCGAGGTCCATGTGAAGAACATGCCGACGGTATTTTACGGCAAGGTCGACAAAGAAGTTGCGACCAAGATCGTGGAAAAACATATTTGCAGCAAGATGCTTTTGAACGATCGTATTTATGACATGAAGCTTAATTGAGGAATCGGAAAAGCCATGGGGAAGACAGTTTTCATAAAGGATACAGCGATCACAGGCAAGGATAAAACGCGCGATTTCTACGGGGTTTTTCTCGGGATCCTGAGGGAAAAAGGCCTTGAGAATGAAGTCCAGCTTGTGCGTGTCGCGGACATCGGTGTTTATGGGCAGGGGATGGTCGTCCGGGTGTTGCCGGACAATTTTCTTTACGAGAATGTTCAGGAGAGTGATATCCCGGCGATCATTCTTGAAAGTGTTGTGGGGGGGAAGCCCGTTCAGGGAAAATCGAGCACGCATCCTTCCCAGCAGCTTCGTATCGTGCTTCGCAATTGCGGTGTGATCGATCCGGAAAGTATTGAAGACTACATCGCACACGATGGCTATCAGGCCCTCGCCAAGGTGTTGGACGATACGCCGGAAAAAGTCATACGGGAAATGAAAGCGAGTGGTCTGCGAGGCCGTGGCGGCGCCGGGTTTCCGACCGGGATGAAATGGGATCTGACCCGGGGCAGTAAGAGTGATGTGAAATATATGATCTGTAACGGCGACGAAGGCGATCCGGGCGCTTATATGGACCGCAGCGTCCTGGAAGGAGACCCGCATTCCGTGATCGAGGGCATGATCATCGGCGGATACGCGATCGGCGCCTCGAAAGGCTACTTCTATATCCGTGCGGAGTATCCCTTGGCCATCGAGAGAATCGAAAAGGCCATGAAGCAATGCTATGATCGCGGGATCCTCGGAAAAGATATTCTCGGCTCCTCTTACAGTCTTGATCTGGAGATCCGTTTGGGCGCCGGCGCTTTTGTCTGCGGTGAGGAAACAGCATTGATCGCATCCATTGAAGGAAAGCGCGGTTATCCGAGTCCGAGGCCTCCCTTTCCGTCCGTCAAAGGACTCTGGGGCAAACCTACCTGCATCAACAACGTTGAAACATTGGCGAACATTCCCGTCATTTTGATGAAAGGCGGGGCTTGGTTTGCGGGGATCGGGACCGAAAGTTCCAAGGGGACGAAGGTATTCGCGGTCACCGGCAAGGTGAAGAACTCCGGGCTGGTCGAAGTTCCCATGGGCACCGCCATCGAAGATATTGTTTACGGGATCTGTGGTGGCGCTATGAGCGGGAAAACGGTCAAGGCGATCCAGACCGGCGGTCCTTCCGGCGGCGTGATCCCGAAAGAATTTTTTCAGACCAAAGTGGATTATGAAAGCCTTCAGAAAATGGGTTCCATCATGGGGTCCGGCGGCATGATCGTGATGGATGAAGACGATTGCATGGCGGATATCGCGAAATTCTATCTCGGGTTTTGCGTGGATGAATCTTGCGGGAAGTGTGCCCCGTGCCGTATCGGCGGGACGCAAATGCTGAAACTCTTGAGGAAAGTCACGGACGGGGAAGGGACGCAAAGAGACCTGCATCAACTGGAGCAGATCTCGGTCGCGATGCAAAAGGCATCCCTTTGCGGGCTGGGTCAGACGGCGCCGAACCCCGTGCTCTCGACCTTGCATTATTACCGTGCCGAATATGACGCGCATGTGGATAAGAAAAAATGCCCGGCTTGTAAGTGCGAGAAGCTGGTCCGGTTCATGATCCTGAGTGAGAAATGCGTCAAGTGCGGCATGTGCTTTAAGGCTTGTCCCGTGGGCGCCATTTCCGGGAACCGCGAAAGTGGTTATCTGATCGATCAGACGAAATGTACCCGCTGCGGACAATGTTTTGAGGTCTGTAAGCCCCGCTCGATCAGTCGTAGTTAATACAGTTTTTATACGCAACAAGGAGAAGTTCTCATGATCAAGGCAGTGATTAACGGACTTAAAGTCGAGGTGCCCGAGGGTACAACGATCCTGGAAGCGGCCAAAAAGGTTCAGACCCGGATCCCGACGCTTTGTAAGCATCCGGACGCCTATCTTCACGCCTCGGCGGCGTGTGGTGTTTGCATTGTGAAGGCCAAGAACACCCGGAAGATGTTGAGGGCCTGCTGCACACCCCTCGAAGAAGGGATGGATATTACCACCCATGATCCGGAGATCGTATCGATCCGGCGGACCGTGGTGGAGCTTTTCCTTTCGAACCATCCCAACGAATGCTTGACCTGCGGACGCAACAACAATTGCGAGTTGCAGTCCCTCGTGGCCGATTTCGGGATCCGGGAAGAATTCTATGAAAAGATCGTCCGGGATATTCCCAAAGACGATTCGACCGGGAATATTGTGCTGGACCCCCGGAAATGCATCAATTGCGGCCGCTGCGTGGATGTCTGTCAGAACGTTCAGGATGTGTGGGCTCTTACATTTTTACAGCGCGGTTTTAATACTCGCATGGCACCTGCCGGGGATATCAGTCTCGCGGAATCTCCCTGCGTGCGTTGCGGCCAGTGTTCCGCACATTGCCCCACGGGCGCCATTGTGGAAAAAGACGATACAAGCCTGGCCTGGAAAGCGCTCCGTAATCCCGAACAATATTGTGTGGTCCAGATCGCCCCTGCGGTGCGTGTTGCGCTCGGAGAAGCCTTCGGTTTTCCGCTCGGGGCCAATGTGACGAAGAAAATGTACACCGCGCTCCGGCGCATGGGCTTTAAGGCGGTCTTCGATACGAATTTTGCGGCCGACGTCACGATCATGGAAGAAGCGAGTGAATTTATCGAACGGTTCGTCAACAAAAAGGGAGCGCTTCCGCTCATCACAACTTGCTGCCCTTCGTGGGTGGACTTTATGGAAAAGTTCCACTCGGACATGATCCCGCATTTTTCTTCCGCGAAATCTCCTCATGAAATGCTGGGTGTGTTGATCAAGACCTATTACGCGGAAAAGAACAAGATCGATCCCGCGAAACTCAAAGTCATCTCGATCATGCCTTGCACGGCGAAGAAGTTCGAGATTTCGCGAAGTAAGGATATGTCGGCCTCCGGATTCCAGGACGTGGACGTGGTGCTCACGACCCGGGAACTTGCCCGTATGATCAAGCAGTCGTGTATCAGTTTTGAAAATCTTCCGGACGAGGAATGCGATCATATCCTGGGGGATTACAGTGGCGCCGGGACGATCTTTGGAGCGACGGGTGGCGTGATGGAGGCGGCGCTCCGGACAGCTTATTCCTTCGTAACAGGGAAAAAGCTTGAGAAAGTCGAGTTTATGAACGTTCGCGGTCTCGAGGGTGTCAAAGAGACCAAGATCAATATCGAGGGCACGGAGGTGAGGATTGCCGTTGCCCACGGTTTGGCGAACGTGGAATATGTCCTCAACGAGATACGCAAGGCCCAGAAAGAGGGCAAGCCGCTTCCGTATCACTTCGTGGAAGTGATGGCCTGCCCGGGTGGTTGCGTGGGCGGTGGCGGACAACCTTATGGCGTCACGGATGAGCTTCGCATCGCGCGTTCTAAAGGTCTTTATTCGGACGATGAGGCCCAGACGGTCCGTTGTTCGCACGAGAATCCTTACGTGATACAGCTCTATAAGGAGTTCCTCGAGAAACCCTTGAGCGAAAAGGCCCATCATCTGCTTCACACCAAGTATCAGCCGTTACCGATCTATCGAAGATAAGTAAGTCGTATCTAGCAGGCTGCTGAAAAACCCTCATCCGGGGTGGTAGAATAAGGCTTCTACAACTCTGGAGGTGAGGGATGCGCGGCAATGATCAAGAGAACAGCGGGCTATTCAGCTATGTGAGCATGGA
>Ga0114951_10002635_pt1 | contig 20040 bp, 16 predicted proteins | sample AM7aDNAmetaG_FD_88677 | JGI IMG/M metagenome (GOLD analysis project Ga0114951, IMG submission 88677) | Freshwater microbial communities from Finland to study Microbial Dark Matter (Phase II) - AM7a DNA metaG | ecosystem: Environmental > Aquatic > Freshwater > Lake | place: Finland: Lake Alinen...
ATTTTACCCAATAAAAACAGGCCTGAAATTGCTTTCAGGCCCGTTCTAGTTGGTAGCGGGGGTGGGATTTGAACCCACGACCTTCAGGTTATGAGCCTGACGAGCTACCGGGCTGCTCCACCCCGCAGTCAAATCTTTTCACAACATAGGTGCCACCGGCGACTTCGTCAAGCTGCATTACCGGGCTTTCGCGATCAACAGCCCAATCCCATAGGTAATGACCGCTTCTCCGAGTCCAACAAATGTCATTTCCATCCCGCTCTTGAACCACGATCGGCCCGTCACAATCACTTTGGCCGCACCCACTCCAAAATGCGCGGCCGTGCTGATGATGAACGACGCGATCAAGGCTGGCGTGCCGTGCATGAAGAAAAATGGCAACACCGGGATGAATGCGCCTACCGCCGTGCTCGCCATGGCACTGCTCGCCGCACGCCACGGATTCGGAAACGACCGTTCCGATAGCCCCAGTTCCTCGTGCGTCAGCGTCGTGAGAAAATGCTCGGGTTGCTCAGCCAGTTTGGCGGCCATCGTTTTTGCTTCTTCCGCCGAAAAACCTTTGAGCTGGTAAAACAATTCCATCTCCTCCAGCTCTTCCTGAGGATTTTCGGCGATCTCGCGGCGTTCGCGCTCGATCTCGGCCTCGTAAACTTCGCGCTCCGATTTGGTGGCGAGATACGCGCCGCTGCCCATGGACAACGCCGACGCAATCGCCGTCGTGACGCCGGCAATCAATACATATTTCGCATTTGCACTCACGTCCGTTGCGCCCGCCACGCCGCTAACGACGCCAAAGGCGGCGCCGAGGCCATCGTTGGCGCCGTAAATCGCCTGGCCAATCCAGCCGCCGGCTGTGACGTGCCATTTCTCGCGGCCGAGCAACCGGTCGAGCTTGCGTTGGGTGGGCGAGAAGGCGCCGGTCATATCGTTCAGCACTTTGGCGTGGGCTTCCTCCTCGCGCTGCGCGTCCGCGATCTGCTCGCGATCATGGCCAGTGGCCACGTTGAGCAAATCATCATACAACGCGTCGGCCTCTTTCTCCATGGCTTCCAACTTGACCACGGCGCTTTCGGTGCCGCTTTGGACCAGCAGCCACCGGCGCGTCCGGTCGCCAGTGGATTCCTGATAAACGCCGGGATCGGCGCCGAGCTCCTTCAACCGCACCTGCCAATTCGTGGCGTGTTTGACTTCGGCTTCTGCCAGCCGCAATAAAATCGCTTTGCGATCCGGGTTTGGTTCGCGTTCGGCCAACGCCCGGTAATTGCGCGCGCTGGCATTTTCGTCGCGCCAGGCCTGGGTTAGTCCGCTAATGAGTTTGGCTTGTTTGTTCATTCGTTGTGGGGGATTTTGATGGTGCTGCCGCCGATGAATTCGCGGATGACGGCATCGCCCGGAATCAGGCTGGCGATCTGGTCGTGGGTGACGCCGGCGACCGATTCGAGCAGGTTTGTAATGCGGCGATACCGGATCTGGGCGTCGAGGAATCCCCGGTATTGATTCACGGCGTCCGGAGTCGGCCAGTGGCCGCTCGGGCCGGTGAAAAATGGTTTTAAGATCGGCAAATCAAACGGCGAGCCGGCATTGATCACGTGATCGGCTTGTCCCATCAGCGGGATAATGGAGAAGAGTTCGCCCCAGCGGACGTAGTGCCAATGCAGGAGGGTCGAGAGCGCGCTATGGTTGCGGTGCTGGACGTCGCGCAGCATCCGGCGAATCAGCCGAATGTCCGGGAACTTGGTCAGGCGCCGACTGGTGCCATCCCCTTCGAGGAGGACATTGAGGGTTTCGATGTAGACGCGGAATTGGAAGCTGGGATCAATGCCCTCGGTGATCGGCGGATAAAATCCGTGGAGGCAATCGAGCAGGAGGATCTGGTCAGATTCGAGTTTGACCGGCTTGGTGGCGAGGCGCCGGCCTTCCTTGAAACTATAGACCGGCTTATCAATGGTCTTGCCGTCGAGCAAATCTTTCAGGTGCTGATTGAGCAACTGGATGTCGAGCGCTTCGGGGGTTTCAAAATTACGGTCGTTGATCCAGTCGGTTGGATGCTCAATGAGTGCCCAGAAATAATCATCGAGATTGAGCATCAAAAAGCGGAGTCCCTGTTTTTCAAGGCGCTGGGTCAGTTTGACGGTGGTGGTGGTCTTCCCGGAAGCGCTTGGACCGCTGATCCACAGCATGCGGATTCGATCGCCGGCGTTGAGTCGGGCGATCACTTTTTTTGCCGCTTCGTCGAGAGTGGCTTCGTACTGGGCCAGTGTCGCCTCGATGAGCGGCCGTAGCTTGCCGCCGCGGACCACTGCATTTAATCCGGCCACGGTATCGCAGCCGTGGTGGCGGTTCCATTCGAGCGTTTTTTCCATGCGCTTGCGGGGGAAACCGTTGCCGACAAATTGTGTATCGGTGATGGCGCCTTCACGCAACCAGTGGCGGCCCCACCGGTAACATTCATAGGCGTCGGCGGTGTTCTGAAATCCGTAGCTGCGCAGGACATGGATGACGAGGTCCTGGATCGTTTCGATGGTGGGCGGAAAGTTGGCGATATGGTGATGCGGATCGGAATTCAGGCAGATGACCACGGCATCGGTCAGGAACTCGGCGACTTTTTCGTCCAGTGCATACGCGTCAAAAAGCTTGTCGTTGACGCCGGGCAGGTAATCCTGCTGGAGGCCGCCAATGGATTCGGCTGCGCGCATGATGGCATGGAAAATGGCGTGCTCGTCAAAGGTCACCAATGCCCGGTTGCGCTTCTGCACCTTGATGATGCAATTTTGAACTGACATGGTGGGAGTATATGAATGACGGGAGCAGGATGAAAGACGAAATTGGTGAGGGGGTTTGGGCCGGGGGGAGGGCGAGGCTCCGGCCGAGCCGAGGGTCTAATTTATCCAGCGAACGGCTCGCCGGGAGGCTCGCCCTCCAGATGAAGCCCGTTACTTGCGAAATGCTGTTCCTGTGCTACAGTTCAGCCCACTAAACCAACAATCTTAAGGAAACCAACCATGAGCACACTCGTTCAAAAAGCGGCCCCCGACTTCAAAGCCACTGCAGTCGTGAATGGCCAGTTCAAAGACATCAGCCTCAGCGATTACAAAGGCAAGAAATACGTCGTCCTGTATTTCTACCCGCTGGACTTCACGTTCGTCTGCCCGACCGAAATCATCGCTTTCAACGATAAAGTGGACGAATTCAAGAAACGCAACGCTGAAATTTTAGGTGTCAGCGTGGACAGCCAATACACGCACCTCGCGTGGATCAATACGCCCCGCAAAGCGGGCGGTCTCGGCGGTCTCGATTACCCGCTCGTTTCGGATCTCACCAAACAGATTGCCGCCAGCTACGGCGTGCTGACGGCCAACGGCGCTGTTGCTTTGCGCGGCCTGTTCATCATTGACCAGCAGGGCGTGGTTCGCCATGCGCTCGTGAACGACTTGCCGCTCGGCCGCAATGTCGATGAAGCCATCCGGATCCTTGACGCGCTGCAGTTCTTCGAGAAGAACGGTGAAGTTTGCCCGGCCAACTGGCATCCCGGCGACAAGACCATGAAGCCGGAACCGAAGGGCTCGCTGAAGTACTTCGAAGCCGTTAACAAGTAACCGATTGTCTGAATCAGCGCCGGTCTGCCGCTCGCAGCAGACCGGCGCCTGATTGGCATTGCCGGCCGGAATGATCCCTGCCTCTTGTCCACGTTGTGCTGTGATTCTTGTTCATCCCGTTGAAGTCGGTGGGCTGTCGCGGACGCATCTCGGCACTGCCGCCATTCCACCGCCTTGGCCGGTAGGAGCGCCCTTCCGGGCGCGACCGGTAGACGTGAATCATCGGAATAAATAATTTTCTTGCAGACGCCGGTGGCGTCGCCCATATGCTTACCACCTAACGATGACAAACAAGGATTTGCTGTTGGGGCAAGCCCCGGCCGAATTACGGGCCCGACCTGAGGTGCATAATCTCGGTGCCGATCAATGTCTGTTTAGTGTGTGCAGCGATCTGGCCAGCGACGGCACAGCCCACTCCGTCTGGGTGATTGTCACAACCGCGAAAGTTTTCGCCATCCCCACCGGCGATCCAGCGACGGCGCCGGTCATTGGACCGTTTTTGCTCAAGGACGTGGAGAAGGTGCGGACCTTCCACACGGTGGGCAGCGCCTTTCTCCAATTTCTAATCGACGGCGTCTATGTCGATGTGGTGCGGTATAGCAACGCCCAGCGTGAGATGTTCGGCCGGGTGCGCGCGGAAATCGAGCGATTGGTGGAGGGGAAACCGCTGAACGCGGAAGCGCTGACGTCTCCCAGCGAGTTGGTTTGTCCGAAGTGCGGACTGCACCTGCCGGCGCGGCGGGCGGTCTGTCCGCGGTGTGCGGGTGGCCGCAATATATTCTTCCGCCTGCTCAGCATGATGAAGCCGTACCGGCGGTATATCCTCCTCCTCCTGACCATGATGGTGGTCGGAGTCGGTCTGGATCTCGTGCCGCCGTATCTGACAGCTATCCTTGTGGACAAGGTGCTCCTCAAGAAGGAACACATCGATTGGCTGTCGCTGATCCTGCTGGGATTGGTGGGTGCGTCGCTGGGCCGGAACTGCTTGAACGTCTTCATCGGGCGCACCAGCAGCTTTATCGGCACTCGGATTACCAAGGAATTGCGGGAGCGGCTGCAGGCGAAGCTGATGAGTTTGAGCGTGGACTACTATGACCGGCATTCCGCCGGCAGCCTGATGAGCCGGGTGCTGTGGGATGTGGATTATTTTCAAGGCTTCGTGTCGCAGGTATCGGAAGGTTTCCTGCTGAACGTGCTCCGGGTGCTCGGGATTGGGGCCGTGTTGTTCATGATGAACTGGCATCTGGCGTTACTGGTGCTGCTGCCGGTGCCGTTCGTGGTCATTGGGACGATGTTTTTCTGGAAATACATTTATCCCCAATACTACCGGCTTTGGGACAGCCAATCGAAGATGTCGCAATTGCTCACCGGCCTGTTGCAGGGGATCCGGCTGGTGAAATTGTTCGGCCAGGAAAACCGCGAACAGCAACGCTTCAGCGACTCGGCCCGGTACATGCAGGACGCGCGCCGGTCGGTGGAGATGAGCGCGGCGACCTTTGGACCGATCATGGGATTCGTCTTCGGCCTCGGTGGCTTGATCATCTGGTACGCGGGCGGTCACCGGGTGTTGGCAGGGAACCTGACGCTCGGCACATTGATGGCATTTTTTGGTTACATGGGGATGTTCTACGGGCCGATCTCGGCCATGAGCATGTTCTCCAACTGGCTGACCGGGTTCCTGTCCGCCGGCCAGCGCGTGTTTGAGGTGCTCGACTCTAATGTTGGCATCGCCGACGATCCCAATGCTATACCCATGCCGGACGTGCAGGGCGCCATCGAACTCCGCAATGTGACTTTCGGCTACGACCCGTACAGCCCAGTACTCAAGAACGTGAGCATCAAGATCCAGCCGGGCCAGTTCGTTGGAATCGTCGGCAAGAGCGGCTCCGGCAAGACCACGCTGGTCAATCTCATCTGCCGGTTCTACGACCCGCAGGAAGGGCAGGTCTTGATCGACGGCCAGGATGTGCGGAAGATCACCCAGCATGACATCCACCAGCACGTCGCGCTGGTGCTGCAGGAGCCGTTTCTCTTCCGCGCCACGATCATGGACAACATCACCTACGGCCGGCCCGACGCCGCACCACTGGCGGCCATGGATGCGGCGAAGTCGGCCAATGCCCACGATTTCATCGCCCGTGCTCCGTCCGCCTACGATACCAAGCTGGGGGAACGTGGGGCGGGCCTGTCCGGCGGTGAACGGCAACGCATCAGCATTGCGCGCGCGCTGCTGTGCGACCCGAAGATCCTCATCCTCGACGAAGCCACCTCCTCGGTGGATACCGAATCGGAACAGGAAATCCAGAAAGCGCTCTATACGTTATGCAAGGGGCGAACGACCATCGCGATTGCCCACCGGCTTTCGACGTTGAAGAACTCCGACGTGATCTACGTGATCGACGATGGCAAGGTGGTCGAATCCGGTTCGCACGAGCAATTACTGGAACTGAAGGGCGTCTATCACAATCTGGTCCGCATCCAGACCGAGCTGACCCGGTTGGAAGGATAATCCATGAGCGATTCTGTGACTCAACCCCTGGCCGTAAGCCGACTCGCCGGCACGGGCGTGCGCCGGTTGACGCCAGCCACGACGAAGATTTTTGAAGGCGCGTTTTCGCTGATGCATTGCGCCGTCCTGGGGGATCCCATGTACCGGGGGGTGTTCGCCGTGCTGATGTTTCCCATCCGGTATCCGGATCGCTACATCTCCATGCGCTATACCGGCGAAAAAGATAAGGTGTACGAAATTGGAGTCATTGATGACCTGAGCGCATTTCCGGAGGCAACGCAGGCTCTCGTCCGGGCCGTCCTCAAGAAGCAGTACCACGAGCACATCATCCAGCGGGTGTACGAAGTCCGTGACGAGTTTGGCCTGCTATTCTTCGACGTGGAAACCCAGCGCGGGCGGCAGGAATTCATGATGCCCTGGCGGCATGACCGGGCCGAGGACTTTGGCACCGGTGGCAAGGTGTTGCTGGACGTGAACGAAAACCGGTTCATCGTCCCCGACGTCATGGCGTTGCCCGCCAAAGACCAGCGCCGTTTCACGAATTATATTTACTGGTAGAGGATGGTTCAGAGGCGTTTGCCGGTGAACCGACTGCGCGTGTGCCCCGCGTCAACTCGGAGTCCCGCTAAGGCTTCTTTGCCTTGGGGTCGTAATTGATTACATCGTCCGCCAACGCGGTATGTTCTTGTGCCGCCTGCATGGCTTTCTTGAGCTTGGCTTTGCGACTATTGGGGTCAAGGGTTGAATTGTTTGTCCCGGAGTTATCGGCGGTGCCGCCTTCTGAAAGCTTGAGGATGCTTTTATATTCCGGCTCGTCGGATCTGAAAAATTTGGTGGACGCGTCATTGAGCGGGCCGCGGTAGTAATAGGCAACTCCCAACAATCCGCCGGCCAATCCGAGACTCACGGCTCCCAGAATTTTATTCCGGGTGGCCTTGCGGGCAGCGCGCCGCGCCTCAATAATGCGGTTTTTTTCCACAGCGTTGCTTAAGTGGCCAACCAGTTGGCTAAATTCTTTATTGTCTTTCATTGGTTTCCGGTCCCTTGGGATAAAACAATCGCACTTATACAAGGATCCCGACAAAAAGCAAACTCGCCAGATCAGGTTTGCTGCGCATTTGGCTGGCAGTGTCCAAATGGGCCCGTATTCTGGCCGTCCGCACGACTGAAAAATGCGGGAAAAAGGGGTCGCGGCACCGGGTCCGCTATGTTATTAGTGCCCCATGGCCTATGGTTCCCTGAGCGAGTTCGTGACGAAGTTGGCGGCGGCCGGCGAATTAAAACGGATTCGCGTTGCCGTCGATCCGGTTCTTGAAATCACCGAAATTGCCGATCGCGAGATGAAATCCCCCGGTGGCGGGAAGGCGCTCCTCTTCGAGAATTGTCACGGGGCGAAGTACCCGCTGCTCATTAACGCGTACGGGTCCGTGCGGCGGATGGCGCTGGCACTGGGCGTCGCCGATCTGGAGAGCATTGCCGCCGACCTCCACGGGATTCTCAACGCCAAACCGCCCACCTCCCTCAGAGAAGCGCTCACCCTGCTGGGAACCGCAATGGAGTTACGGCACGCGAAACCGAGCCGGGGCAGTGCGGCGGCGGCGACCGAAGAGTTGCCCGGACTCAGTGCCCTGCCGATCCAGCAATGCTGGCCCCAGGATGCCGGGCGCTTTATCACTTTACCGATGGTTATCACACGCGATCCGGAGACCGGCGCGCGCAACGTCGGCATGTACCGGATGCAGGTGCTGGATGAGCGGACGACTTTCTTGCATTGGCAGCTCCACAAAACCGGCGCTCGACATTGGCGCCGGTATTGCGAATTGCGGCAGCGGATGCCGGTCTCGGTCGCGCTGGGCGGCGACCCGACCTTTGCATTTTGCGCCACCGCCCCCTTACCGGAGGGGCTGGATGAATTCATGCTGGCGGGCTATTTGCGAAAGAAATCCGTGGAACTGGTGAAATGCCAGACGAACGATTTGCAGGTGCCGGCGGATGCGGATTTTGTGCTGGAAGGCTACGTGGATCCCCAGGAACCAACCGCCATGGAAGGTCCATTCGGTGATCATACCGGCTATTACACCCTGCCGGAGCCCTATCCCAAATTCCATATTGAACGGATTGCGGCCCGGCCCGGGGCGGTCTATCCAAGCACCATTGTCGGGCGGCCGCCGATGGAAGACTTTTACATGGGCAGCGCCAGTGTGCGGATTTTCCTGCCGGTCTTCAAAATGACCTTTCAGGAAATTGTGGATATCGCGTTGCCGGCGGAAGGCGTCTTTCATAATTTGGTGGTGGTTTCCATCCGCAAACAATTCCCGTATCACGCAATGAAAGTGATGCATGGATTGTGGGGGATGGGCCAGATGATGTTCACCAAAATGATTGTCGTGGTGGATGAGGATGTCGATGTCCACGACACCCAGGAAGTCCTGTTCCGGCTGTGTGCCAATGTCGATCCGCAGCGCGACATGGTGTTTAGCAAGGGGCCGGCGGATGTGCTGGATCATGCCACGCCCGTGGCGGGGTGCGGGAGCAAGGTGGGAATTGATGCCACGCACAAGCTGCCGGGGGAAGCCAACTGCCGGACCTGGCCGCCCATTATCAAGATGGATGCAGCGGTGAAGCAGCGTGTGGATGATTTGCTTCGCAATGTCTGAGGGTGTCCGCCAAAAGACTTGCCGGAAGGCGCCGGCACTTCTACAGTAACCGGCGCGAGACTTTTGGATGAAACACGCCGACTTTGTACACCTGCATTTGCATACCGAATACAGCATGCTCGACGGAGCGTGCCGGGTCGGGGATGTCATTGACAAGGCGCATGCCTGCCAGATGCCCGCTATCGCCATCACGGATCATGGTGGCATGTTCGGCGCAGTGGAGTTTTTCAAGGCGGCAGTCGAAAAAGGCATCAAACCCATCATCGGCTGCGAGGTGTACATTGCGCCCGGATTACATACCGAAAAAAAAGCGGCGAGTGCCCGCGATGCCGCCTACCATCTGATTCTGCTGGCCAAAGACGAGACCGGTTATAAGAACCTCATCAAGCTGGTCACGAAGGCGCATCTGGACGGTTTTTACTACAAGCCGCGGATCGACAAGCAGTTGCTGGCAGAACATGCCAAAGGCCTGATTGGCTTGACCGCCTGCTTGAAAGGCGAAGTGCCGTATAAAATCATCAATGGCCAACCGGGTCAGGCCCAAGCCGCGCTGGATGATTACCGGCAGATCTTTGCACCGGGCGATTTTTATCTCGAACTTCAGGACCATGGGATTGCCGACCAACAGCCGGTCAACCGCCAACTCATCCAGTGGGCCAAAGAATTCAAGATGCCACTCGTGGCGACCAACGACGTGCACTATGTCGAACGGCAGGATTGGGAAGCGCACGATTGTTTGATTTGCCTCCAAACGCAAACCCTCGTCAGCGATGAGAAACGGATGCGCTATGAGCCGGAGCAGTTCTATCTGCGCACGCCGGCGGAGATGCACGCGTTGTTTGCCGAGGTGCCGGAGGCGATTCAGAATACGTTGGAAGTCGCGGAGAAATGCAGTTTTAAATTTCAGTTTGGCAAGCTCCACTTCCCAGCGTATCACCCGCCCGACAACATTTCCCCCGACAAATATCTCCGGGACCTGGTGGAGGTGGGCGTGCGGGACCGATATGGCAGCACGCCGACCGCCGAGGTGCGCCAGCGCGTTGAGGATGAGCTGGCGGTAATCACAAAACAGGGATTTATCGACTACATCCTGATCGTGTGGGATTTCGTCCACTTCGCAAAAAGCCATGGAATCCCGGTTGGACCAGGGCGGGGCAGTGCGGCGGGAAGCCTGGTGGCCTATGCCCTTAAAATTACGGACATCGATCCCCTCCGTTACGGGTTGTTCTTCGAGCGATTCTTGAATCCAGAACGCGTATCACCGCCCGACATTGACATGGACTTCTGCTACAACCGGCGGCCGGAAGTCATCGAATACGTCCGCCAGAAATACGGTGCCGATCACGTCGCGCAAATCATCACGTTCGGCACGCTCGGGGCGAAGATGGTGGTGCGCGATGTGGGCCGTGTTCTGGGAGTGAGCTATGACGAATGTGACCGAATCGCCAAAATGATTCCGCTCGACCTGAATATGACGCTGGCTCGGGCGCTTGAAATGAGTCCGGAGTTGAAAACGGCCTATCAGAAAGAGGAGACCGTTCAGCGCATTATTAATTTCAGCAAGACGTTGGAAGGGATCGCCCGCAATGCCTCGACGCACGCCGCCGGCGTGGTCATTGGCAGGGAACCGCTCACCAACATGGTCCCGCTGACGACCGGTACGAACCAGACCGATATCGTCACACAGTATTCGATGAATCCGCTTGGCGATCTCGGCGTGCTGAAGATGGACTTTCTCGGGCTGAAGACGTTGACGGTCATTAAAGATTGTCTGGACCTGATCCAACAGACGACCGGCCAGCAGCTCGATATCAGCCAGATTCCGCTGACGGATCAGAAGACATTCGATCTGCTGATGAAGGCGAACACCATTGGCGTCTTCCAGCTTGAATCCGGCGGGATGCGGGACCTGTGCCGGCGCATCGGCATTGACTCCATTGAAGTCATCAACGCGCTCATTGCCTTGTACCGACCCGGCCCGATGCAGTTCATCGACGATTACATTGCTCGCAAACACGGCAAGGTAAAAGTCGAGTACGACCACCCGGCCTTGGAGGACATCCTCAAGGAAACCTTCGGTATTTTTGTGTACCAGGAGCAGGTAATGCAGGCCACGGCTGCTCTGGCCGGTTACTCGCTGGGCGGCGCCGATTTGCTGCGCCGGGCCATGGGAAAGAAAAAGCTCTCGGAAATGGAAAAACAGCGCGCCACTTTTATCAAGGGATGCGCTGAAAAACATAAGATTCCGAAGGCGAAAGCCGAGCATATTTTTGACACGCTGGCAAAATTTGCCGGTTACGGTTTCAATAAATCCCACAGTGCTGCTTATGCCGTCGTCGCTTACCAGACCGCCTACCTGAAGGCAAATTACCCGGTCGAGTTTATGGCGGCGTCGTTATCGAATGAGCTGGCCAATACTGACAAGATTCAACTCTTCATCAACGAATGCCGGCACATGCACATCGAGGTTCTGCCGCCCGACGTGAACGAAAGCGGCGTCCGGTTTACTGTCGCTAGTAGAACGGGCGTCCCGCCCGTTTTATCGGGAGCAGAGAACGGGCGGGACGCCCGTTCCACTGACAATCAAGCGATCCGCTTCGGCATGGCCGCCATCAAGAACGTCGGCGAAATCGCTGTCCAAAGCATCATTGCCAGCCGGCAAGCGACCGGTAAATTTAAATCGCTGGCTGATTTCTGCGACCGGATCGATACCCGGGTGGTGAATCGGAAAGTGATTGAATGCCTGATCAAATGTGGCGCATTTGACGCCCTCAATCCGGACCGGGCGCAAGTTTATGCAGACATGGATTACCAGTTGAACCGGGCGGCAGCAGCGCAACATGACCGGGAACGCGGGCAGAGCGCGCTGTTCGATGTGGCGCCGGTGAATGCCCGGAAACAAACCGCCGGCCAGCCCGCCGCGGAGGTGTGGGCCCAGAGTGATTTGTTGGCGTTTGAAAAGGAGTTGCTCGGCTTTTATGTGACCGGCCATCCGCTGACTCAATATGCCGACATCCTTCGGCGGTATGAGCTCGCGTCCACCACGCACCTGGCCCAATTGCAGGACGGCCAAGCCACGCGCCTCGGCGGGATTGTCAGTAAATTGGTGCCGAAACTGACCAAGCAAGGCAAGCCGATGGCGATCCTCACTCTCGAAGATCTCGACGGGGTGGTGGAAGTGCTCGTTTTCCCAGAGGCCTACGCCAAATGCGGTGGGACGCTGAAGGCCGATACCGCCGTTTTTGTGACCGGCGCCGTTAATCTCCGGGAAGACAAGCCCAAGGTTTACGCCGATCAGATTATCCCGCTGACGGATGTTCCCAAACGGTTTACGAAAGCGGTACACATCCGGCTCACAACCACAGCCGCCAACGAAGCGATTTTACGCCAGATCCAAACCATTCTTCGGGCGCATGCCGGTACAGTACCGGTGATGTTTTGTTTTATGTATCCGGAAGGAAAACTGGTTTTTCTTGAAGCCCACGAACAATTTTCAATCACGCCGGATCAGGCGTTGGTGGACGAATTGGAAACGCTCCTCGGCGAAGATGCTGTTTGGTTGAAAGTCGACACTGAGAAGCTGACCGCCGCCAGCGTCACGCCGCGCCGCCCATGGGAGCGGAAAACCAATGCGCCACAAAAAGCCGTCAGTTGGGACAGCTCGCGCCCAGAGAAGGTTTAGGCAGTATTGTTTGTTAATTGCCTGCCCGCGACACTAGTAGCGTCGGTTGGATCGTTGCTGGCCGGACTGTCGGGTACCGGCTGGCCGCATAACGGCATCATCCGCCGCCGGTTCTTGACACCCGGTAGCGTTATGCTACTTTTTCGGCATGAGCCAACCTGTCAAACTTTCCGATGCGCTGGTCTTGGACGCTCGCCTCGCCGGGGAAACGGTCGAACGCTCCATTGCGGGACAAGTGGAATTCTGGGCCAAAATCGGCAAGGCGATCGAGCCGTTGCTGCAGGGCACGCAGGTGCTCGCCTTGTGTCGGAATGCCGCCACGCGCCCGTTGTCCGACTGCCTGAAATCCGTTGACTCGCCCGCCGGTCGCCACCGCGTTGCCAAATTTCTCCAAGAGCAGCCCTGGCCGCACTACGAACCGCATCCGCATCAAGCCGGTGTGCTCGTCCGCATTGAAGCGGACGGGAAACGCACGGTCGGTCGCTTCATCAACCGCCAATTCCAGCCGGTCAAGGTGAAAGTCACCGGGAGATGAAGCCGCTGCTCGACCGCCGCCCGGTGATTGTCGCACTTGCGGGGTCGAATGGTGCGGGGAAAACCTTTTTCTTCCACGCCCATCTCCAGCCCGCCGGGTTGCGGTTCATCAATGCCGACGTACTGGCGCGGGAACTGAATCTCGATCCTTACGCGGCCGCTCGCCTGGCCGATACGCTCCGGCGACAACTCGTGGAACAGCGGGAAAGTTTCGTGTTTGAAACCGTGTTCTCCGATCCGGTCGGCGACAAGCTCACATTCCTGAAAGAAGCGGCAGCAGACGGCTACACTGTCGTGCTGTGCTTCATTGGAATTTCCGGGCCGGCGGTTTCCGAGGAACGTGTCGCGATGCGCGTCTCGCAAGGCGGACATGCTGTGCCGTCCGAAAAGCTGGTCGCGCGGTTTCCACGCACATTGGCGAACCTCAAGACCGCCATTCGCGACCTGCCGCAGGTGTGGATTTTTGATAATAACAATCTGCGAACCCCATTCCGTCAAGTGGCTGTTTTCGAGAACGGCCAGCCGGTGACCCTGAAAGGCCCGGTGCCCGACTGGCTCAGGCCGTTCCTGGCGTAGGGTCGAGAACTGAAACTGAACTGAAATTGCTTTTGGAGACCGAGCTATGTTTACACCGCACTGCTTCCGCCCAGTTGTGCGCTGGCTTGCCACGGGAATACGGCGTGTGGGTTTGCGGAGGACTGCATCTCATCGAATTCGGCTCCGTCCAACTCGGCTCCCCGACCACGCACGCGTTTAGACCGTAGGTCTCAGTTGTGCGCTGGTCTCCAGACCACGCACGCGGCACGACCGAAGGTCTCCCGGTCCATCTACCAATCCGCCTGTCACCAACCGACTACGGACTCAGAAACTCAGGACTCTGGACTTCCGTCATGGCGAGGCGGCGAAGTTGACGCTTTGGGCTGGAAGTGGTATCGAAATATAAGATATGCCGCGTAAGATTCGCCAGTTGATTGCGGATTTGGAACAGGCGGGGTTTGCGTTGACTCCCGGCGGCAAGGGATCGCATCGCAAATTCCGGCATCCGCGATTTCGCGGTGCGGTCATTTTAAGCGGCCAAGACCGTGATGACGCCCATCACTATCAGGAAAAACAAGTTCGCAACGCAGTGCAGGAGGTGACCAAATGAAAGCCGAGGATCGCTATCTGAAGTTTGTTTTATGGAGCGAGGAAGACCGCTGTTATGTCGGCCATTGCCCCGACGTGTTTCCGTGGGGCGGTGTGTGCCACGGTGCTACCGAAGAAGAAACATTTCATCAACTCTGTGTTCTGGTTCGCGAAGAAGTCGAGGAATTGCGCCAGGCCGGAAAAGAAATTCCCGTTCCCGCCACCCGCGCCATGCGCGACGCCGTGCTGGTTTAACGGATCGATACCTGTTCGATCCTGGCGTGGCCCGGGCCTTGGCGGACCGGGTCTTAACCAGTGCGCACGGTGTGTACACCGGCGCGACCGAACTCAAAGACGGTTCAGTTTGCATCTGGCTGCCGCACCGTTTCTGTCGTGAACTGGCTGACGGCAACATCCTCGGCTGCTCCCGTAAAATCAACTCAATTGTTGAATGTTAAGACGTGACCCGAATGGCGGTTTCGTCCGAAAAGCTGGTCGCGCGGTTTCCACGCACATTGGCGAACCTCAAGACCGCCATTCGCGACCTGCCACAGGTGTGGATTTTCGACAATGACAATCTGCGAACCCCATTCCGTCAAGTGGCTGTTTTCGAGAATGGCCAGCAGGTGACCCTGAATGAGCCGGTGCCCGACTGGCTCAGGCCGTTCCTGGCGTAGGGTCGAGAACTGAACCTGAACTGATAGAAATTGCTTTTGGAGACCGAATCACGCTTGCATAGGGAGGGAAGGAGATTTGTGTTGCGCGCCGGTTGCGAATGAAACCGGCCCCGGCCTTTCCGTCAAGTGTGCGGAGTTGACCCTTCCGACGGCGCCTCCCTTTGAGTCGGCGATTAAACGCGCAAGTAAGTTGCGAATAAAATCAGCCGTGAAGTGCTTGAAGGATGTTCTGAAAACTAGGGGCCACCGGTCATCGGCGACAGCTTCTTGTTCGGGAATCTTCAGGAACACGACATGAAAGGGAATCGCCCGGCCGCCTTGGGTGATCGTTTCACTGAATATACCGTGCGTCGCTTCAAGACCGCGCTCATGCCAGCGCGATTCGCGGATGGGGTAAATAAAACCACATCCGGCTACTTTGTGTTTATTGGAAACTTGCCCAATGTAGGTGTGAAGCTGAAACAGATCTTCGCGTCTTACGCCACCATCCTTCCCAAACTCGAAGCGCTTGTATTTCACGTCGAAAACGTAGGTTGCCTCATTCACGTCGAAAACTAGGTCGGGAATGAGACTCCGGCGGGTGTGGCCATGCAGAAGCCCGGACGGAATGGTCCACTGGCGGTTGTTTTTTTCGTGTAACTCCACCCCCCACGCACGCTTGAGAAGCTTGCGCACAAAATACTCGAATAGCATTGAGACATCGAAAAAGAAGGCACTGGTTTCCGACTGGTCGCCGAAGTCAGACAGTTCGTCGCGCAGGATTTGCTTGGAGAGCGTGATGACCGGGTTGTAATCCGCGTAATAGGGGTTGCGAACCGGCAACGTGGCGAGCAGGTCTTGGAGGGTGCTGCGCCTTCCTTGGGTGGCAATCTGAAAAGTCTGATTCAGGACATGGGAGTCGCGGAGGAAGTCATGAGAGTCGAGGTGCTGGAGGGTGCGGGCGATGAGCCGCGTTGTGGCGTTGTCGTAACTGTGTTCCCGGTAGGTGCAACGATAGCGGGCGCGCTGCTGGTTCAAAAAATAATCCACGGGGTCGAGGCGCCCGCGCACTTGGGTAAGGCTTTCCGTGCGGGTTTCGTAAGCTTTAGGCAGTCCGAGGCGAAACGCTTTTTTAAGTTTCACCAGCCAGAGATAAACCAGCAGCCATTCGTAGCCGCCCTTTTCCATGCCGCCTTGGTCGGGTAATTCGACGAAGCCATCCGCATCGGCGATGATGTATTTTAGAAATTCGTCCCCGAAACGGGAAGAAACGCGGAGCGTGTAACCCTCGGACTTAACACAGCCGATGAGATTGCCGGTGGATAAAGTAAAGTTGAGTGGCTCGGTGCCGGTCACGCGAAGCAACGGATCGTCGGTGTTGTGCTCGTAGTCCGCATCCGGCACTCGGAAAACGAGCTTGGAAGTTGCGGTGTTTAAGGTCGCCGCTTTTTGAATCAACGGCCAAGCAGTCCGCGGATTGTTCGCTGCCCGCCCCCCTTGCCTGATCTCCACGGACGCTCCAAATGAGCCTGCGCAAAAAATACCCGCTTGTGCCTGGTAAACGGTATTGTCCACCAAGGTTCCGTCGCTGAGGATTTGGTTCAGGGGCTTGATCACGTAATGCCGAAAGCCTTCTGGAATTCTGGAATCAAAGTTTTACCACGGCCGGAGCCACGAAGATACTCTTCCAAGAGCGGCTTGATGGCGTCGTCCCAGACCTTTTCTCGCACATCGCTCCGGGTGAGTGTTTGCGGGTAGCGCAGATTCATCAAGTAGGCATGGCCGATTTCGTAATCCTCCCCCAAGATGTCGGTATCCCTTATGTGTTGGTTGAGGGACGCCAAATCTTCTGCGAGATCAACCCAAGGACGCGATGCGTTGCCCGGCTTGTCATCGTGGTGTTGCTTGAGGTGATACCGCAGAGCAGCTATGTCTGGATTAATCTGTTCCCAGCGGAACCGGCGACGCAGCGCCAGATCGAAGCTCTCCACACTACGGTCAATGGTGTTCATCGTGCCGATAATATAGACGTTGTGCGGGATGAAAAATTTGAAGCCACCTTTTGTCGTGAGCATGGCGGTTTCTTGGGTATTCAGTGAGGCGTATTGCGTGGAAATGATTCCCTTGACACCGCGATACTCGATGCAAATCATAAGCTCACCGAGTACACGGGAAAGCTCCGCCCGGTTGATTTCGTCGATGATGAAGAAAAAGGGCGGAATCACATCGGTGATCTTTTCCGAATCCTCCAGCAGGCGAATGCCCTGCCATGAGGCATGTTTCAAATGCTGGTCAATATGAGGTTTTAGTTCACCCACCGTGAGATCAGCCCAACGATCCGCGAGTTTAGGGCCAATTTCCGGGATATTATAGACCTCGACTTCCCAAGCTCCGGCCCGACGGCAAAACTCCTTAAAAATCCCGTTGTGGAGCTTGAGCTGAGACTGGCCGTCCGGGGTAAGGACAGGGCGCAATCCTTCGATAAAATCCTCGTAGCCATAAGAAGGATGAAACTGCACTACTTCGGAGCATTCTTCGTATACAGGACGTAAATAATCGCCTTGATATTTCTCCTTCCAGATCTCGAACAACAATTTGGCATTAAGTCCGGCAGTGTAGGTTTTTCCTGTACCTGGGGCACCATATTTTATGACCTGTTTTTTTAGGGTGAAGGGGTTGGAAATGTTTTCGTAAAGATACCAGACGAAGATGCTAAGAAGTTGATCGCTGGTTTCACCCTTGCTGAGTTCCTCTGCGAAGGACTCGCGCAAGCATTTCATCACTTGGACGTTCTTGTCATACCAGTCTGCCTCGGGATGGGTGGGTGGGCTGAGGATTCCTTCGCGAACCAGCCACCAGTAAACGGACTCAAAACTGGAGCCGCTCACCGTGCTGGTGACATCTCTCGTGCAGGCGGCCATTGTGCGATTCACCAACAAGGGATTACGATTAGCGCCATATTTCTGCCGAGCGCGTTCCCATGCCTCCTGAAATTTTATGAAATTATCTTTATTCGGCTGTTTGATCAATTCAGCCAAGGCTTTGACGAAGTCCTGCTCCCCAATGAAATGCCTAAGGTTGTCGCCGCTCAAAACCGACTGGCCACAAGATGAAACCCCGTTATTTTTCTCGGAGAGCAGGTGCTTGGCAAAGGCCGGCCACGGGTCATTTGCGGTCTTGAATGAGGTCGCTTCGTAAGTGGCCTTGATTTGGATGTCCAGCCCCTGATTTAGCGCAGCGCTGACTTTGGCCACGTCGCTGGAAAATGCGAGGTAGGCATCGAGCCATCCGTTCACTTCTGCGCGGCGATTGGTGATGAGATAGGTATAGAGGTTTTTGAGGCGGGACATATTCATGCCGAAAGTATAATGCGCCGCCAGCGGCGCGTCATTCCATTTATTGACAAAATCGCCTCGGCTTCATGTCCGCCTTTTGCAACAACTCGCGTGGCGTGGTTGCATTGGCATGTTTCATCATCGCCAGCAGCATTCGGCCGGCAGCTCGGCATAGGCTTTGGGTGTGGTGGTGGTGAAACTCATGAGCTGCAGCTTAAAACAACCCCAATCGCTGGTAATTGGCTTCATCTTTCGGAAATGGATGTTCGGATTCGCGCCAGCCTTCCAGTTCTAAGTCGGTGATTATATGTTGGCCGGCGGCCTCGGCCGCCTCGTCGCCCCATAGTTGGCGCACCTCTTCAATGCCGGCCAGATGATGCCGTTTCTTGCGGTGACGCATTCCGTCGGGAGGCTGGCCGGCAAATTCATCCAGCCACCGATGCACTTCGGCATACGGCTTACCATCTTTGATTGCCCGCTCGAATAGTAGAAATGCCATTTTCAATTTCCTCCGTTATTTGCACCCTTGGTGAGGCCGGGCAAACCGCCTCGGATCCATCTCCGCCTTCTGCAACAACTCGCGCGGCGTGTTTGCTCCCACATGTTTCATCATCGCCAGCAGCACTCGACCGGCGGCTTCGGCATCGGCTTTGGCCTGGTGATGCTGAAACTTATGGCCAATGTAGTCCGCCAGAGTGTTGAGCTGGTGGTTGGGCAGGTCCGGCCAGATGCGCGCGGCCACGCGATAGGTGCAAAGATAATCAAACTCCGGATGTTTCACGCCGAAATGGTCCAGGGTGGCGCGCAGATGTTCAATGTCGAATTGCGCGTTGTGCGCGATCACGATGTCGGCGCGCGTCAATCGTGCCAGAAATTCGGACGCAATGGCCGGGAATTCTGGGGCATCCAGAACATCCAGATGCGTCAAGCCGTGACATTCAATGAAGTCATCCCGAAACCAGCCATGCCCTTTGGGCGGGCGTACCAGCCAATAGGGTGACTCGGCCAGTTCGCCATCCTCAAAAACCGCCATCCCCGCCGCGCAGATGCTGGCGCGGGAACGATTGGCCGTTTCAAAATCAATACTGGTGAAGTTCATTGAATTGTCACCGGGTTCGATTCGACGGGAGACTGGGTGTCGAACACCGCGTATCGGAGTTGACCGTAATCGGTGATGTGGCCGTAGGCAAACACATTGGGTGCCTCTTGAGCTACCTTGTCGCCGAGCACGCAGAACGCATCAGCCTTCTCCGCCAGAACCAAATCCATAAACCGGGACAGCTCAGCCTTGGGCTGACCCAGCATCTGAATGTGACAGTCGGTTGTAATGGCGATTTTCATGGTTGGGTAAGCAAGACGCGACCGTCCCGGACAATAATGGCCTTGGCGGAATTGCGGATGGAAGAACTCAGGTTGTTCATGATTTGCCTTTTGGGTCAACTACGGCATCGCACCACTGATCCACGGATAAGATTAATTTGCGATGCGAACGGCGGGCTAGGGACAGCCCGCCCTACCGGGAAAATCCGGGGTAGGGCGCGGTGTCCCGACCGCGCCGTCTGGGCCGACCGACGACTGGCAAACGCGGAACCGCCGACTCGGCCTGATCGGGAGAAATCCAGCCAGTGGGTGCAAATTCCACGCGTAGGAAAATCGTCAATCGCGTTTTGTCGTGATCGACACAGTGTAGTTCTGGCACAGAACGCGGGGGTCTTCATTTTGTTGGGGAAATCAACCGGTTTGAAAAATTAGCCGAGGATTTGGGCGCACTCAACTCAATGCTTTGTGGGTGCGAATGGATGATCTTCAGATGGGCATAGGCGTCTGCGACGCGATGGGCGAGAATACCGCCTCTGGTCAGAAGCTTCGTTCCGAGGTGAAATAATTCCTCTTTTCCCAAGAAATCACGGTAATCCTGATAGAGAGGTTTTAATTCTTCATCGCCG
>Ga0114951_10002636_pt1 | contig 20029 bp, 17 predicted proteins | sample AM7aDNAmetaG_FD_88677 | JGI IMG/M metagenome (GOLD analysis project Ga0114951, IMG submission 88677) | Freshwater microbial communities from Finland to study Microbial Dark Matter (Phase II) - AM7a DNA metaG | ecosystem: Environmental > Aquatic > Freshwater > Lake | place: Finland: Lake Alinen...
ACCCAAACTAATCAGGCAAGGGTATCGGCCCCCCATTCATGATTTCTCAATACAAAATATTAATAATGAAAACCTTACAGATTTCTTTCTGCGAGATTCCAGCTTCACATTTATGGTAATTTCTTACGATCTTCAAAAATCTTTCCACAAGAAGCAAAATGGACTTAATGAATTGGCCAGTTGGGCAAAAAATAAAGGTTTCAATTTTATTGGCCTCACTTCTACTTCGGGTGCTGCCCTTGAAAAATACAAAAGGGAACAACTTCCTGTATATGATATGATGTTTACCGATCAGATCACCTTAAAAACAATTATCCGCTCAAATCCAGGCCTTATCCTTTTGAGAAAAGGTACAATTATTGCAAAATGGCACTATAACGATTTCCCTACTCCGCAGGAAGCTGAATCTATTATTAATATAGAAATGAATAAAAAGTTAAATCATTGAATAGTGATGCAGTTAGATTTCGAGGTTTATCATTAAGTTTTAACTTTGTATCCTAAATAAATCAAAGGCTTTTAATTAAAATTTTAAAATAGCAGTACAATGAGAAAAAAGATCGTAGCCGGCAATTGGAAGTGCAACACAACTGTAAAAGAAGGTGTTGAATTGGCAAAAAGTGTAAATGAACTTGTTCTGACAAGCGGGGCCAAAGATGTTGTTGTGGTACTTGGCGCACCATTTACCCATTTAACAAGCATAGTCGAGGCTGTTGATGCAGACCGCATTGATGTTTCTTCACAAAATTGTGCAGCCGAACCCAAGGGTGCTTTTACCGGTGAAGTTTCCGCTTCTATGGTCAAATCTACAGGTGCAACTTATGTGATTCTTGGACATTCGGAGCGACGTGAATATTACCACGAAACCAGCGTAACTTTGAACAAAAAACTGACACAGGTCCTAGAACAAGGTTTGACGCCCATATATTGCTGTGGAGAAGCATTGGCAATCCGCGAAGCTGGCACTCAAAATGAATATGTAAAACAACAATTGGACGAAACCATTTTTCTGCTACCATCTGAACAATTGCTTAAACTTGTAATTGCTTACGAACCTATTTGGGCTATTGGAACCGGAGTTACAGCATCAACGCAACAGGCACAGGATATGCTCTCGTTCATTAGAGGTTTGATTGCCAATAAATACAATAAGGAAGTTGCAGAAGAGATTTCGATCCTTTATGGTGGATCTTGCAGTCCATCAAATGCCAAAGATCTGTTCAGCCAACCCGATATTGATGGTGGCTTAATTGGTGGAGCCTCACTTAAAGCCCCTGATTTTCTTGCAATAATCAATGCATATTAATTTATTACAGCTTATATTTTTGACTGACCACGAATTCAAGAATTGAATTTTTAAAATGACCACGAATTCGCGAATTCGTGGTCATTTAGTTTAATATCAATGGAATATACAAAAGTCAACTGCAGTTTACAACCTGACACTGAAATTAATCGGGAAATCCTGATTGCCGAACTGGGGGATATCGGTTATGAAAGTTTTACTGAAACAGATGAAATTATTGAATCATACATTCCTTCAAATGAATTTTCACGGGATAAAATCTTTAACCTTTCCCACAATAATTATTTAAATTTCAAATTCCATTTCACAATAGAAACCATTCCCGATGAAAACTGGAATGAAATATGGGAAAAGAATTATTTTATACCATTGATAATTGCAGATAAATGTCTGATACGGGCTCCATTTCATCATGATTTTCCTCATGCTGAATATGAGATTGTCATTGATCCTGGTATGGCGTTTGGCACCGGTAATCATGAAACTACGAGTCTTATGATAAGTGAAATTTTGGAAGAACAACTGGCAGGGAAAATTGTTCTTGATATGGGTTGTGGTACAGGAATACTCAGTATCCTTGCCTCGATGAAAGGGGCAAAAAGTATTACAGCTATCGATATTGATCAATGGGCTGTAAACAGTGCAATTGAAAATTCAAAGCTCAATAGGATTGAAAATCTGGAAGTACTGTTCGGAGGAGTTGAATTAATCCAGGACAATAAATACGATTTTATATATGCCAATATTCACCGGAATATCCTTCTGCACGATATGCCACAATACTGCCAAGCGTTAAACCGAGGTGGGGAGCTAATTATGAGTGGATTTTATTTAAGTGATTTGGTTTCGATCGAAACTCGTGCAAAGGAGTTGGGATTACAACTGGTAAGGTATGCAGAGATGCTGAATTGGGCAGTTGGTGTCTTCACATCGAAATAATATCTTTCCTTCCAAGTTCAATTACTTCCAAATCTTTAATAGACGCTTTATCGATCGTGAACCGAATTATTGTCCTGATCTGATGAAACCCCTGAATTCCAGCAGCACCTGGATTAATATGCAGCAATTGATATTTCTGATCATAAATGACCTTCAAAACATGTGAATGGCCTGAAATAAATAACTGAGGAGGATTAACGGCAATTTCACTGCGTATTTCCGGTGAATAGCGTCCGGGGTATCCACCTATATGAACCATCAGAACATTAACTTCTTCACAGCAAAACCTTAATCTGGATGGATAAATTAACCTTAAATCCTTCCCATCAATGTTACCGTGCACAGCACGGAATGGCTTTGTCTGAACTAATTTCCGCGCTGTCGTTTCACTGCCTATGTCACCTGCATGCCAAATTTCATCACATTCACCACAATAGCTTAAAATCCTGTCGTCAATATAACCATGAGTATCGGATAATAATCCAATTCGAATCATAGATCAAGAATAAATTGCCTGAAAAAAAAGGAGGTTGTCCGAAAACAACCTCCTAAAAATTTTATCTAAACCTTCACCTAAGTTTAGGAAAGAAATCGAATATTATTCAATAATAATTGTTTCAGTCCTACGATTTGCCTGATGTTCAGCAGCCGTACAAGGAACTCCGTCAGAACATTTATTGGTAAGTTTGGTTTCACCAAAGGCTTGAGCATTAATTCTTGATAGAGCGATACCTTTTTTAACCAGGTAATCAATAACTGATTTACTGCGTTTTTCTGAAAGTTTCATATTGTAACTTGCAGGACCTCTTGAGTCGGTATGCGATTTAAGATCGGCATTTACAGTTGGATTAGCCAACATATCTGCTGCCAAACGATCAAGGTCAGAAGCGGCCTGAGTATTGATATCCCATTTATCGAATGCGAAATAGACTTTATAAACATTACCAAGAACAGCTGGCTTAACAACTTTCTTTTCGATCTTAGGTTCTTCCTTCTTTGGTTCCGGTTTTGGTTCCGGTTTTGGTTCTGGTTTTGGTTTTTCGATAACAACAGCTTCAGGCTTTTTCTTCTTTCCCATTAACTCCGCAAAAGTTCCAAAATTGTACCTTAAGCCAGCATATGTATAAAGCTTTGTTCCTGAAACATCCGCCAGATTATGGCCTTTTTTTATTGTTGGATCATTATCCAATGCAACTCCGTCATACCTGTCAGTATTGGTCAATGTCCATTGTGTGCCAATATCCAATTTCAATTTATTGCTCAAACGAAAAGCAATACCTGCTCCCAATGGCAAAGTAAGAGGTTGCCAGTGTGTCCTATCATCAATGGTAAGGTTTGGCAATGTCCCATTGGAAGTTGTTTTAGGTGCAATATGAGTAAAACCATAACCAACTTTTGCAAACAAATATGCTTTACGGTCAAACTTGTTTTTCGCAAACAAATTGTTGATGTTCCAAACTGTGTTTAAATCGAACTCGCCAACTCCTGTTTTAAAACTATTTGGATAAGGAATAGCTAGTGAAGGTCTATTCCAATTTGTACCAGTAAGATTGGTAAAGTTCCAGGACAATTCCATAGCAAATACTTGGGAGTAATTCTTCCTTAGCAATGCTCCCATTCCAAAATCGGTGCCTGGCGTCCAGTTTTTATAGTGCTCAAGAAAAGGTTTATATGTATTATACTCCCCGGTAAACCTTTGAACACCTAAATTGAGCCCAACCTCCCAAGTTTTTTTAAATTCAGTTTTTTCTTTGTCCTGAGCGAATGATAGCGAGTAGCACACAAAAAGCACTACAATACTTAAGCTTAGTTTTTTCATAGATAAAAAATTTTAATATTTGATTTAAGAACGTTATTACTTAATACTTCCAATTGTAATTCATTATGCAAATATAGTGAAATACAATCATACTTTACCACTAATTTTGATTAATATTTCACTAATTTTAACAATCGCAATATAATAAAAAAAAATAAACAAAAATCATTTTTATTAATTATTTTATTAATCTAATAATCAATAAATTGAATGTTCAAATAATTAATTTAGCATTGATTTAGACGTTATTAAAAATCTTATATGACCTAATCGAAGACAAAATAACTAAAACAAAAATAATAATCAAAAATGGATTAATCTGCATGAAATCAATATATTTCATTTCAATAATTTCAATCTTTATCACAATGTTAATTAAATATTAAAAATCCATGTCTTTATATTTAAATAAGAGTTTGTTCTGACTTTGAAATTTCAAAATCAGAACAACTTGGTAATTTCAGAATTATAAAATAACATTATGATTGAATATGGGATCCTCCTTACCGACGTTTGTCAAAGTAAATCGTGATGAAATAGTATTGCAATTCATTAAATAAAATCGAAACTTTTGAATAATATTGCAATTCATTGCGCATTGAAATGAGTTTATTTTAGCTTAAAATTTTATTGTCAAGAGGATATGAAAGTAAAGATGATTTATTTTTAGTTTATATATTTGTATTACAAGTATTTATGAAAAAGGAAAGAGTGTATTCCAAAGAAGAAGAGAATTTAAACATAGTTTCCCATAGCATAGGGTTAGTTTTGGCATTATTCGGTTCCGTGTTCCTAATCAAAATTGGATTTTCAAATAATAATAACATACAGATATATAGCTATTTAATATATTGTTTAAGCTTATCGGCCTTGTATCTTGCCTCCACTCTTTACCATTCATCGACAGATCCCAAGACAAGAAGAATGTTGAATATTTATGACCATTCGGCCATTTATCTTTTAATTGCTGGGACATATACCCCAATTACTTTGCTCACAATTCAGGGAACTTGGGGATGGATTATTTTTGGTATCGTCTGGTTAATTGCAGCGGTGGGTATTGCTATGAAGTTTTTCTTTATTGGACGTTTTTCAATACTTTCGACATGCTCCTACGTACTGTTGGGATGGGTCATCGTAATCGCAATTAAACCATTAATAAATAGTATGCCAATGCAAGGTTTATTATGGCTTTTAGCCGGTGGGATTTCCTATACAGTCGGGGCTTTGTTTTATCAAAGAAAGTCACTCAAATTTGGGCATGCAGTGTTTCATGTTTTTGTTTTGTTGGGAAGCTTATTCCATTTCATTGTTATCCTTAACTATACACGGTGAAAATAAATATGTATGAATATTGATTCAATCATTTGATTTTCTTATGTTTGTCGATCCTAATTTTTCTGTAAAAGCAAGTAACAAGCTCACATAACTGACATTCATAAATTCCATTTTTAACATTTTCGCCAAATCCCATAATTCCACTTACCGATTTAACAGGATTCATAAGAAATGAATCCGAAAGTTGAATTCCACAATAATTATTGGGGAAAAGGTCAAATAATTGCTTTTGCTCCTGAAGTGCCCAACCACAATATCCAGGACTATACCTGTTTGTCAATTTCAATCCATTGCCCATCATTTCAATTTCAAGGGCATTCTGTATTTTATCAATTGCCGCTTCAACAGTAACCGATCCAATAACATCAAGGATATAACCCTCCATGAAATCACCCCTGGCCATGAGTTCATTACTCCTTACTCCAATTCCTGACCCGGCAGTACAAATAAAAAGAGTTGCCCCCCGGGCTAATCCAAGTTGCTTCATGATCTTTATCCCTGTATTAAAAGTAGTCCCCTCTATTGTTATGTAACCCTTTGTATTACAGACAAAATTAGATGAAACCAGTATACTCCCCCTGATATCGCATAATGACTCACATTGTCCTAAAGCTAAAGCAATCATTTCTGGAAATGGTTCCGGGGAAGTAGTTTCAAAATAACCCATGGCTTCTTCGACCATTCGCACATTAATTTTTAACTCGTTAAATGAGTAGCTGAAGTTTTTTAGTTCTGTAAACATAAATTTTCAAATTCTTGTTGTACACTTTTTTGATCTATTTCGGGCCCTATTAGAACAATTTCAGTTGGATAATAATGATTTACAACCGGTTGTAATCCGATTTGTCCAAAACTTGCCTGGACAGCTCTCGTACCGGTAGTAGTCAGGACGTAACCTTTTATACGATAAGCAATTAAACTATACTTTTTAATAAATAGTTCCAAATAACCGATTGAGATCATCTTTGAGGATTTGATCACAACGGAGCATAATTCAGGTCTTCCTAAACTACCAGAGGGTTCAATTCCATTGATCCACAAAGGTGGATGGAATCTTTTAGGCTGATCCAATTCAATATTACAAAAAGATGTTTCAGATATTTTTGCGAACAGATTGACTGCTCTCAATTTATCCTCAATTTCAACAGTCTTATTATCAACTAAATCACATTTATTCAGCACAATTGTGTCAGCAACCCTTATCTGGTGAAGGTTGCGGCCTACCCTTTCTATCGTTTTTTGAAAATTAAGAGCATCGATCACAGTGTAAGTATGTGCAAGCCATACAAGATTCCTAAGAGGGGACGATGAAATAATCTGGCCGATACTGATCGGATCAGAAAGACCGGATGCCTCCAAAATAATTAAATCGGGCTCGTGCTGATGAATAAAATCGGCACATGAATGAACAAAGCTACCTAACAAACAAACACAAAACACTGATCCATTGTTTATTTCGAGCAATTCAAAAGGTTTTCCCGTCTGCCTCAGTTCTCGACTATCGATATTAACCTCGGCAAATTCGTTTTGAATAATGGCTATTTTTTTTGAATCAGCAAATGATCGGATAAAATGCTTAATTAATGTTGTTTTGCCGCTTCCCAAAAAGCCTGTAACAAGGTAAAAAGGTATTTTATTGATCATTCCAGATAAAAATTATCCTTATACGGTGGCAACAACCAAAGCAATTTGCCTAATATGTTCAGGTGTCGTACCGCAACAGCCTCCGACAATGTTCACTCCTGCCTCAATAATTGCTTTTACAAAACCAGCGGTTTGTTCCGGGGATTCAGGGAAAACTGTCTTTCCTTCATGAAGCGTTGGCATTCCAGCATTTGCATGAACCAAAACTGGAATTTCGGCATTGCAGGATCGGATCTCTTTGACGATTTCGATCATTCGTTCAATTCCATTACCACAATTAGTTCCGATGATATCAACTCCCTCAGGGACAAGCTCCTGCACCATTTCACTTGGGGAAATTCCCATCATGGAGCGATACTCACCATCGACAGTTTTTTCAAACGTCATTGTACATATGACTTCCCGAGTTGTGTTTTGCTTTGCGGCTCTGATTGCCAACCTTGCCTCGTCAACATCTGTAAACGTCTCAATTATTATTGCATCGACACCTCCATTTTCAAGTGCAATTGCTTGTTCTTTAAAAGATTCATAAACTTCCTCATGAGAGATGTCACCCATCATCAGGATTTTGCCTGTTGGACCAATGGACCCCAGCACAAATTTATTTCCTGCAGCTTTTCTTGAATTTTCAGCTGCTGCATGATTAAGTTCGAAAGCCCTGTCAGCTAATCCATAATGACTTAATTTAATGCTACTTCCACCAAAACTGTTTGTCTCGACCATATCAGCACCGGCATCAATGTAACTCTTTGCAATGTCACAAACCTCCTCTGCATGTTCGATGTTCCATAGCTCGGGACATTGTCCGGCCTTGAGTCCTTTTTCATGCAAAAAAGTCCCCCACGCACCATCAGAAACCAGAATTTTACCTTCTTTTATACGATCTGTAATTTTTCCCATATCTTTTAATTTTCAAACTTCCTTAAGCCATTCGGTGACAACATCTACAGAAGGCACCTTCCCTTGAGATTTAAGGGCATACTTTTTCAAAATAATGGACGGCGTTTGGGTCAGTCCAAATTCGGCCAACTTATCCTGACCTGAAAAATAGGTAACGTCAATGTTTTTACCAGTTTGCAAAAACGCTGTTTCGATCTTGTTTTTCAGCAGTTTTATCTCCTCTTCATCCTTTCCAAAAACAATAAACTCACCCTTCTTTGCCTGGATCTTTAGCTTGATTTTTTCATTGATCCTTTTTTGAATGGCAGCGATCAACTCATTTTTAGGCGGTATCTGACTGACAAAAGAGATTTTCCCATCTATACAAATCGTTGGTATATTCTTGACCATCAATGAGGCCATAAATGTTACTCCTTCCATTTGCTTTATGGTATGTTCATGCCATTCTACGATCCCTTCAAAATGGGGTGTAATTTTCCTGACCGCTTCGACCATATATTGGCATGGGGCACATGATTCGGAATCAAGGGTAATGATATCGACTATCACCTTATCGCTCTGCCCATAGTCTTTCATGTTCAGCAATTTAAGACTATCAGCTTTTCGGGTCATTGCCTTAAAAACCTGACGTTCATAAGGATCCTTAATCAACTTTGTTACAGCGATCAAATTTTCGGGAGGAGTAGCCATTGGAAGATCGCATCCTGGTGACAAGATAAAACCTCTGTTCCCCCCCAAATCGATGCAATCCAAAGCATTGAATGAAGCATCTTCAGTCGTTCCCATTAACAGGACAACCGTTAACTGAAGGTTTCCGCCAAAACTTATGTTGTGCTTCAATGCGATTTCCTTTACATAGTCAAGCGGAATATTTTCGTCAATACTGATATTATCAGGTTTACAACTACACATTACCCCAATATTTTGTTGGGCATGACCACAAACAAAAAATGAACTCAATGCACCTTTTTCACGTATATGATTGAAAATATCTGTCATGGGTTGGGATACAAAATTCTCAAAAGTTGAAGGATCGATCTGGCTCGTCATCGGATCAACCACAGCAACCACATCACATCCGGCATCAATATAATAATCAGACATTTGTATCGCCACATTCCTACAAAATGCAAACAACTTTCCAATGTATTCCGGGTCTTCAAATAGTTTCATGAAGATATCAGTACCCAGCAAGTGAAGTGCCAGGGTAAACGGGCCGGTTATCAATCCATACAGTGCAAGGTCGGGGTAATTTTCACGAAGCCGTTTCGTTGCTTCGAAAACAATCGGCAAACGACCATCCCCAATTTTTGGAATGACTAAATCGTCAATCGTAACCCCCTCTAATAATGGGTGTGAGATCACAGCAGGTGGATTTTCGTCCGACCAATTGAGCTTACATCCCAACAATTCCGCTTCAAGCTGCAAATCAAATAACACAGGTATTCCGTCAGGTTGATACAATTCGATGGCTTTGGCAATTCCTTCAAAGATACAGTCAGCAGAATGAAGATACTCCGCAGCATTGACCCCGATCAGGCTTGCGCCGTGAACACCCACAAATGGAACCCATGGAATCGAATCGGTAGGTTCAAGTTTAAACGTTTTTTGAATTCGCTCCTTACCTGTCATATTGATTAAAATAATGTAAATGTTTAATAATCAGTTTTTATTGTGGTTCCAATCAGGTGTTGATTGGTTCAGAAAGGTCCTTACGAAAAAGTCCCTACGTTTCTGTTCACCATAAACTCCTCCCAAAGTATGGTTAGAGCCTGGAAGTACCACCAACTCAAAATCTTTTTTTGCATTAATAAGTGCATTAACGACCTGCATAGTCGAGGCAGGGTCAACATTGTCATCCATCTCACCGACAATCAGCAATAGTTTTCCCTGCAAATTTGCAGCATTTACCACATTTGAATTTTCGGCATATTGCGGTCCAATCGGATAACCAAGCCATTGCTCGTTCCACCACATCTTATCCATCCGGTTATCATGGCAACCGCATGAAGAAGAGCCGGCCTTGTAAAAATCAGGATGAAATAACAATCCCGCCAGGGTATTCTGACCACCTGCAGAACCTCCAAACAGTCCAACACGATTAATATCCATGTAGTTGTATTTAGTTGCTGCAGCTTTTATCCATAGGATGCGATCAGGAAAACCAGCATCTTTCAGGTTCTTCCAACACACATCATGAAAGGCTTTTGAACGGTTTGAGGTTCCCATACCATCGAGCTGAACAACAATAAATCCCAACTCAGCCAAACCCGAAAATGCAGCATTGACCGGTTTGAAACTTTTTTGTGCAAATGAGCTGTGGGGACCAGCATAAATGTATTCAATAATCGGATATGTTTTCGAGGGATTAAATGTCGTTGGGCGGTAAATATTGCCCCAGATGTCGGTTACACCATCCCTTGCTTTTGCGACAAATGGTTCAGGAGCAATCCACCCCTTTGCAAGTAATTCGGTAATATCTGCCTTTTCAATTTCCATGACCACCGAACTATCAGAAATGCGGCGCAAATCAGTAACTGGAGCAGTATTGACTGTTGAATAAGTATCAGTGTAATAGCTGAAATCAGAAGAAAAAAAGACCTGGTGATCCATTTTTGAAGGTGTTAAATCCATAAGATTGCTACCATCCAAGTTGACTTTGTAATAATGGACAAAATAGGGATCTTCACCCGGATTCCGGCCAGAAGCTTTAAAGAGGATATACGACTGTTTTTCATTTACTTTAACGACTTCGCGCACAGGCCAATTGCCATTTGTAATTTGCTTTTTAACTTTACCGGTTTTTGAATCGATCAAATAAAGATGGTTCCAACCATCACGTTCAGAGGCCCATATTATTTCACCCCTATCCTCCAGATCATAACGGAATAGTTTTCCGCTGTAATCAATAAAGGTTTTGCTCCGCTCATCGATAACGATCCTGGTTGTACCTGTTGTAGCGTTGACTTCTACAACCTGATAAACCTGATGACCGCGTTGGTTGAATTCGAAGGTAAAGGCAGAACTTGTTTTATTCCAGTCCAACCGGGATAGAGCATATTGGTTTTCAAAAGGTTTCGCATCAACCGGTATCTGCTTTAAAGAACTGATATTAAATAAAGACGGACTTTTAATGGGAAGTGCATCCCCGGGCTTCAGATAATTGCGTTTCTGTAAAACAGGCTGCAACTGTGATTTTGGGGAAGACTCCACAAAATAAATGACATGGCCTTCGTTGTTTCGGATTTTATTTACCGCCAGGAATTTTGAATCGGGCGACCATTGAAAATATGAAGAATAGAAATCACCTTGTGTACCATCAAAACTGAGTTGAACTTCATTATTGTCCTTGGTGTTTCGAATATAAACATTGAAATTTTTGATAAACGCGACCCAAACACTGTCGTGTGAAGGTACCGGTTTATTCCCAAGTTCATCAAAAGGATCCATCCACGAAGGTCCGGGAGCATCCACTTTTATTATTGAACCTTTTTTAAGACTAAAATCTTTAAGATTATAGGTCCAATGAAATTTATTGAACTCGAAACGGATCAGGTTTTCCTTTAAATCAAATTTCAATTTATCAAGCTGCAAAGATTTTGCAGAAATTTTACTGGTTAGTTGATTGTTCAATTGTTGCAATAACTTTTCAGAATCGAAAGCCAATTCCTTTGTAACCTTTGCTGCATCAACAATCCGATATTCATTTCCATTGCGTGTTTTGACCTGAAACCAGAAAGTGGTGGTTGAATCAATCCAACTTACATTATTGATTTGATTGTAAACCAAATCGTTCAGTTTAACAATTGAGTCGGCCCGTTGATAATCGGAAATTGAAAGTTGTGAAAATACCGGGGACGAGGGAACCAACAAAAGTAAAAACAGGCTGAACCTCAAAAAAGATTTCAATAGAAAATTTCCTGACATGATTTGATCTTACCAGATAGAATGAAACATTAAAACTTGAAGGCTGACATACCGGACAGCCTTCAAGTTTTTAATAAGAATTGAGACAAAAATGTCGTTTCTCTTTTTAATTTACCAATGCAAAAATTAATTCAGTTTTGCCAGACAATCAATAAGACCCTGAGGATCAGCTGAATAGATATCCATTCCAATTTTATTGCTATAATCCTGCGTTACAGGAGCCCCACCGATGGCTACAAGTGTTCCGGGAACGGCTTCTTTCACCGCTTTCCCAATTTTTTCCATATTGACCATTGTAGTCGTAAGAAGGGCAGAAAGACAAACAACCGCACCTGGATTCGCTTTTACCGACTCAACAAATTTCTCCGCTTTTACATCTGTCCCAAGGTCAATCACTTCCCAGCCACTACCTTCGACCATCATGGCAACAAGGTTTTTACCAATGTCGTGAAGGTCACCTTCGACCGTCCCGATAATGATTTTCCCCTTCCTTACTACCGATCCATCGTTGAAGAAAGGTTTCAGATGCGCCATTCCAAAGCTCATCGCCTTGGCACTCATGAGAACCTGGGGAACGAACACCTTATTTTCCCTGAATTTAACCCCAACTTTTCCCATTCCGATCACAAGTCCTTTGTTCAAGACCTCAGTTGGTGGTATGCCCATGTCGAGCGCTTTCTTGGTCAGTTCGTCTGCACCTTCCTGGCCACGCAGGTCCGGTGGATAAGGTGATGCGAGGTTGATTTTTCCAAATTCAACACAATGTGCCAGTTTTTCGAGAATTTCTTCCATTTTAAAAAAGATTAAGCTATAATGTTAAACAATTTATGTTCCATTAAAATCAGCAAACAATTTTAGTCATTCTTTTTGATTCTTTCAACACAGAATTTAATTATTCTATCTCAATATTGAATTTTGCCAATAATCCCAAAACTCCGGGCAAAGAAAACTTCGCTTTCCGCATTTTGTTTTTGACAGGATCAATTGAATAATTTTGGGATGTTCGAAAATCAGCTTTTTCAAGAATCGTCTGATCGAAGATGGACCTGGTTAAATCACAGTTGTCAAAAACAGAAAGTGTCAGATCTGCGCCTGCAAAATCAACTTCCTGAAGTGAACACTTTTTGAACCTTGTATTCTTTAGTTTTAACTTAAAGAAAGAGGCGAGGTTCAGGTTGCATTCTTCAAAATCAAGGATTAAAAGAAATTTGCTGCAATCGCTGAAACTTAACCCCAATAACTTGCAATTTTTAAACTTAACCTCCTTAAATCCAGTTTCCGCAATTTTGGCATTGCTCAGATTGCAGTTTGTAAACCTACATTCAATAAAAGAAATATTTGATAAATTGGAATTGGAAAAATTACATTCCCAAAAGGTGCAATTCTCAAATTCACGGCTGTCCAAATGTTTATCCGTATAATCAACTTTTATAAAATCCTGATTAACAATCATTTTAGAAATTGTAAATTTTGACAATTTTGAATGTGATCAAATCAAAAGCAATCCATTTCAATCCGACGGCGTTTTACCTCAGCATTAAAAATACCTGAGAATTTCTCATTTGCCCCTGACATCAAATAGACTGAAGTCCCTTTTTCGCGGGCCAACTGATTATCGACAGAACCAATTTTTTCGATCCGGTCAAATAATTGAACAACTTTATTATCAGGGTAATTACCAATCAAGATTACATTTGTAATCTTGAGGTTTTCAGGAATCCAAAAAAGATAGTCGGTGCTAAATGAATAGGCTTCCGGCGTTCTTCCCCGGTTGTAGAAATTTAAAGCACCTGCCTGACCATAGTTATTGCAAAAAATTAATGTTCCCTTTTTGTCCTCTTCCGATAACCGATTATATGCAATGCTGGCATGGGCAGCCATCTCCTTCCATCCAATCATATCGGCAAAATCCTGCGGCAGTTGATGGTTCTTGCCATCCTCCCATCGCATAAGTCCCATCGATTCAAATTGCTCTTTCCGTTCGGTAATTGCTTCAGGAGTTAAGACCGGAAACATGAAATTGACCACGCTGATAAACATCAGAATATTAATGGATAGATATAAAGTGGAAATAAATGGAAATTTTTGTGGAAATTTTTTCTCAAGGTAAACAGATCCGAACGAAAATAACACAGGATAAAGTCCAAGGGCATAATAGTTTTTGGCTTTTAGTAAAAGGAAAATAACCATCACAAAGATAAAAGTAAGACCAATAACTTTGAATTTTTTTAATTCAGAATGCTTGAAAAACGCAAAAAAAGCAGCGACAAATAATGGCAATGCACCAGCAAGAAATAACAACTGATCCTTAATAAAACCCAAAGAACTAACATGGACAAGTTGCGTCTCCCTGAGTACCTTCATATGTAGAACAACAGGAAACCCGTGGTTGTATTGCCAAAGTAGATTTGGCAAGAATAAGATCAATCCTAATAACAGCGCAAGGAAGAATGCTTTTCTGGCAAGAACCTTTCTCAAATCGGTACATAAAATCGCGAGAAAAAGTCCCATTAACAAAAAAACGACATTGTATTTATTGTAAAATCCAATAACACTCACTATTGCAATATAATATAACCAATTGGGCTTTGAATCTTTAATATACCTGACCAACAAATAAAAAACAATAGTCCAGGCAAGGATGTCGAAAGAATTTGGTTGGTAAAGTAGATTGACCCGGGCAAATACAGAAAACACAAAAACTGTTCCAGACAACAACTGTGCAAAAATTCCTCCATCCAATTCCTCAACAATCAACCAGATGGCAAGAAGTGTCAAGACACCAAAAAGTGCTGGAAAAAACCTGATCCAAAATATCCCTCCACCTAAAATATTAATCAGGATTGAGACCCATGATATCAATGGTGGGACCGATATAAATCCTGCTGCAGGATGAAAGGCCTGATCGAGATGCAAAAACTCGTCACGGTGCAATTCATATACCGGGTTTATGACAATGAACTGCAATACAAATTTGATGATTATAAGTAAAAGCAATATCCAATATTTTTTGAAAAATAACCCAAAATGTTTTTTCATAACTTATTAGAAATTAGACATTTTCAAGCATTATTAATTCATCCAGGCTTTAAGTGTTTTAATGATCAATTTATTTTGCACCTCGGGCATAGTACCAATCCTGGACCTGTGGCTTCCTCTGGGCTGTACGACCTTCAGAATCTTATGATTACCCCTTGTTGAAGCTGCCGATGCCGACCAAGGGTCATTTTCGCCATAAATCAGCAAAATTTTGTCAGCATTTTTTTTCAGATACCTCTTCACCAATAGGCTCATTGCCGGATCATATTGGAACTTAATGGATGAAGGCATAAACAATTTCATGATATAATCATGAGTATCCCCTAATTCCATGTATTTTCTAAAAGGTCGGGGATTGTAACCGTAATAACCAAGTTGTTTCAAAGCTTGCACAAAAAACGGGAAAGTGGATTTTCCACTCTCAATATCAAAATAATCAGGTGAACAGATTTTGACCAGATAATTGAAAAACTCCTTATCAGAGGCGTAGGAAGCAGGGATACCTGAAACAGGATACCCCCATTGCCAGAAAGAGAAAGCAAATTCAAGGACACAATAGTCAAAAATCTGGCTGGCAGATGCCCTGAAGTTGTATTTTTTATCCTTGCACAATTGTTCAAAGAGTGGCATCAACCGGCTTTTTCTTTTAAGAAATTCTATCTGACATTCCTTAAGGCTTTTCCGTTCATAGGCAGTCCCGGTTTTGTGCCTGATAAAACGGTCATGCCTTTTCTCTTCAACAGAAAAATTCAAAGGAGCTACATAAGGTACAGATATTTCAACATCATTCGGATAAAGGGCCCGATGGTACAAAACCGTTTCACCCCCTTTACTAATGCCCGTACTGATCCATTTATTTTTAAAAATCGGTTTGAGCAATTCGACAATGTGATGGTGGTCAGCAGCTGCGTTTTCAACAGTCATATAATTCCAGTCAATAGAATCGGGTACGGATTTGCCAAAAAAACGGTGTTCTACAAATAACTGATTGGCATTCAACATGGGACAAAGTTCATTGAGGTATTTCTCACTTTCACCATAATCGCCCCCGTACCCTTCAGTGATGTAAACAACAGGCTTATCGATTCCAAGGTTGGATAAAACAACCCGCTGGGGGAATGTACCTTTATCAGGATGGTGATGATCGATGGGTTGATTCACCATGAGGACAAATGACTCCTTGAAGAAAGGGTTTGCGTTCATTTTTGCTACTGAAACGATTCCAGGCAAACTTTTCAACTGTTCTTCAAGATTCTGTGAAATCCCTAGATTACAGAAAGATACAAAAAATAAAATGAGGACCGAAACCCGTAAAAATCGATTAATCATAACCTTTGGATATAATAGTTTGTCTTAGTTTTTGCAGTGCCAAATTAACAACAAATATTCAAACAAAAACAAAATTTTATGGAAAAACCCGTTACAGATCTCCATTCCTGGTAATTGTCGGAATAGGGAACAATTCATTTATCTAAAATAGCCTGTTCATATATCTGCAAAGTGTGAGCAAGGAGTCAAATTTGACTTGATTTCCGTTATCGATGACTTCCCATTTTGGATAATTGACATGAATTAACATAGAATTCGTGGAATTATTATCTATTTGATTATCAATAACTTCATAACCATTCCGCTCAACAGCTTTTATTGTCCATTCAAGAGCAATTCCATTTCCTGTAACAGTTGCCTTGCGGGTCACATGTTTTCGGATGCGGAAGTCCCCTTTTTCGGGGTCGAAATAAAGCTGATCATTTTTAAACAATGAAGAAAAACTGCCATTCAATATAAGGTCTTCCGGGGCCCCCTGTTCAACAGAATGATCCTGCATTAACCAGATCCGATCAGACTCGGCGATTGCGGTCGTGAGGTCATGTGTAGAAAACAATACAGTTTTCTCTTTCTCACGAGCCAACTGATGTAAAATATGGACTATCTCGTATTTGTTGGAAAGGTCAAGAAAAGCAGTTGGTTCATCGAGGACGATTACATCGGTATCCTGAGCCAAAGTTCTGGCAATCATCGCTTTTTGGCGTTCACCATCGGAAACGTAATTTACTGCGCGATTTTCGTAACCCTGTAATCCTACTGCACGGATGGCATCTTCAACAATTTGGCGGTCTTCGTCCATTAACTTGCCAAACCAATTGGTATATGGGTAACGACCCAGCGAAACCAAATCAAAAACTGTAAGGTTAGGTACACGGATAATTTCGGTAGAGACAAAACTCATAGTCAAAGCGAGCTCGTTTTCACGATAGGCATTCACATTCCTTCCTTTTATTCGGGCATCACCCGAAAGAGGAAGCTGAAAACCAGCTATGGTACGCAACAGTGTGCTTTTGCCAACCCCGTTACCACCAATCAGGGCGACCAATTCACCTTTCAAGGCAAAGACAGAAATATCTTGCTTCACAACTTTGTGCGAACCAGATTTTACTTTGTAACCAATTGATACATTGGTTAATTCAATTATCATTTCTTCCAGTTGGCTCATAGTTGTCCCATTTTTTGGTTCCTGACAATGATCCAGATAACAATTGGGATGCCCATCAGTGCTGTTACTGAATTGACGGGAAGCGTATGTTCAGCGCCTGGAAGCTGTGAAATCATGTCGCTGACGAGCATCATCAATGCCCCGATTAAAATCGTACCGGGAACCAGCAATAGATGCCGGGCAGTTTGGAGAACCATCCTGGCGATATGAGGCACTGCTATTCCGATAAAACCGATCGGTCCACAGAAAGCAGTAATACTACCTGCAAGGATGCATGTGGAAAGAAAAACCATTTTTCTGGCAAATCGGATGTTCATTCCCATACTCCTGGCATAATTCTCACCCAGTAAAAAGGCGTCCAGAAATTTTGATGAGAAAAAAGCCAGGGCTATTCCAATCAGGACAGAAGGAAACAACACAGACAATTGTGTGTTTGTAACACTTCCCAAACTTCCCATCGTCCAAACAACAAACGATTTTAACATCGATTCGTTACTAAAATACTGAAGTATATTGACAACCGCAGAAATGGCACTAGAAACGAGTATGCCAAGGATCAGGATTGTCATTATATCTTTAATCCTGTTGGATATCAATGCAATAAGTAAAAGAATAAGACCTGAACCGAGCCACGCTGCTGCCACTATTCCCCACGATCCAATGGCTGAACCGATATTCCCACCCAATAAACCGCCTGTACCCAATACCAAAATGGCCACCCCAAGACTCGCACCTGAACTGACACCCAAAATGTAAGGTCCTGCAAGTGGATTTCTGAAAACTGTTTGCATTTGTAACCCGGCTACTGATAATGCCGAACCAGCCAAAATTGCCGTCATAGCTTTAGGAATACGGAACTGATTGATTATTAGAATAATCTGAGAATCGACGTTTTCAGGTTGAAAAATTGCTTTGAGGATCTCTGGAACTGATATCGTATATGAACCCACCATCAGGTCCAAAAGGAAAAACACTGGTAAAAGAAGTGCAAGCAACAAAAGGACACGAGTTCCATGGTTGATTACTCTACTATTTGTAAAGACCTTTGACACAGTTACTCTATTTTTTTATAAAAATTATAGACTTTGCTACTATCAATATCCGGATGAAAAATCTTAACGAGGTCAGATAGAATCAAATCAGGTCTAACTACTCCCCTCTCCCAATAGTCATTTCCACCTCCTGGACTCAAACGTAAATTGTTATTAAAAATACACTTTTTTATAACCTGTGGAAAAGCAGCGAAACGACTGTCAGCAGAAATAAGTTCATCCATATTATTCACTGTACCGCAATTAATCCAGAAGTCAGCTTTTGTGGACCTCACAACAACCTCCTCCAACGAAACGACAAAGGCTTCCCTCGAATGATTATCATTCCAAAGAAACCGGGCTCCTGCATCCCTGATCAATGCTGCAAGATTTGATTCACCACCAGCCATCCACCACGCATCTTTAAAAGGCAGTCCCGTCATGACAACCGGGTGATTTTTAGCACCTGCCACCTGATTTTTAATTAAATTGTAATTTGCTTCTACCATTGAAAAATAGGCAGCAGCTTCCTTGTCTTTGTTATAAAATGCTGCTACAAATTTGATCCATTCGGCTTTTGCCAAAGGTGTAGCTTCAAGATATTCCCCGTTCAAAACAACAATGAGGCCAAGGTCGTGAAGCTTGTTGATAAATCCTGTTACATCCCCACTAACACCGTAGGCCATGATCAAATCTGGTTTTAAACCCAAGATCCTCTCATAATTAATCCCCTGATCGTACCCCACATCCAACACTTTTTTTTCGGTAACTGCTTTTTGAACTTCGGGATCGGAAACAAAACCAGCTCCTGAAAGTCCCCTTAAGGAAAGAAGCTCATGGATGGCACTCAAAAATCCAATGTGTGATGTTGAGAGACAGATAATCCCTTTAACCGGTGTCCTGATAATTTGCTGCCCTTCTAATCCGGCAGGGATTTCCTTATCACGATCAACAAGATAATATTCAAAACTGACCTTTGATGATTGCTGCCATGGATCTGCGACTGATATCTTACGATAGGAGCCAAAATCACAGATGGCAAACCCTTTTGCATAATTCAAAGTCCGGTTTTCACCTTTGGATTTATAATCAGATTGCCTCTTAACCTGAAGTGAACAACACCAAAGGGAACAAATCAATGCAACAGTGAATAAAATAAAGGATTTCGACATTTTGAAACAATCTGAATTATAGCCTATCTATTGAATATTAAATATTTGCAATTTTGAAATAATTAAGTATTCAATTAGGTTTTATAACTTTGATTTTGAATACCTGATGTGCACTTGCCGTTTCCACAGTCAGAAAATAAATGCCCGAATGGTAATTACCTGTTGAAATTGCCCGCGGCACTGTTGACAGCATCCTTTCCTCAATAAACAACTTCCTTCCGAGCAGATCGTATAGGGTAATCACGGCAAACTCCTCATTCCCTTTATTTTGAAGCAGAAAATAATTTGTGATTCCAGTTTGTGGATACAAAACTTGAAACTTTGAGGCTTCATCCACTGTTGGGGTTGTGATGACAGCCATGGTATTTTGACATCCGTTGGCATTTATCAGAAGCGAACTTGAAATACCAAGTGCCGGAA
>Ga0114951_10002637_pt1 | contig 20029 bp, 17 predicted proteins | sample AM7aDNAmetaG_FD_88677 | JGI IMG/M metagenome (GOLD analysis project Ga0114951, IMG submission 88677) | Freshwater microbial communities from Finland to study Microbial Dark Matter (Phase II) - AM7a DNA metaG | ecosystem: Environmental > Aquatic > Freshwater > Lake | place: Finland: Lake Alinen...
AGAACAGAACAGAACAGAACAGAACAGAACAGAACAGAACAGAACAGAACAGAACAGAACAGAACAGAACAGAACAGAACAGAACAGCGCTGCTATTTGGGGCGGAGCATCCAAAGGAGTCATTTTTTCGTTGCTCAAAAAGCGTGAAGGGATACATTTCAATACAGTGATCGACATCAATTCGGCAAAGCAGGGAAAATTTTTGCCCTCGACCGGTTTACAAGTACAGTCGCCTGCTGATGCATTATCAAAACTTTCTGTTGGGTCGGATATCTGGGTAATGAATTCAAACTACCTTGATGAAATCAAAAAATTGTCAGGGAACACTTATAACTACATTTGTATTGACCATGAATGAATTTAAAAAAGAAGTAGCAGAGAGAGTTGCATCCAATGGGTGTGATGCCGCCATGATTGAGGCTGGACAGCAATTTATGCGGGCAACAACAATGACAAAGTATTCATACAACTTTGAGTGCCTTGGCCGTCCAATCATCCAATATCCTCAGGATATGGTAGCTATCCAGGAACTGATCTGGGAAATCAAGCCAGATCTTATCATTGAAACAGGTATAGCCCACGGTGGTTCACTCATTTTAAGCGCATCCATGCTTGCCTTGCTTGACATGACGGAAGCTATTGAAAGCGGCATAACCATCAACCCCAAGGAATCCAAACGTAAGGTTCTCGGCATCGATATTGACATCCGTGCTCACAACCTTTCAGCCATCGAAGCTCACCCCATGCGCTCCCGCATACAGATGATTCAAGGCTCCAGCATCGCACCTGTAATCATTGAACAGGTTCATACTATTGCGGCAAACTATTCATGCGTATTGGTCTTTCTCGACAGCAACCACACCCATGATCACGTACTTGCAGAACTTGAAGCCTACGCCCCACTTACAAGCATAGGCAGTTACTGCGTTGCATTTGACACCATTGTTGAAGACATGCCGAAAGAAATGTTCCCCGACCGTCCATGGGGCCCCGGCAATAATCCCAAAACTGCGGTATGGGAATACCTCAAGACCCACCCTGAATTCGAGATTGACAAAAGCATTCAGCACAAACTGCTCATCACCGTTGCCCCTGATGGGTATTTAAAGCGATTGTAATAAATTAATGAAAATACAATAAATAGGAGTTATAATGATTTGGGGTCTTCGAGAACATGTGGCAACAGCACGCAAAGCATTTGGAGGGGTAGAAGATGTGGCAGGAAGGTGGCGCCCACTTGGAAAACTATCCAGAAGGTGAGACACTTGACGATTTTATCGCTCGTGAAGAGTTGGCTGTTAGTAATTTCAAACGGGCAATTAAACTTTTAAAAGATAGGGGTCAATTGGCGCTTTACAACAGAAAATTCACGAATTAAATTGAAGAGACTATATCCGTCAGTTTAGTCTTAACATGACACAAGCTATGCGCTGAACTATTTTTGCAGCGGAATAGCTCTATACGTATAACTATTCGGTCTGCTTGCACATCTTCCTGCATTAATTAATCGATAAGCTGTTATTAAATGTGCTTAGATAAAGCCAAGGTGGAGAGAAAGGTAATTGTTGTTGCTGCATACAACGAGGCACCCTTTATTATTCCATGCATGAAAGCTGTTATTGAAACAGCAAAAAAAATAGATGCTGAAATCATCATTTCAATCAATCTATCAACTGATACTACACCTGATCTTGTAAAAGAATTTTTTATTTCTAATGCTTATCAGAAGCTCACAGTACTGTATCAAGAGATATATCTTGAGGCGACAGAACATCATGTGAGACTCATGAAGCATGTTATAAGTGGAGGGGTAAAAGGTCATATGATATGGTGTGGCGCAGATGATATCCTTGAACCAGACTTTCACGTCACAGCTCTAAGGTTATTGACTATAAACAAACAAGAAACAACTGACTTAATTACAGTTTTTGGAGATAATAGACAGATAGACAAGAACGGAGAGGTCATTCAGATAATTTCTATGCGTCGAAACTGGTATGGTATTCAAGGATGGCGTGCAATGCAAAAAATTTCTAAAGCTAAGTATCCAAATCTAAATGGCACTTGGGTTCCGATAATAGTATACGAGAAATATATAAATCTAATTGAAAGACATTGGGCTGAGCGGGTAGTCATTCATCGAGCAAACGACAGGTACGTATGGATGCTAGCTGCTTCGCAGACTACATTTCTATATATAACTGAAGGGTTTGCAGTTAATTATAGAATTCATTTTGATAAGCCTTGGATTCGCTCAATGAAGGAAGCAGAACTTTCCAACCTCCGATTCATAGAGTGGATTATTCGTGAGTGCCCTAAAATAGATGAGTATGATCATATGAACGTAATTAAAATGACCGCAAAGAAGCATCTGCTTTCAATACTATGCAATTCGTTTCGTCCTAATTATTGTTTACCGGAAGACGTATACTCAACTGCCGAAAGGGTGGGGTCGCCATTATTATTTAAGATAGTCGCTTTGACATTTAAGAAATTCCCTTCAATAGCACCAAAAATTAGTTTAAAGATAGCTAGTTCATTAAGGTCAGTTAAAAAAAATATTAAGTCTTTGATTAAAAATTAAGATATCTGAATTGGCAAAATACATGATAATTTAATACCGTTTTCAAGAGTTTTCAGGCAGTATTCTTTTTTACCAAAGACTACTGTTTTTTTGAAAAAAGGCAAGCTTTCGCAAAATTACAAAGCTCATGAATCCGAGCTGGAATTAAAAATATTAAGACGGCAGCATTCGGTAGTTGAGTCAGCAATCAATGCGCTTGAGACTCATAGCCTTGATATCTGGCCTGACGATGGCATCAAAGGATTCAAACGCTCTGTTGCGCTTGCTTTGTTGATCCGCAACATTCAACGTTTCGGAGCCCTCTTGTACCAGCAGGATGCGAAACGACATCGGGGTCCGTACAAAAAAAAAGCATGATTTCTAATCAAAAAAGGTGATCTCACAAATTCGCAGAGAAGGTTCCGTTCGTGATGTAGCTTTTGGATCATAATTAAGTAGTTTACAGATGCCACCTCCAGATAAACACTATAACTTCACCGTACCGTTTGAAATAAATAGTTTTTGAGCTTGATAAGATTGTCAAATTTTCAATAAATAGGGGTTTTCTGTCAGGCATTAATTATTTGTTTATGCAGAATCGGATGCTTTGTAAAAAATTAATTACATTCTTTTAAAAAAGAGTCGTTTGAAATAACAAAAATATATGGTATGAGGGTTATTATCTCCACTGGTCAAGGTAGGCTTCATTTGATAGAAAGTGCAAAAGCAATAAAAAATGCAGGTGCTGATCTTAAAGTCATAACTGGTTGGGTTCCATCCATGATTATACCTGATTTTGTTCTGGATACTTTTGGTAAAATAGTTGGGAGTAAAAATACCGCATTTGGCTTGAGGAAAAGAAAGCCACTTGATTTCACGCAAAAGGAGATCAATAAGTGTACATTGTCAGAGTTCCTTTTTCATTTTTTCTTATTACTATCTAATGTTAAGATTATAACTAAAAATAGTGCAACTAGATGGGGATGGACTTTTTTTGGTTGGCAATCCAAAAAATATATTCGGAATGCGGACATTTTTCATTGCAGAAGTGGAGCTGGTCACGGTGGTGCCATAGATCAGGCAAGGCGTCTTGGAATGAAAATAGTTATTGATCAAAGTGCTGCGCATCCCGATTTGTTTAATAGTCAGCTTATTAAAGCTAATAGTTTTATATCAAATACGTTTGATGTAAAACCTTTAAGCGATTTATGGGTTCTTGTTAAAAATGATTGTAATAAAGCTGATGTGTTATTGGTTAATTCAGAATTTGTTAAGCAGAGCTTCATTGATAATGGTTATGATGAGTCCAAAATATTTGTGTGTAGACTTGGAGTTAGAACTGATTTTATTGGTTTGAAGAATAATTATAAATCTGGCCCTGTTCTGAAAATATTGTTTACAGGTACATTTAGTATTGGTAAAGGGTGCCTTGTGATTATTGATTCTATTTTACAATTAATAAAATTAAATATTGAATTTCAAGTTGATATTACAGGTTCAATTCCGGATATAAAGATTTTACCTGACTGGTTTGTTAATGATCAGAGAGTTGTATTGCATGGACATATTCCTCAAGATGAATTGTTGCAATATCTTAAATTTTCAGATATATATATATTTCCCTCCTACTGTGAAGGGTCAGCTCAGTCTTTGAATGAGGCTATGGCCGCTGGCCTACCTGTTATTGCTACCATTCAAAGTGGAGCGCCTATAATACATGAGCTTAATGGTTTAATCATTCGGGACGGTAATGCTGATGATCTAACAAATTCGATAATAAAATTATCTATAGCAGAAAATCTTAGAGAAATATTAGGAACTAACGCCAAAAAAATAATTCAAGAAAGTAGTACTTGGAGTCACTATGGGCAATCTCTATTTAACTTTTATGAAAAATTAGTTAGTTAAATGGACTATAAAAATTTATTCATCATCCTGTATGTTTTTGGAAAAAGTAAAGCTTTTTCTTTTATAGGACAGTTATATCTATCTGAAATTCTTTGTATAATAGCTCTGTTGTTTTTGGATGTAAAAGCTATTATTAGAGAGTATAAGTCATTAAAAATAGTACTTTTTTGTCTTACATTATTTCTTTTTAATCTAATGTTAAGTGACTTTATAAATGATTCTGACTCAGAAGATTATTTGCGTGGATGGTCATTGGTTTTGTTTTCTATGGCCATTACTCTAGTATTGGTTGCTAATTTTCGTAATAATGATAATGCTATATTCTTTTTTTTAGTAACATCGATAATAGTTAACATATTTATTACTGGAGATCCAATAGATCTTGGCGTTCTTCAAGAAGAAACCAATTACTTTAAGTCAAGGGTCGTTTCATTTTTGAACCCTGCAGTTATGCTTTTATCGCTTTATTTTTGGAAAAAGAATAAAATAAAAGTTGTTTTCTATTTGTTTTTAGCGTATACGGCTTTATCCTTTATTTTTGATGCTAGATCTAACGGTATTATTTATTTTATTTCTTTAGTTTTACTTTTAATAAAAGTTTCAAACTATAAGTTAAAATCTTCCGAGAAATTGTTCCTTTTTATTAGTATTTTGGTGGTATTTTATAGTTTTTACGTTATATATATATATCAAATTCTTAATTATGGCTTTGGGGGTACGAATTCTAAAGTTCAGGTAGCTATGATGTCTAATCCATACAATCCATTTGAATTGTTATACTATGGAAGGACTGACTTTGTAGCTCTTTATAATGCAATTGCAGATAATCCTTTTACAGGTTATGGTTCATGGGGTAAAGATAAGTTAGGATTGTATTCAGTTAATTATGTTTTAGGTCAAAGTAGTTTGAGTACCGATTTAACATATATTAGTCCTCATTCAGTCATTCTTGCGAGTTGGGTTTGGTCTGGTGCTTTAGGCTGTATTTCTATTGCTTATATGTATTTTAGGCTATTTAAAATGGTAATTCAGATATATAGTAGGGAAAGTATGTCTCAGTATTTACCTATTATTCTTATATTAAGTATTGATATGTTGTGGGCATTCTTTTTCTCTCCCATAGGGTTGTTGCGATCAACTTTCCCTATTTTTGCTTCAATTATTATTGTGGAATATAATAAAGAGGATTTTTAGAGATTTTTTAGTACTAAGGTATTTAGAAAATACTCATCTACCCATTACGTTTTTTCATATGGCAACGTAAACACTGGAAAACTTGCATATTGAGACCTCTTTACTTAACCGCAACGGCATAACTCCTGAGATAGCAGGGCTGATTACTCGACTGGTTACCTTAATTCCGTGGCCAGTTCGACGCTAAGCAATGGGAGATGTAGTGCTTACCATATTGGACGGTAAACCACCGGTTGACGAAAATGAATTTGACTGGAGTCGCTCAGTGGTTGCAATAGGCATAAAGGAATTTGAAAGTGGGATAGTCTGTGTCAACGATTTATCAGAATGACACAAACAAAAAAATCTGAAGAGAAGCATCCTGAGTTGCTTGCATACATTCGTAAAATAATGGAGCCCCATAGTTAGGCCGAGCCACTTTTAAAAACAACATTATTCTATACGGATATGACAGCGCAATAAGTCTATAATTCACTTCTTGCTGAAGGGTGGCCGGAAGAATCATAGCTTGCTGTTCGAACCATATCCAATATTTTGAACCGTCAGAAGTATCGATTACGAACAGTTCAGAAAACCAATGTTGAAATAAAACAGCAGAAACAGATGCCATATTCCATAACGTATTGAAAATGAATACGTTGGTAGATGAGGATTCTGAAATATTACGACTGAGTATCGATAAAAAACGATCGTGCTTGTCGGTCAATATTCACGAGGCGGAAACTCTCGTGGAACAAAGGCTGTCGAGGCATAGGATCATGATATGCGACCCAAGGAAACGTTGGTTCCTGGCGGTATTCTTGAACCTGATAGCGGCAAATCATTTTTGTTTTTGGTAACCAACAAGACTAGTGACTTTCTGGTTGATTGACTTGAGCTATGGTGGTAAGAGAGGGAGTTCTCACTGTCTCACGTCAAACAGTTGGTCATCAATATTGATAACGGCTCGGAATGCAGTGGACTTCGGAGTCAATTTTTATCCCGCATGACTGCGTTTGCTGATATGACCCGGCAGGACAATCACTTGATCTACTATCCCCCTATCACATTAAATATATCAGTATAGAGCGCTACTGGGCTGGGTTGGAGAAATTGTGGAATGGTTATCTCCTTGAGAGTGTGACAACTGTTATCAATCGGGCCAACAACTTTGCTTGGCGGGGAATTGCTGCAAAAGCAATGTTCATTAATACGGTATACCAAAAGGGTATACAGCTCCGCGGTAAAGAAAAAAAGAATCTTGAAAAAAGACTGATGCGATCAAAAGACCTAAAGTGGTAGGATATAAGCATCAGGCCTAAAACGGTATTTTTATAATGACCTCATCCCTAAGCCATAGTTAAATGTAATTATGAGTATAAATCCGCTGATAAGTATTGTGATGCCCTCTTTTAATCAAGTCACCTATATTGAACGTGCTATAAAATCTTTCTTAGATCAGGATTACCAATATAAAGAACTGATTGTTATAGACGCATGTAGTTCTGATGGATCTCTTGAAGTTATTAAGAGGTATGCAACTCAAATTAAATATTGGGTTAGTGAGGAAGATAATGGTCAAAGTAACGCAATAAATAAGGGTCTAACGCATTCAGAGGGCGACTTGATTTGTTGGTTAAATTCTGATGATGTTATGTTGCCAGGAGCCTTAAAAAAAGTTGCATATGCATGGCAGGTTAATAATAATAAGAAATATAGTTGGATTGTTGGGGGGGTTGTGTTGATCGATCCTAAAGAACGCATCATCAAAATGAGACAAGCAAGATCTTTTCATTCCACACTTGTTAAAAGGGGGATTCAGGGTGTTTTCGGACCTAGTTCTTTCCTTAGTCGAGAGTTACTTGACCAGTATGGCTATCTTAACGAAGATTATCACTATACGATGGATACTGAATTGTGGATACGTTTATCTAACATTGGTATAAGATATACTGTTGTACCTGGTTATATATGGGCACTTCGTTTACATCCAGAAGCAAAGACAAGTGGTTATTTGTTTCCTGATAGTCCTATGAGTGACAAAAATCATGAAGTATGGGCAAGAATATCGAGTGAGCATCAAAAGATATTTTCAATACATACAAGTAGTTCGCTCAGGTATTGGCGTGGAGTCGGAAAAATTTATACGTTATTATCTCCTCGCACTATATTGAGTATCATACATAGTATTCTTTATAAGGGTAAATCATTGGTAAACTGTAAATTCTGATTTCAGAATGTATTCATAGATAGGGTTATAATTGTTCTATTTAAACTTTTATATATTGTTTTGCTTATGAAGATAAGCGCTTTATAATCTAACACTAAAAAAGTTATATGAAGTTAAATAAAGCTGGGGAAAAGGTTTCTGTAGTGCATGTTGTTGCAAGCCTTTATCCTCGGCATGGTGGGCCATCAAGAACTGTAGTCCAATTAACAGATTCGATTGCAAAGAATATTGATATTTCGGTTTCATTATTGAGCCAAGGTGCTCTAGGAGAACCTTCAGTCCCTTCTTCTACAGGAGCTATCGATCGCCGAAAAATAGAGTCTTCATCTCGTATCGCATTAAGTTTTGGCCTGCCCATCCGGCATGAGCTTACTAATATTACTAAGCATCCATACCCTATTATAATTCACAATCATGGAGTATGGTTACCGGTAAATCACTGGGCGTCTAGTATTGCTCGTCGTAACGGGATACCTTTGGTTATCCATCCTCGTGGTATGCTTGAACCTTGGGCTATTTCTGAAAAGTTTTTGAAAAAGCGTCTTGCAATGACGCTTTTTCAACGCAAGGATATTGATTCAGCAAAAGTACTTGTCGCAACGGCGTTAAGCGAATGTGAAAATATTAGGCGCCTTGGTTTTCGTCAACCCATTGCGGTTATACCGAATGGTGTGAAATTGGCACTACTTGGCGATGTGATTCCGCAACCATCGTTTTTGAATGAGAACTTCAAGACTGCTCTGTTTCTTTCTCGAGTTCATCCAAAGAAAGGGTTGCTGAACCTTATCAGGGCATGGAGTAATCTTTCTCCTGAAAACTGGAGGTTATGCATTGCGGGCCCTAATGAAGGCGGTCATCTTGATGAAGTCATGTCTTTAGCACGCCAACTTGGTATTCAAGATTTCATTGAATACGTTGGTGAGGTTGATGGGGATCAGAAGGATGCGCTCTATCGGAGTTGTGATTTGTTTGTGTTGCCAACGTTTAGCGAAAACTTCGGGGTGGTGGTTGCTGAGGCCTTGTCTCATGGCTTGCCAGTTATTACAACCCATGGCGCGCCTTGGTCTGATCTTGAAGTTTATGGATGTGGTTGGTGGGTGGAGATTGGTATTGATCCATTACAAGAAGCATTACGGAAAGCAATGGCTCTAAGCGACGAGGAGCGGCATGCTATGGGTGCGCGTGGAAAGGAGTATGTGCGTCGATATAACTGGGAAGATATTGCTAAACAGACAATAGAGGTTTATCGCTGGATATTGGGGAAAGGAGATCAACCTCAATGTGTTTTAACAGATTAATTTTGCATTATGCCAGCACCACTTCGACCGCATAACCTGACTCTCAATAATAAACTTGCTCGAATTCTGTGGCAGATTGTTTGGTCGATATTTTATCGCCCAAGTCCAAAGCTGTTTCATGGATGGAGGGCTTTTCTTTTGCGGCTATTTGGAGCGAAAGTAGGTCGTCCCGCATATATATATCCAAGTTCACGAGTTTGGGCACCATGGAATCTTGAAATGGGTGATCACAGTACGTTGGCTGATAATGTCGATTGTTATTGTGTCGATAAGATAAAGATTGGTTCATACACCACAGTGAGTCAGTATACCTACCTGTGTACAGCAAGTCATGACTACTCTGATCCTTCAATATTGGTAAAGCCCCAAATGCCATTGCTTACCTCACCGATCACAATTGGTGATAGAGTATGGATTACAGCAGATGTTTTTGTTGCTCCAAGTGTTTCTATTGGTGATGGTTCAGTAGTTTTGGCTCGTTCGAGTGTTTTTCGTGATGTATTACCATGGTCAGTTGTATCTGGTAATCCTGCTGAATTTAAAAAAAAACGTGTGCTGAGAAATGATAATTAAATCTTTTAAAAATATGCTGATTACTTCCCCTTTTCTAATGAACATAAGGTCTATTGCCAGAAAATTAGGTGTTACCAAAATAATTGGCAAAATAATTTCAAATAGCCATTATGAAGATAAGTTTGGTCCGCAATTTAAGGCAGGGATAAAGAAAGGTGATATGGTATGGGATATTGGTGCAAATGTCGGGCTTTATACTGCTTCATTCAAGGAAGCAGCAGGTAACGGCGGACATGTTGTTGCTTTTGAGCCAGTTAAATCTTGCTATGAGCAATTAGTAAAACTCTATAGTAATGTTTCATCCATAACGCTCAAAAATATGGCCATTGGTAATGCGGATGGTGTTATATCCATGGTCGTTGAATCAGATCCGTTAGCAGCAACACATCGTATTTCACTTTCTAATGATATAGAAGAGGGAAATAAGGTCGAAATTCGATCAGCAGAATCCATTGTTATTCAACAACCACATTTGTTTCCAAATGTAGTTAAGATTGATGTAGAGGGCCATGAGGGAATGGTTCTTGAGGGAATGAAGGCATTGTTTCCCGATAAACGCCTGCACTGTATTGGTATTGAAGTTCATTTTGATTTGTTAGAATCTCGTGGTGACGCATCAAGACCCAAGCAGATGGAGCAATTACTTAAAAGTTATGGATTTTCCTTGCGATGGACAGACCCTTCACATTTGATTGCTACTCGTTAAGGTTTTTATGAAAAAAATATGTATTTCCGGCACAAAGCTTGAAACTTCACGGTTAGGTTTTGGTACCGCTTCTCTACATCATGCATATCGTACTTCAGATCGTCAATCCATATTGTCTGCAGCCTTAGATGCAGGGTATACGCATTTTGATACCGCACGCATGTATGGTGAAGGTATGGCCGAAAAGTCATTGGGAAAATTTCTATCAGGCGGGTTACGGCAACAGGTCACTTTGGGCACAAAGTTTGGTTTTCCAGCGATACCATTACAGGAGTGTCTCCCAAGCATAATGTATGGTCAGCGTATTATCAGTGGACTGGCTCGTCGATTAAGAATGCTTAAAGAAAGTGAACGGAAACGAGTGATCTCACTTGTGGCAGCTGAGTCTAGTCTTACAATGTCGATGAAAGCTTTACAGACGGATTGGTTGGACATTCTTTTGGTTCATGAGCCTCAGATTAGTGATATCGAAAATTTGCATGGATTAGCTGAATGGTTGATAAAGCAAAAATCAAGAGGAAGGGTGCGTTATCTTGGGCTCGCGGGGAGTGCAAAAAATTGTTTAGAGGTGAAGCAGCAGGTTGAAGGGGTTTTCGATATTCTTCAGGTTGAAGATTCACTTGCAGGTTGTGAAGCTGATATCATCAAAGCAGCAGGATTGCCTCTCCAGGCAACGTATGGGTATTTGCGCTTAGCTATTTCAAGATGCACTGGATCTAATGCACAAGCAATGGATGGGTTGGAAGTGATGAAATCTGCATTGGCAAGAAATCCAAATGGTATGGTGTTGCTTTCAACCAGAAAAATTCATCGTTTGCGGGATTTTGCCAAATTAGTTGATTAATAGGAGTAATTTTGATCAAGGACTTAAAACTTGTCGATAGTAGTATAGAATGTGATGCGCAGGTATGCATAATCGGTGCGGGTACTTCAGGTATTTTCCTTGCTCGGCAGTTGCGAAAACTGGGTCTGCAAGTTGTAATGCTTGAAGCGGGAGATAGTGTTGCTCGGAAATCTGAGGAAATCGATCAACATTGCTTGCAGCGAGGCATGACTTATAATGGTGCAGAGTCCGGTCGCAGTTTTGGCTTAGGGGGTACCTCTGCGCTTTGGGGTGGTCAGATGATACCACTGGTTCCCTCGGATTTTGAAGCGAGGTTGGAATCTGGATTTGAGGCATGGCCGATTAGTTATAGCGAAGTCGCAGCTTATTTTCCGTTTGTAAGACAGGAACTTGGGTTGTGTGATGGGAGTTCATTGACTGATACGAAAACAAATAGTATCCTTCAAAAGAAGTTCCCCCTGCTTACAGGTTTGAGTGACGACTTTGATTTACGGTTATCAGAGTGGCTACCGTTCAAGACTCGTAATTTCTCTGTGGCATTTGCCGACACATTAAAGAATGATGATGGCCTGACGGTATGGTTAAATGCTGTTGTCATTGGCATGCATCGATCATCTTCAGTGAATGATCCTCGGATTGAGACGATTACAGCTCAAAGCTCTAACGGTCGGAACTTGCTTGTGCGCCCTTCTACCGTAGTAATTTGCGCTGGTGCGTTGGAATCAACCAGGCTTTTATTGGAGTACGATGAGGCAACTGAGGGGTCAATTACACACAGTGGAGCCCCGTTGGGTCGATACTTTTCTGATCATCTCTCAATGACTTGCGGCCGATTTGTCTGTCGTGATTGGTTACGGTATAATATGGCTGTTGCTCCTATTTTTGAGCGGGGAGTGATGCGCACCCCGAGGCTTGAGTTAACAAAAAGGGCACAGAAAAATCAACATTTGCCGAGCGCTTTTGCACATTTTACTTTTGTGACACATGGTGATACTGGCTTTGATGTTGTGAGAAGTATTTTGCGTAAAAGACAGGGTGAACAACATAGTTTAAATTTTTCACCTTCACTGTTGGGTCGGGTTGTATCAGATGTATCTGCGATGGCATTTTGGAGGGGCGTGTACAAGCGTTTGTGGCTTCCTCGACAAGCTGATTTATTATTACAGGTAGATATTGAGCAGATACCCAATCCTGACAGCCGCATCTATCTTTCAGATGTGTATGATTCGTATAAGCGAAAAAGAATTGTCATTGACTGGAAAATAAAGGAAGATGATTTGCGTGCGATTCGAAAGGTTGCTGAATTGAGCTTTGCATCTTGGAAGAATTCTTCTCTTAACGAGATAGCAGATTTGCAAAATACGCTGCCTGATCAACTTGACTCTTTTTCCTCTTTATACGACGTGTATCATCCAACAGGTTCCCTTCGTATGGGAACTTCCGCTGCCAATTCAGTGGTGGATAACAATTTATGCCTATGGGCTTTGAAAAATTGTTACGCATCGACAACTGTTGTTTTCCCTTCCGCGGGCAGTGCAAATCCTGGAATGACACACTTAGCTCTCACTTCTCGATTGGCTGAGCATATTGCAAAAGCCTTTGGTAACTCGAAAAGACTTATTTCGTGATACCGTCCGGGAATTTTCATCTTTCTTATATACCTCTCTGTTTTGCACTAATTTCTGCTATCATAAAAAATTGAGACTTCTCGCTATTATTCTGACCTTTAACGAGGAGCAGCATCTTGGTCGTTGTATTTCCAGTCTGAAAGGTGTTGCAACTGACATCATCGTAGCTGATTGTTTTTCTTCTGATTCCACGCTTGAAATTGCTCGTTCTCATGGAGTAAAAGTGATCCAGCGCAAATGGGTGAACCATGCGACTCAGTTCAACTGGGCGTTAACACAGCTTGATGCTGATACTGAGTGGGTGTTGCGTATTGATGCTGATGAATATCTGACTCCTGATCTTATTGCCGAAATTCAATCTTGCTTGCCTGGTATTGGGTCGGAGATTGATGGGGTCTATTGCAGTCGTCGGATGACCTTTCAGGGTAAGCTGATTCGTCACGGCGGAGTGTTTCCTGTTCGGGTGTTGCGGTTGTTTCGTTACGGTCGTGGTGAGTGTGAAAACCGCTGGATGGATGAGCATATCAAGGTGTCTGGCCCGACGGTTGATTTTAAGGGTGAGTTGATTGATGATAATCTCAACTCTCTTACTTGGTGGACTGAGAAGCACAATAACTATGCTTGTCGCGAAGCTGTTGATCTCCTAAATCTTGAGTATCACTTCATGCCACACGATTCGGTTGCCAATCTACGGGGTGGCAAACAGGCGGGTGTGAAGCGTTGGCTTAAGGAGGTTGTATACTCGCGTTTACCGGGTGGGTTCAGGGCGTTCGCTTACTTTTTTTACCGTTATGTCATTCGGCTTGGCTTTCTCGATGGTCAGGCAGGCACTGCTTTTCACTTTTTACAGGGCTTCTGGTACCGATATCTTGTTGATGCCAAGGTGGCCGAACTCAAGCGTCATATGCACGAAAAAGATGTTGATGTTGTGACCGCAATTGATCAGGTTTTCGGTATCAAGGTTGGTTGACTTGAAAATTACAGTTATTACAGCGGTATATAATCGTGTCAACACCATTGCCCAGGCAGTCCAGAGTGTGGATGACCAGACCTATGATAATGTCGAACATCTTGTGATCGATGGCGCCTCTACCGATGGTACATTGGAACAGCTTTCTTCATGTATGAACGACCGTTCAGTTTTAGTCAGTGAACCGGACAAGGGTATTTATGATGCACTTAATAAAGGTCTTTCACGAGCTACTGGTGACATAGTCGGCATGATGCATTCGGACGACTTTTTTGCCGACACAAGAGTGTTGGAAAGCGTAGCAGCAGCCTTTGCTGATCCCGCAATAGACGCCGTATATGGCGACCTGGACTACGTGGCAAAAGACAATACCAGCCGTATTCTTCGCCATTGGAACTCAGGGGAGTACCATTCATCTCAACTCTCTCGGGGCTGGATGCCACCTCACCCAACCTTATATCTTCGGCGCAGTGTCATTGAACGATGGGGTGGATTTGACACCAATTTTCAGATTGCCGCTGATTACGATGCCATCCTCCGCTACTTCGGTCAGGGCCGTATTCGCGCAGCTTACATTCCTCGCGTCCTCGTCAAAATGCGTATTGGCGGAGAAAGTAATCGTTCACTTTCCAGAATTTGGCTCAAAACCAGCGAAGACTATACAGCGCTACGCCGTAATGGAGTTGGCGGATTCAGAACATTACTCTGGAAGAACCTGGGAAAGGTAAGGCAGTTTATCCCGAGTTCAAACATAAAAGCTCAAGCCCCTCCTTGCTGATTGTAAAATTATCCGTTTACATAATGTGTTGCCAGTTGCTGTACTTCATGAGGCATTCAGACCATCATGCTTACCAAATTCAAAGACAGTTTTCCAAAAGGACTTGTTGGTCATTTCGCTAATTTATTTATTGCGAAATAAAATCAATAAGTGCTCCACAAGAAATTATTTCATAGTATATGGGCAAGAAAGTAAACAAATTACATGCCCCATGTAAATCATGAAGTTGAGTCACTTGGAATTATCTGCCGAAGATCGTGCAAAGCTTCAAGAGATTGTTGCAAAAGGGTGTGATTGGCGAGCACGTTAACGTGCTCAAACACTGTTGTATTTCAACGACGGGTTGAGTGCAAAGGCCATAGCTGCGCTGCAAAACCTGAATATTGATACGGTTTATGATCGACTTAAGAACTGGTTATTAAAAAGGTTTTCCTTTTTGTATGACGTGACGTGCCCCCGTTTATAAGACCACTTCTTCTTGGAAAAAATTCGATGGGGGTCAATCCCGTTAACTGTACCGGCCAATAGTATAGATTTCCGGCCTGTTGCGTTGCTTTTCAATGAATTCCATGGGTGTCAGGTAACTGGCATACCTACCGCGACTGTCCGATTCTGCGACAGGCTGGAGGTGAAATTCCTCCGGTCTACTCACCTAATGATTTACAGCATTTTCCCCCTGTTTTTTTGTTTGACGAATAATTTAGGCTAAAAAAAGCAACTTAATGTCATTAAAATATCGGGCAGACATCGATGGCCTCCGTGCTATAGCTGTTTTAGCGGTAATATTCTTTCATCTAGGTATCCCCGGATTTTCTGGTGGCTATGTTGGTGTCGATGTTTTTTTTGTTATTTCCGGATTTTTAATAACATCAATTATTCTGAAAGAAATTCAGGAAGAAAAGTTCTCTATCGCTCGTTTTTATGAACGTCGTATTAGAAGAATATTCCCTGCACTCTTTCCTGTTATCACTTTTACGCTTGTAGTCGGTTTTTTTCTATTTGATCCTATCGCATTTAAAGCATTCGGCAAAAGTATAATTGCAACGACCTTCTTCGGTTCAAACATTCTCTTTTATAGAGAAGCAGGGTACTTCGATGCTGATTCAATATCAAAGCCCCTACTTCACACATGGTCACTCGCTGTTGAAGAGCAGTTCTATATATTATTTCCACTGCTTCTCATCGCTATTAATCGGTTTTCAAAGAGTCAATATTTTCAATGGTTGCTTGGGATCGGTCTTGTATCTCTTTTAACAAGCATCTATGGGGTATATACCCATCAGGTGGCTACATTTTATCTCGTTCCCACTAGAGCTTGGGAACTGCTTTTCGGGTCAATTTTTGCAATCGGGGTTATACCTCAACTCCAAACGAACTTCCAGCGCAACCTCTTTTCTTTCGTAGGATTCGGTATAATCGCTTTCAGTGTGGGGCTCTATACTGAGAAAACACTTTTCCCTGGGGCGACGGCTCTTGCGCCAGTGCTTGGCACTAGTTTGATTATTTATAGCGGCTTAGGTGGTGGAACGTCAATTATCAGCAAGTTCCTCAGTCTCAAACTTATCGTCTACACCGGACTCATTTCATACTCGCTTTACCTCTGGCATTGGCCTCTTATAGCCTTCGCAAAGTATCTGCTGTTGGATGACAGCCTAACAACTCTTGAAATCTCAGGTATTATCCTTGCAACTTTTATTATTTCAGCACTCTCTCTGAAGTATATTGAACAGCCATTTCGAGGCAACCAGCCTATCATTCCCGATAGGAAAAAACTTTTCGCTTTATCTGCAATAGTCATGGTTATTGCCTCAATCATCGGAAGTGTAATTCATTTCCAAAACGGGATGCCCGGTCTGCAGTCTGAGGCAGAAGCAGCGAAAACTGATCCACAGCGAAAATACTTTGAAGATCATGGACCAACCTTAGACTGTTTGAAAAAAGGGGTAAATCCTTCGGTTATTGGTTTGAGTGGAGGTGTCCCGTGTTTTGCTATATGGGGTGATTCTCATGCTGGTGCTTTACTTACGGCAGCATCTGAGATGGGCAAAAAATATGGATTATCAGGGTTTAATTTAACTAATGGTAATAGCCCTCCCTTGTTGGGCATAGATGTAGAAAACAATAATAATCATGTATACAGTGATGAAGTTCTTTCTTTTATAAAGACTTATCCAAAAGTAAAAACGATAATACTTGCAGGGATATGGGGCGCGCTTGAAAATGGTCATCGATATCACAGTAACGCCATAAACTTAAGACTTAAAGATGCAGCTGTTGATTCTTATTACTCGCAGCCTGTTACGTTAAAAAATGGTCTTACACGAACTGTAAATACTTTACTCTCACTTGGCCGTCAGGTTATTATAGTCAGCGATATACCGGAAATTGGATATCCAGTAGTGCGGTTATTCTGGTTAACAAAGTTGCTCGGTAAAAATATTGATAATTACTTACCGACTATTACTGACTATCATCATTGGAATAAAAATACCGAGAATATCCTGTTAGAATTATCTCGGCGCCCGAACGTTTTTATAATACATCCCGAGTCGATGATGTTTGATCACGGCGGGCGGGCAATGATAATGGCTAACAAACACTTTCTATATCTTCCTGATGGCGATCATTTATCAACGGAGGGTTCTCGATTTGTCTCTCCAGTCTTTGACGAGGCCTTCAAAAAAATGGCCAATAGTCAGTAAATTCAAGCAAAAAAATAATCTGTTTTGTCGGTCACATTAGCAGATAAAATGAATTCTTTTGTCGAGTTCCATGCCAGTTTTGAGGCTGGCGGTGTTATTACTCGTGACGCTCATCGGCATACCTGCATATACTGTTTTGGCAGTTTATCACAAAAAACATGGAGAAATTACCAAATGTTGTGTTTTTAACCTCTTTAACCTCTAAGCGGCAACTGTTTCCTCAATACCGTTGATAAATATTACGCCATCAAAAATCTTTGGAATAAGCTGGTGACCTTGTAGTCTCCGCCACCGTAGCTGAGCTCTTTCTGCCAGCTTAAAGACCATCTCCAACGTTGTTGCTATCGTACCTTGACCCTGGGTTTTCTGCGTTCTTAGACGGACAGTAGAAAATGCCAAATTCAAGGACAGTTTTCCAAAAGGCCTTGTTGTTCATTCTGCTAATATCTTGCTTTATTGCGAAATAAAGCGATAGTAAGTGTATGTTCTGCTGTAAAAAAAAAAAATGACGATAATTTTAATGGAAAAGCGTAACCTAAGCGGCTATAATAATAACGCTCTGCCGGTATTATTTTCGCTATTCAGTGATCGATATCAATAATTTTTTTTGATGTAACATGTGTGGAATTGTAGCCTTGCTTTCAAAGAATACAAGCGATGTTTTTGTTCAGCGCGAAGCCGTTGAAGCTGTGTGCGAGCGAATGAAGTTGCGTGGTCCTGACGCTCAAAGTATTTGGCAGGGAGAAGGAGTAACTTTAGGCCACCGTCGTCTTTCCATTCTTGATCTTGATGCCCGATCAAACCAGCCATTGGTCTCTGCGGATGGACGCTTTGTCATTGTGTTCAATGGTGAGATCTATAATTTCAGGGAATTGCGAAAGGAATTGGCGGCTGATGGTGTAAGGTTTCGTACCACCTCGGATACGGAGGTCTTGCTGGCATTGTTTGCCGCTGAAGGGGAGGCTATGCTGCCTCGTTTGCGCGGGATGTTTGCTTTTGCCATCTGGGATACCCTGCGGTGTGAGTTGTTCGTAGCGCGCGACCCTTATGGTATCAAGCCGCTCTATTATGCGCCAACGACGAATGGAGGCTTGCTTATAGCCTCGCAGGTCAAGGCATTGCATGCTTCTGGGTTAGTGTCACGAGAGTGTGAACCTGCAGGTTTGGCTGGCTTTTATATATGGGGAAGTGTCCCGGAACCTTGGACTCTCTATCGCGGGGTGAGAGCTTTACCCCCTGGTCACTTTATGCGGATTCATGGTGGGCATATTGATGCATCACCGATTTGTTGGCATGATATTCGTCAGCATTGGCGGGGCAAAGAGTTGCAGCTTTCAACAGGAGAGTTACAGGATAAAGTACAGCAAGCGGTTATGGATTCTGTTCGTGTTCATCTGGTAGCAGATGTGCCAGTGAGTGTATTTCTTTCCGGCGGTATTGATTCAGCTGTTATGGCTGGCATTGCATCTGGATTAGGTGCGAAGGTTGAGGGCATTACCATCGGTTTTGATGAGTTCAGCGGTCAAAATGATGACGAGGTCCCCTTGGCTGCGGTAATTGCCGAACACTATGGTCTTCCGCATGTTGTTCGTCGGGTAAGTTGTACCGAGTTTACTCAGGATGTACCTCGGATCATTGACGCCATGGATCAGCCTACCATTGATGGAGTAAACACCTGGTTTGCCAGTAAGGCAGCAGCTGAACGGGGGTATAAAGTGGTGCTTTCAGGAATGGGTGGCGATGAGCTATTTTGTGGCTACCCCTCATTTAAAATGATTCCTCGTATGTCGAAGCTGGGACGGGCGATTACTGCAATACCTGGATCCCGATCTATGTTGCATGCACCGTTTACCAGTTTTGCTAACATCCGCTCCCAGCCAAAACTTGCTGGCGTACCAGCATTCATGGGCTCGCTGGAGGGTATGTATTTTTTACAACGATGCCTCTTTCTGCCAGAGGAGCTACCTCTCTTGATGGGGAATGAAATGGCGCGAGAAGGTTTAGCTCGTCTTGGCGGTGCACCCCCAAGTATGAGCCCCGCAAAAGCAAGAAGTGGGTTGGCGGCCGTTGGTCTTTTGGAATCAACGCATTATTTACAAAATCAATTGCTCCGAGATAGCGATTGGGCAAGCATGGGGCATTCGCTTGAACTGCGGACTCCATTTGTTGATGCAGCATTGCTTCGAATACTGGGGCAACATGTATCTGCTTTTGCTAATGGTGCCGGTAAATCAATGTTGGCCAAGTCACCCCTCAAGCCAATCCCCGACTTCATAATCAATCGTCCAAAAACTGGTTTTAGTCTGCCGATGGCGAAGTGGTTGACCGAGGCGACCAATCAAGAGATCCCCTTCTTGGTCGATCACCCTCTTTTGAAAGCCGGATCACATTGGGCACGCCGTTGGGCCGTAACAGTCATTAAGGAGACGAGTTTATGGGGACGGTAAAGGCGCAAGAACCGTCCCCACAGGGGGACGTTGTTTTTATCGTACAGTTGTGAGTCTAGCGAAGACTGGGGTAGGTTATCTCAAATGAATCAAATTGTGTATATTTCGCTGAAAAAGTGTAAAAAATTGCAATTAAAGAAGTAATATGATTACATTGCAAGGCGATAATATTCAATTTCATCATTTCCTAATGATAGCCTAAGATGCTG
>Ga0114951_10002639_pt1 | contig 19999 bp, 20 predicted proteins | sample AM7aDNAmetaG_FD_88677 | JGI IMG/M metagenome (GOLD analysis project Ga0114951, IMG submission 88677) | Freshwater microbial communities from Finland to study Microbial Dark Matter (Phase II) - AM7a DNA metaG | ecosystem: Environmental > Aquatic > Freshwater > Lake | place: Finland: Lake Alinen...
AAGCTGAATGATATCAGCGATTTTATAGCCGAGTGGTCAGAAAAACGGTGGAAACTTCCTTATGAGACCGATGGCGTTGTACTGAAACTCAATGCCGTGACGTTCTGGGATAAACTCGGTGCAACAGCCAAAAGTCCTCGCTGGGCAATTGTCTACAAGTACCCTGCCCAACAGGCACAGACAGTACTTCTCGACGTAATTTTTCAGGTTGGACGCCTTGGCACTATCACACCGGTTGCTGAACTTGAACCGGTGCTGCTTGCCGGTTCAATCGTTTCCCGCTCGACGCTCCATAATTTTGACGAGATTGAACGTCTTGGCATCATGATTCATGATCGGGTCGTCATCGAAAAGTCAGGTGAGGTGATTCCAAAAGTTATCAGCGTCGTGCTTGAGGAGAGGCCGTTGGGTGCAGTGTCCATCGTCGTTCCTTCACACTGTCCCGAGTGTGGTACTCCACTTCAAAAACCTGAAGCTGAGGTGAGTTACTATTGCACCAATGAGGAAGAGTGTCCGGCGCAGATTAGGGGTCGACTGCTTCATTTTGCCTCTCGCAATGCTATGGATATCAAGAGCCTCGGCAAAGCGTTGGTTGACCAGCTTGTTGCCACAAAGTTGGTGAAGGATGTCGGAGATCTCTATTTTCTTCAAGAGCCACAACTTGAAAAGCTTGAGCGGATGGGGCGCAAGTCGGCACAGAATCTTGTGCGAGCCCTTGACGAAAGCCGGACAAAAAGTTATGAACGGCTGCTCTATGCCCTCGGTATCCGTCATGTCGGGCGTGCTACCGCACGTGAGCTGTCCCAAGCCTATCATTCGCTTGAAATGCTGAGCCATGCGAGTGAGGAGGAGCTTTCCACCGTTCCCGACATCGGGCCAGTGGTTGCTCACAGTATTTGCGACTATTTTGCTAAACCGTCAGTGCCGCTTCTTCTTGAAAAGTTAAGGGATGCAAGGTTTTCCCTTTGTGCATCGGAGTCAACAACTCAGGTCAATCGAAATTTTGAGGGACTTACGGTACTCTTTACGGGGAGCCTTGATCGCTATGATCGTCAGACAGCTTCTGAACTGATTATTGAGCGAGGCGGCAGGGTAGTGAACTCGGTCAGTAAAAAAACCGGCCTTGTTGTAGCCGGCCATGATCCCGGGAGCAAGCTCGATAAAGCGCTGAAACTTGGTGTGAGGGTGCTTTCAGAGGAGGAATTTGAGGCAATGCTTTAAAAAAATATAATGGATACTCATTACAGGGTGGCGATATTCGGTTCCGCAAGAATTAAGGAAGGCGATAAGGACTATCATGATGTTTTTGAAATAGCAAGGGGTCTTGCAGAGGAGGGTTTTGATATTGTTACTGGTGGAGGACCTGGACTGATGCAGGCGGCAAATGCCGGATCACAGAGTGCACATTCGGAAACTCACTCTATTGGTTTGAATATCAGACTTTCAAGAGAGCAGGAACCGAACAAATTTCTGAATATCAAGCAGGAATTTTCCAGTTTCAGTAATCGCCTTGATACCTTTATGGCCTTGTCCGACGCGGTGATTGTTGCGCCGGGGGGGATTGGAACACTTCTTGAGTTGTTTTATGCCTGGCAGCTTGTGCAGGTTGAGGACATCTGCAAGACACCTATTATTCTGTTTGGCGCAATCTGGACCAATCTACTTCTTTGGCTGGAGACGGAAGTGATGGCACAGAAGCTGTTTAATAAAAATGACCTACAGATGATTTTTCATGTCATTGATCCTGAGGAGGTTGTTGAACTCATCAAAAAGATTCATACCGACCGGCTTCAGGAAGAGCCTGTATGCAAAAATTTTGCACAATACAGGAAAAAACTCTTCCCGAATGGTGAACAGACAAAAAACCAATAACTATTTTTTAGCGACGTACAGAATCGATGTCTCAAAGGTCATCGGAAAATATTCCGCACTCTTGAATCCGCTTTTTCTCAGAATAGCAGTGAACGCCTCCGCTTGCGGAAACTGTTCGACGGAGTTTGGCAGATAATCGTAGGCAAACGAGGATTTGCTGAACAATCCCGCGATTTTAGGCAGCACCTTTTTGAAATAGATCAAGTATAGTTTTTTCATCACACTATTACGCGGGATCATTGGTTCAATAATGAGCGCATGGCCGCCTGGTTTCAGGACACGGTGGAACTCTCGCATTCCCGCATCAAGATTTTCAAAATTTCTCACGCCGAAACCTGCACTGACCACATCGTAACTGGCATTACCAAAGGGGAGCTTCTCAGCGTATCCTTCATGAAAAGTGATGTGCGGGTACTTCTTTTTTGCAATGACAAGCATTTCAGGTGAAAGGTCAAGAGCAGTCACTTTTGCACCGGCAATTTTTGACATGGAGGCTGCCAGATCACCAGTCCCGGTGGCGACATCAAGAATTTTTGGTGTAGAGTTGTTCCCAAGCAGTTTTTTTGCCTTGCTGGAAGCCTTCGCCCTCCAATAATTATCGATGCCCAAGCTGAGCAGATGGTTGAGGAAATCGTAGGTCGGGGCCACCTCGTCAAACATCGAGCGTATTGATCCTCTCGACTTTGTCCGCAGAAGGGACTTTGTTTCAGCTTTTTTTGCCATAAACATCTTCAGGATTAAACATCAGGGTATCACAGATTTCCAGGGAGAGATCATCGGTTGCCCTGCGATAAAAGCAGGAGTGATAGCCAACGTGGCAGGCACCACCGGTCTGGGAAACTTTCAGCAGCAGGGTATCGCCGTCGCAATCAATCAGGATGTCTTGCACTACCTGCATGTTCCCGGAAGATTCTCCTTTCAGCCATAGTTCCTTGCGGCTTCGGCTCCAGTAACAGGCTCTCTTTTTTTCAAGCGTCATTTGAAGGCTTTCCCTGTTCATCCAGGCCATCATAAGCACCTTTCCGGTCTCATGATCCTGCACAATTGCTGGGACAAGTCCTTTTTCATCGAACTTTACCGTTTCAGGAAAGCTTTTCTGTATATCTTGATTATCGCTCATTGAAGGTGTAGATTAAAGGTTCCTTATGCAACATCCTCTGGATGCACAGAAAATGAAAAATGTACCTAAAGATTGATAAAATTATGGAAAAACCAAGATCGGAATGGATAAAAAGTTCAAAACATGTAACTTCTCAAAGCTGAATACTCTAACGAAAGTACCCAATGAAGTCCCTGCAAAAATTTCTTCCGAAATATTCTATTGCACTTGCTGTTCTTTTTATTGCTACAGTTTTATTTCTGATAACGAGAGGCAACACTGTTGATCTTGAGGCGGTAGTAGTGACCAATGCAGAGCTGGTTCAGGCAATCTATGCCACTGGTTTTGTTGAAGCCGATGCTGTCGCGAACCTGAGCGCTGAATTTTCAGGAACGGTGAGTTTTGTTGGTGCGCTGGAGGGTCAGCATGTCTCTGCCGGTCAGAAAATTCTTCAATTCGACAGTCCTCAGCCACAGCTTGCTGTTCGTGAAGCAAAGGCCGCCTTTGCTGAACAGCAGGCTCTTGCGAGAGACAACAGGCTTCGCTCTGCCAGAAAGAAAAATCTTTTCATCGAAGGGGCGATATCCCGCCAAGAACTTGAGGAGGCTGAGAAAAACAACATTCAGTCCGAAGAGCTGCTCCAGCAGAAAACGCTCCAGTTGAAAATGCGTGAGGATGATCTGAAAAAGTTAACGGTCATCGCTCCATTTTCAGGCATCTTGACCCTGCAGACCGTCAAGGAGGGGGATTATGTTACGACTAATACACTTGTTGCACGGGTGGTGGATCCTTCCGGCTATATAGTCAGTGTCGAAGTTGACGAGCTTGATATTCCCCGTATCCGCAATGGTCAGAAGGCGACAGTTGCGTTTGATGCTTATCCCGAGAAGCGCTTCTCTGCCGTTGTTACTCGTATTGTGCCTCAGACAGACAGGGTGACGAAGACGTCGAAAATATATCTGACCCTTGATCATTCGCCGGAAAATATTCAGGCAGGCATGACCGCTACCGCAAATATTATCTACAATACCAAGCCAAATGCGCTTCTTGTCAGAAAAAGCTCTGTCTTTGAAGAAAATCGTCAGACCTATGTCTGGGCAATTAAAAATGGGCGATTGAAAAAGCAGTCTATTCGGCAGGGAGCAAGTGATATGACCTTTGTTGAAGTGCTTGAAGGGCTTAAAAAAGGCGATAAAATTGCACTTGCCCCCGAAAAGAACTTACATGAGGGTATGGAGGTCCGAATCATCCCGGCAAGGAAGTCCTGAGATTACCATTAAGGAGATGGCATCAAGAGATAAAATAGCGGTTATTCTTGCGGCGCATGGGGAGGCTGAAACTACCCGCTTCATGGAAAACTACAGGGTTACCCGCCAAACGCTTGCCCATGCCTCTCTGGTTATACCAATTGCCAGTTCTCTCCAAAAGACGATAGCGGTTACCGCATCCCTGAAAAAATTGATTCAATCGCGTACCGACGCACAGTGTTCGCCGCATAACAGGATCACGCGAGAGCAGGTTGCCGCCTTGCAGTGCCATTTGGATCTTTCTCCATCATCAGAGGTGTTCGAGTTTGAGGTTCATGCTGCCTTTTCAGCTTCGCGGCCTTATGTGGAAACCATTATAGAAAAGACTCGGTGTTCCGACGGGCAGGTTATTGTTTCCATGGCACCTATTGATACCAGTCTCTCTTGTGGTCAGCTTTGTGCTTATCTGTCCAAATCCCGCAGCCATCGGGATCTCTGGAATGTTAAAGTGCTCAGCAGATTCTGGGACGATGAGAGACTTTCCGCTATTTATTGTGACCATGTATTTGAAAAGAGTCCCATGTCTCCGACTCACAGGAATGAAAAGCGAATTCTGCTTCTTCTTTTTCATGGTACGCTTGTTGCAGATACGAAAGGTGAGTTACCTCAATTTAGAACCGGACGAGAGGAAACCATAAGCTTTGCCGAACGTCTCCAGCAAATCTTTTTGCGAGATTCCCGAAATCCTTATGACCGGATCATGACTGCATATCTCAACCATAATGTTGGTGGAGAGTGGACAAAACCCTCATTTGAAGAGGTCTGCTCGATGCTTCGGGACGAGAGTTCAGTCACCGTTGACCTTTTCTGTTGTGGCTATTTTGCCGACGGCAATGAAACCATTCGCAGGGCAGCAGTACTTGGGTCGTTACCGTCGGTAAGTGAAGCGACCTCCATTCCATGCGTTAACAGCAGTTCTGCTTTTACCGCGTATCTGACTTCGAGAGTTGTCGATGCTGCACGGCAGATCATGAGTTTCAGATGAGATTGTCCTGATGAATGGTTAACGCTGTTTTGGTGTTTATCTTTTCTGAAAAAGATTACTCATGCAATGCTGAAAAAGAGTTGAAAAGGAGTTGGTAGTATGGGCCGTGTGGCTGTTTTTATTGATGGAGCAAACCTGTTTTTTACCCAGCGCCATCTTGGCTGGCAGATAGATTTTTCCCGACTGATGGCATTTTTCAAGTCTGGATATACATCAGTCCAGGCGAATTATTATGTCCCGGCATCTGAACCAGTATCGGCTGAAAATGCTGCATTTTCGAGAGTACTGACTGCACATGGGTATCGGATCATCTCGAAACCTGTTAAAAAGATTGTTAATAAAGAGACTGGCGTGGTGATCATGAAAGGCAATCTTGATGTTGAACTCGTGGTTGATGCCTTAAGTGGTGCGGATCAGTACGATACCTTTATCCTGTTCAGCGGCGACAGTGATTTTCTGCCTCTGCTCAGAGCGTTACATGAAAAGGGAAAAGAGGTTATTGTTTATTCTACTCAGGGGCTAAGCGCGCGCGAGTTGCTGGCAGAGCCCGGGATAGCCTATCGTGACCTTGCAATACTCAAAGAGCGTATCGAACAGGTCAGGTCAGGAGACTCCATGCGCGCCGATGGAGTGATCGGAGGGATCGATCAGGAGTTTTCGCCTCCTCTTCCCGATATTGGGCAGACTTTTACCGGCAGCGTCCTGAAAGTCCAGTCTTACGGGATTTTTCTCAGCAATCCTTTTCATGTCAAATGTCTTCTTCCCTTGAGCTTTCTTGGTATCAGCAAATATATCAGTGACCTGACGGCTATTGTGCGCATGACCGATGTGTTTGATGTGGTGGTTTTCCACGTCAATACTGACCGCGATATTGCGGAGATTACCGTTAAACTTGCCGATAAAATGATGGCTGAGGAGCTGACCTCAAGGATAGATGCATAATCCCCAGCACTCCCTCTATCCTTGAAGGCGGAGTGAAATTTCAGACAGCCCTTGTGCCCATTAACTTTTCATTAATGGCAGCCGCTGCAGTGCGTCCTGCACCCATGGCAAGAATAACTGTTGCTCCGCCAGTGACTATATCACCGCCAGCATAGACATTCTCTTTTGATGTGGCCATGGTGTTGATGTCAACAACAATAGTGTCGCGCTTGCTGACATCAATATCCGGCGTTGTCTGCTTGATGAGGGGGTTGGAGCCATTTCCGATAGAAATAATCGCCATGTCGATTGGGAGAGTAAACTCCGAGTCTGGTATCGGTATCGGTTTGCGGCGTCCTGAATCGTCAGGTTCCCCTAATTCCATTCTGATGCATTTGACGCCGGTAAGCCATTGCTGGTCATTACCGATAAACTCCACAGGGTTCGTCAGCAGCATAAATTCAATACCTTCCTTCTGCGCGTGGTGAAGTTCCTCTAAACGGGCAGGCATTTCAGCTTCAGAGCGGCGATAAATAATATATGCATGTTCTGCCCCAAGTCTTTTTGCTGTGCGAACGGCATCAAGGGCCGTATTGCCGCCTCCGAACACAGCAACGTTTTTTCCCTTGCAGTTGAATACCGGAGTGTCATTTTCAGGGAATTGATATGACTTCATCAGGTTTACTCTGGTCAGGAATTCATTGGCGGAATAAACTCCGAGCATATTTTCTCCCGGAATGCCCATGAACCATGGCAGACCAGCACCTACGCCAATAAAGACGGCATCAAACCCTTCTTCTTTCATGAGTTCGTCAACAGTAATCGAACGGCCAGCGACAGCATTGGTGACAAACTTAACGCCGAGTTGTTTCAGCCCTTCAATTTCAGCTTTTACGATCTTTTTGGGAAGGCGGAATTCTGGAATGCCGTAGACAAGAACACCGCCAAGTTCATGCAGCGCCTCAAAAACAGTAACCGCATGGCCCATTTGAATCAGATCGTTTGCGCAGCTTAGACCTGCAGGGCCGCTGCCGATAACTGCAACTTTTTTACCCGTTGAGGATTTGACTGAAGGCAGTTCCACATTTCCTGTTTCGCGTTCGTAATCAGCAGCAAACCTTTCCAGATTGCCGATAGCGACTGATTCATGTTTTTTGGCAAGAATACACATTTTTTCGCATTGATCTTCCTGTGGACAGACCCTGCCACAGATGGCTGGCAGTACATTGTCCTCCTTGATTTTTTTTGCAGCGCCAAGAAAGTTCCCTTCAGCAATCATCTTGATGAACTGGTCTATTTTTATATTGACCGGACATCCTTTAACGCAGGCAGGGTTCCGGCACTGAATGCACCGTAAAGCCTCTTTTTGTGCCAGTTCAGGGGTGTATCCGAGATGTACCTCATTAAAATTATTGACACGTACCTCGGGAGATTGAGCAGGCATTACCTGGCGAGGAATAGCAAGGCGTTCTTTGGTCGTGATATGTTGTGCATCCATAGTAATCCTTCTTTAATAAAAGAGAGTTGTGTTATCCGAAAAAAGCCATACCCGGCAAAAGAAATGAAAGGGAGATTGTCAACTATTGGTCAAAGTGATAACCCCAGGAGTGGCTTATACTGATTTAATGAGGTTACAGCGGTGTACATAGGCTTCAGCCGATTGCTTTTCTTCCGGCAGATAGATCTTGTTCCGGTCAGACAAATTTTTAAAGTCAACAAGGTGAGCGTCAAATTCAGGGCCGTCAACACAGGCGAATTTAATCTGCTTGTCAACGGTGACCCTGCAGCCGCCGCACATGCCGGTACCATCAACCATAATCGGGTTAAGACTGACCACAGTTTTTATATGGTAGGGGCGGGTAACTTCGGCGATGGCTTTCATCATCGGGATAGGGCCGATAGCAAGTACATAATCAATGGTTCTTCCGGAATCAATCAGTTCCTGAAGCTTCTGGGTAACAAACCCGTGAAAACCGTAAGAGCCATCATCAGTGGTAATATATGCCTCATCACTGACCGTTGTCATTTCTTTTTCAAGGATCACGAGATCTTTTGAGCGAGCGCCGTTAATCGTAATGACATAATTACCCGCCTTCTTGAGGGCTACAGCCGTAGGATAGGCGATTGCCGTCCCCACACCACCGCCAATACTTACAACAGTTCCAAACTTCTCGATATGTGATGGTGCTCCCAGAGGACCTACCACATCGGTGATGGTGTCGCCAGTATTTTTGCTGTTCAGTTCTCTCGTTGTTTTACCCATACCCTGAACAATAATGGTTATGGTGCCCTTTTCAGGATTAGAGTCAGCAATAGTCAATGGTACTCTTTCACCACTCTCATCCACCCTGATCATGACAAACTGGCCAGCGTTTCTTTTTTTTGCGATACGAGGAGCCTCAATTTCAATTTTTTTGATATTTTCAGCTAAAAATTGTGCGGAAACAATTCTATACATTGGTTCTTCGATTTCGTATGATAATAGGAGACCCGCCGGGTATTAAAGGTAAGGTGAAAAAGTCACTATAATAAACAATAAAAAATCAATATAAAAATCAGACAAAAATAAAGATGGAGTTGGTTACGATGTGCTGTGCTTTTGATTTTTTGTTCTTATAACTTTTTTTTATGGTTTTTATTGCGGATTATGGTGCCGGAAATCTTCGTTCTGTGCTTAAAGCATTTGAATACCTCGGGATCAAAGCTATCGTCAGCAGTGATCCACGGAAGCTTGCAGGTTACAGAAAAGTTATTCTTCCTGGAGTTGGAGCGTTCGGGCAGGCTATAGATTCACTGAATGCCTCAGGTTTTACTGAAGCATTGCTGGAGCACGTCGATAAAGGAGGGCAGCTCCTTGGAATATGTCTTGGCATGCAATTGCTGTTGACAGAAAGTGAGGAGATGGGAGCTTACAGGGGAATGAACCTGATTCCAGGCAAAGTGCTTCATTTCAGGAGCGAGACGGACAAAATTCCACAGATTGGGTGGAACTCGGTTGATCAATACAAAGAGAGTCTTCTTTTCCGGGGAATTCCTGACCATTCTTTTTTCTATTTTGTTCACTCATATTACTGTGAAGTTGAAGCTTCTGAGGCTGTGGCAGCAACTACATGGTTCGCAGGAAAAAATTTTTGTTCCGCCATTGAAAAAAATGGTATTTTTGCGGTTCAGTTTCATCCTGAAAAGAGTTCTGATGCAGGGTTGCAGGTGCTAAAAAACTTTGCCGGATGCTAAAATATTATTTTTGTTATCTCTTATGTTGATTATTCCAGCAATAGATATTAAGGACGGGAAGTGTGTACGGTTAACCCGCGGTGATTTCAGTCAGAAGAAGATATATCTCGACAATCCTCGTGACATGGCCATAATATGGCGCAAGCAGAACGCCAAGATGCTTCATATTGTTGATCTTGATGCCGCCCTTACCGGCGACTTGGTCAATTTTGATAAAATCAGGGAAATTGTGATCAATCTTGATATTCCTGTTCAGGTCGGTGGTGGTATTCGCTCAGTCGATGCGGTCAAAAGCTACCTTGATGTCGGTGTTGGCCGTGTGGTTATTGGTTCGGCTGCGGTTACCAATCCCTCACTTGTCGAAGAACTTCTGAAAATTTACAGTCCGTCACAGATTGTTGTAGGAATAGATGCCGAGAACGGTGTTCCAAAGATTAAGGGCTGGCTTGAAAGCTGCGATCTGAAAGATTATGAACTGGCTCTGCAGATGAAGGAGATGGGGATAGAACGGGTGATTTATACCGATATATCCCGCGATGGCATGATGCAGGGGTTTGGTTATGAAAGCACCAAAATGTTTGCTGAAAAAGCTGGTATGAAAATTACTGCTTCAGGAGGTGTTACCAATTCTCAAGACATGAAAAAGCTTAATGACCTTAAGCCTTACGGTGTTGATTCAGTTATTATTGGTAAAGCCCTCTATGAATGCAATTTTCCATGTCAGGAGTTGTGGTATAATTATGAAGACGGCTTGACACTGGATCGTAATTTCTCCACAGCACGAAAAAAATAGCCAGGTATCAGAGAGGGTGCTGGTACTATCCTCTTCTCCTAAAAGATAACAGGCAGAACGTGCAGCAGCAGGACTTACTATTGCAGCAACAGATTGAGGCAGTCATTTTTGCTTCTGAAGAGGCTGTTACTCTCAATAACATCAGGCAAGTTACCGGTAAAAATCTTGATTCAGGGGAATTTCAGTCCATTGTTGAGCGGCTTAATGCCGAGTATGCTGCAACCGGAAGGACGTTTCAGATTCACCATATTGCCGGAGGCTACCGTTTCCTTACCAAACCGGAATTCGCTGATCTCCTTAAACAACTTTTTGCCCCGAAAATCCGCAGAAAACTTTCCACATCTATCCTTGAAGTTCTTGCCGTAATTGCCTATAATCAGCCTGTTACCAAGGGAGAGATCCAGCAGATTCGTGGCGTAAGCCCTGATTATGCAATTGACAGGCTTCTGCTCCGCGGGTTTATAGAGGTTCGCGGAAGGGCCGATTCACCCGGAAAACCACTCCAATACGGAACCACTATGGACTTTCTTGATCTTTTTCATCTTTCTTCATTAAAAGAACTGCCGAAACTTCGCGAGATAAAGGAAATTCTTCAGGAGCAGGAAGAGCAGGAGTACCTTACCCGGCAGGACGTGATAGAAACGACTTTATCTAACAACTATCAAGAGGCAACGATACAAGAGCATGAAAAACAGTAGTAAAGAGGATGAGGTCAGAATTAATCGATTTCTTGCCTCATGTGGCATCGCATCACGGAGGGCGGCCGATCAGCTTGTTCTCGACGGCAGGGTTATGGTCAATGGGGTTGTGGTTACGACGCCAGGGATAAAAGTTAGTCCTTCCCGCGATGAGGTTATTGTCGATGGCGAGCGGTTTGCCCAGCCCGAACACAGAAAAGTCTATATTTTACTCAACAAACCCAGGAATGTGATCACGACCAACAGTGATGAGAAAAATCGTGAGATGGTGCTCGATTTTATTGACGTCAAGGAGCGGGTTTTTCCTGTTGGAAGGCTCGACAGAAAAACGACAGGTGTTATTTTGTTGACTAATGATGGAATTCTTGCGCATAAACTTATGCATCCTTCTTCTAATGTAAAAAAAGAGTATATTGCGGAGCTGGCTGAAAAATTTACGCCGAATCTTCTGCCTCAATTGACAGGAGGAATGCGTTTAAAAGATACCGGGGAAAAAGTCAGTCCCTGCAGAGCAAAAATACTTGACGAAGGGATGCAGGTTCTGTTGAGCATTCATGAAGGAAAGAACCACCAGGTCAGAAGAATGTTCGAAACCCTCGGGTTTGAAGTTAAAAGGCTTGAAAGGGTTGCTTATGCAGGCCTCCAGGCAGGAGAACTCCGGCGGGGCGAATGGCGATATCTGAGCCGTAACGAGGTTCAGGAACTTTATAAGTTAACGGAAAGTCCATAAGCTATCAGCCGGTTTTGTTAACAGACAAAACCTTTCATAGCTTATGGCAGTGCCTTCCTTTTTTTTCAAACGTCATGCTTTCCGCGCATTCATGACGTTTTTAGCTTTTATTGCATTTCCTCTTTTTTCTTCTTCAGCCCTGTGCGACGACAATGATGGTCTTCAGGATTTGCTCAACAATGTGGAATCCGAAGTAAATATAGAGCGGTTGATCGAATTGGTCGAAGAGTTGAAAAAAAATAAAATCTCTCTCAATGAAGCTGATGCCGATGAACTGCGTCAGCTTCCATGGCTTAAAGCACCTGATGCGCAAGCCATTATCACCTATCGCAGAGACAAGGGTATAATCCACTCCCTGTCGGAACTTGAGATTGTTCTTGGAAAAGAGAAAACAGCGCAAATTGCTCCCTATGTTCGATTTGAAAAAGAGTCGGGGTTCCTTAAAACACCAACAACAAAGGCTGTTGAGGTTGAAGGCTCGCTCTACAATCGCCTTTTCTGGGAAAGCGTCCCGCGCAAAGGTATTCTGAATGGTAAATACTCAGGCTCGAATAACAAGCAGTACCACCGAGCGGAGTTTTCGACTCCTCACATCAAGGCAAGTCTGGTTCAGGAAAAAGATATCGGAGAGCCTGATGTGGCCGATTTTACAGGGCTGTCGATCAATGCTTATGATCTCGGGGCTCTTAAAAGTGCTGTTCTCGGCAATTATAAACTGAATTTTGGTCAAGGGTTGCTTATCGGACAGGGTCGCTATGTTGCCAAAGGCAGTGATCCTGTCGGCAGTGTCCGTCTTTCGTCAAAACAGTTGTTCCCTTATGCGTCGAGCTCGGAATATGGTTTTCTCCAGGGTGCAGCAACAACACTGAAAATCAATCCTTTTGAGGTTACAGCGTTCTATTCAGCAAATCAGCTTGATGCTATTATCAATGACAAAGGCATTATTACAAGTTTTTCTACATCGGGTTACCATCGAACGGAGCTTGAAATAAGCAGGAAAGATAATGTTACAGAAACCATTTCTGGAGCAAATATCCTCTATTATTATCAGGCAGGTCTTGTTAGTGGCAGGGCTGGGGGCAGCGTGTTGTACTACAATTATCCACTCCCGCTTGAAAAGCTGCATCAACCGGATGAGGCGGTGAGTACGATCTCTTCCTCCACACTCTATAGTTTTGAAACAGCTTTGTCTTTTGGAAAGGCAAGCCTTTTTTCCGAGGTAGCATTTTCCAGGAAACCCGCTGCTGCATCATGGACAGCAGGAGCGGAATACGAGATTTTTCGTGGAGTGAGCACCGTTGCGGCTCTAAGGCGGTATGGAGTGAATTATTATTCCCCCTTTGCCGCAGCCTTTGCCGAAAAAGGAGATGGCGCTTCAAACGAGGATGGATACTATATCGGTGCAAATGCCAAGGTCAGTGACCGTCTCACAGTTGGAGCCTATTATGACCTTTTTACTTTTCCTGAGCTTGGTGATCATTGTCCATTTCCATCTGAGGGTAATGATTACAGACTATTCATGACATGGAAACAATCGCCATTGCTTGCATGGAGCCTTCAAGTACAACATAAATACAAAGAAGAGCAGAAAAATCAGGGAACATCAACAATTCCACTCTGGACAGCGCTTCCACAAATAACCAATCGCTTCCAGCTCGATTGCAATATTACCCTGTCTGAACACCTTCATCTTAGAACCCGGGGAGAGCTGAAAAACGTAGTCAAGGGGTATCTTGCCGGAGATCAACCTTTTTATGGCCGTATGGTTTACCAACAATTGGGGTACAATGCAGGGACATTCGGTTTAAAAGGGCGTTTTACCATTTTTGATACCAACGATTATGACGCAGCCATCTATGCCTATGAGGACGACCTGCCCCTGACCTCCAGTCTCGGAGTCTACGACGGGCAGGGCAAATCCCTTTTTCTTATAGCAACATGGCAAGCCATGAAACAGATGAAACTTGGTGCACGATACGAAACAACTTGGTATAGCGACAGGGAAGTGTACAGCAGTGGCAACGACGAGCGAGCTACCAGCGCCCCTGGATCATTTCATCTCGGCTGTTTCTTGTCGTTTTGAATGAGCAGGTGTTGCTACTTTTTACCAGCAGCTCTCATCAGCCGATCCCTGATTGCTCGGCCAAACCCCTGGTTTGAAGGCAGCTCACAGTAAATAGTGTCAATACCTTCGGCATCACAAGTCCGGAAAAAGCTGAAGAGCTCCCTGCCATATTCCTCAAGATTCAGGCAGAGCTTGAACCGCGAAATACCTTGCGGTGGCCCTGAAAGGCCAATGTATGCTGAAGATGGTAATAACCCTCCATTTATTTCATCGGCATGGCAGAGCACAATGGCTGCTTTTGGAGCATAATGTGGATACTTCAGACCAGGGCTTTTTGGGGGTGCATGCTTGTCCGTGTTCGAATTGGTTGCTATTTCAGGTACCACAGCCTGCAGTTGCTCAAAAGTTATGGCACCAGCTCTCAGTAAAACAGGCTTCGAACCAGAACAGTCAACAATAGTTGATTCAAGGCCTATGGAGCTTGGGTTGCCCCGAAGCACGCAGTCGATTTTTCCGTCAAGATCTTTATAGACCGCTTCCCAGCTTGTGGCGCTCGGCAGGCCCGAGAGATTGGCCGAAGGAGCAGCAACCGGACATCCTGAGAGGCGGAGAAACTCCCGTGCGACCGGATTTGACGGGCAGCGGACTCCTACAGTTGGCAGGCCTGCAGTAGCAGCATCAGGAACAAGAGAATTTTTTTTCAACACAAGAGTAAGTGGACCCGGGAAAAAACAGGCAATCAGTTTTCTTGCCTCAGGATTAATATCACAGGCAACCTCAGCAAGCTGTTCAAGGCTGTAAATATGGACAATAAGAGGATTATCCCCGGGTCGTCCTTTTGCCTGAAAAATCTTTCTGATGGCTTCCAGATGGTAGATGCCAGCGCCAAGACCGTAGACCGTTTCCGTTGGAAACGCAACAATCCGGCCCGATTTGAGGATGGCAGCGGCCTCTTCTGGTGAATCGGTAAGCGTGGTCTGCATGTTAAGCCGGGAGTGTGTTACGATCTTCATAAGAAGATGAATGAGCAGAGTACCCCGATCGTAGCGCTGACAAGAGGTATAGCAAGGTTATCGTCAATCCGTAAGTCTCCGATACGTACAATAAAGGCCTCGGTTAACGTGGCCGTAATTGCCATGGCAACGCCGACAACTATATTCAATCCAGGCACTACGGCAATGATCAATAATGCAGAGAGAAAAAACGCAGCACTTCCTTCAAGACTTTTCTGTCCAAACCGGTGTTTTCCGAAAATTTTTCCAATAATAGCCGCCATGGTGTCAGAGACAGCGACCATGGTAAAGGCTGTAACAGCAATGATTTTTGGGAAAAAAAGTACAAGAAGCAGCGCAGCCATAACGATATGGGTAGCTCCATTCAGATACGTTTTGTTTCCTTCAAGTTCATGCGTTCTCAGCATTGAATCGAACGTTTTGTGATACCATACTGAAACAGGTTCAAAAAAATTTTTCAGCAGGTCAATCAGGAAAAAACCGGAAAAAAGAGGGACAAGCAGAAAAAGGGCAAGGTCCCTGCTGATATACCAGTAAATCAACGGGATCGAAAGGGAGGAGAGATGAATCGCTTTTCTCGCAACTTCATAGCGGAGTTCCAGCCGGTCGATTGCTTCCATGATTACAGGGCACAATGAATGAGTCGTAAAAAACTATTAGAGAAACGGCATAGAGGCGCCAGTTTCAGGCTTGAATATACACCGAAATCTTTGTAAGAGAAAAGTTGCCCACACTCTTCTTTTTCATTGTTTCAAAAACACTTCTTCTTCCTTTTCCCTTCCAAAACGTGTATTTTGCATCGCCTTTTAAAATCGCTTTGAGATAGTACAAATTGCATGAAGACTGAAAACAAACGGGTAGCAGCCATTGATCTTGGCACAAACTCCTTCCACATGATTATTGTTGAAGAGAGCAAGGAAAAGGGGATTGTTGAGATTGATCGTGTCAAGGATATGATTTGTATTGGCCGGGGCAGTATTTCAACGAAAATGCTGGATGAAGAGGCAATGCAGTCAGGTGTTGCGGCATTGAAAAATTTTCTGGTTCTTGCCGGGCAGCATGGAGTGGCGCCGGAAAATGTGATTGCCTTTGCCACCAGTGCTATCAGGGAAGCAAAAAACCGGTATGATTTTCTTCGCAGGATCAAGGAGGAAACTGGTCTTAAAGTCAAGATTATATCGGGCAAGGAAGAAGCCGAGTTTATCTATTACGGTGTTCGTAATGCGGTTAAGCTTGGCAAAACCGCAGATCTTATTTTTGATATTGGAGGAGGATCTGTTGAATTTGTTCTTGTCAATCATAAAGGGGTACAACTTCTTGAGAGTCGTAAAATTGGTGTTGCAAGAATGCGTGAACGGTTTGTCACCACAGAACCGATTGCTGCAAATGAAATCAAGATGCTTGAACAGTTCTTTTCTGCCGAGATGGTTTCAGCAGTTGAAAAAGCCTCTGAACTCAAGGTGACCAGGGCGATAGCCTCTTCGGGTACAGCGCAGAATATTGCTCGCATGATCTGCTCAATGAACGGCAGGGAAAGTGATGTCTCACTCAATAACAGTGCCTTTAGCCGTAAGGAATTTCAAGCTCTCTACAAGGCAGTTATTCCTCTTGATGCTGCTGGACGTAGAAAAATGACTGGTCTTGATGAAAAAAGGGTTGACCTTATTGTTCCTGGGCTGATCCTTGTTGACATGATTTTCAGACTCTTCAAGCTTCAGGAAATTGTGATTTCAGATTCAGCGCTGCGTGAGGGGATGGTGCTCCACTATCTGAAGCATCGCTTTGCAGCAGCGAAGAGGCGAGGAGATGAGGTTGCACTTGATATCCGAAGAGAAAGTGTTAATGAACTCGGTTTTCGTTGCCACTGGGACCGTGGGCATGCAGAGTATATTGCCCGGCTCAGCCTGCAACTCTTCGATAAACTTGCACTCTTCCACCTTCTTGAAGCGCCTTATCGTGAACTTCTCGAGTACGCATCACTGCTTCATAACATCGGCGCATTTATTTCAATCTCTTCCCATCACAAGCACAGCCAATACATTGTTCTTAACGGAGAGCTTCGTGGTTTTTCTCCCTCGGAAATCGAGATTATGGGCCATGTTGTCCGTTATCATCGCAAATCTCCACCTTCTGAAAAGCATACAGCCTACAGCATACTGAAGCCTCCGCATAAACGGGCCGTCGATGTGCTTTCCGGAATTCTGCGCCTTGCCAATGGTCTTGAACGAGGCCACCGGCAAAATATCCAGCAAATTAACGTCAAGGTCAAGGGGAGTGCGATTACCCTTCACCTGACAACCCGTTTTGAACCTGATATAGAAATCTGGGCAGCCGATCTGCTGAAACCATGGCTTGAAACTGTTCTGCAAAAAACAATTACAATTGAACCATCTCCAATCAGTTGATGCAACCACCAAATAACCCTATATTCTCAAATCAAGGTCACTCTATAACTTATCGTTCACCGACATGCGCGACCACACTCCCGATTTTAAAATGCATGAGCTTTCTAATGACAACAAAGCGCTCATTCGTCAGACCGTTCAGCAGCTTTTCGAAAAGCTTGCTAGTGACGGTAAGCTCACCGCCGAGACACTGCTTGAATTTTGGGTTGAAGTTCCCGGTGTCAAGCGCTCGCGCGGTACCTTCCGAGGCGGATTTCTGATGCCCGACAGTTATATCTACATCAGCGACTATTTTCAGCCTGATGACTCATGTACATTGAGTCCCGGTTCAGCATATTCTGATGGGGAAGTCACTCTGGAAAAGGTCTGGGACGACCTGCTTGATGAACTCTACTACCAGATCGAAATTTTTACCTCTCCGGTTTCTTCAAGCAAGGGAGTGATGCTTGAACTCTGGGCAGGCAATCGTCAGCGCCCTGAAGGTGAGTGGATCTATGCCGTTGACCGCAAAGTGGAGCTCGGTTAGTTTTTCAACTTTATCAGCATAAAAATGAAGAAAGTACTTGTCGCCGGTTCGACCGGTTATCTCGGTCGTTATGCCGTGCAGGAGTTCAAGAATCAGGGCTATTGGGTGCGTGCTTTGGTGCGCAATCCGGATAAGATCAAGCAATCCGGTACTTATTTCGCACCGACTATCGATCAACTGGCTGACGAGTTTTTTATAGGCGATGCTACGAAGCCCGAAACAATTGCTGAGGCATGTGATGGAATAGATGTCGTCTTTTCATCGCTTGGCATGATCAAGCCTGATTTTGTACATACGATCTTTGAAGTGGACTACCAGGCGAACCTGAATTTGCTGCATGTTGCTTTAAAGGCCAAGGTCAAGAAATTTGTTTACGTATCGGTCTTCGATGCACACAGGATAATGAATATCCCGAACATCCAGGCTCATGAGAAGTTTGTCAGAGAGCTGAAAGCCGCAAATATTGAGTCTGCAATTATTCGCCCGACAGGCTATTATTCTGAGATAGGACAGTTTGTTGCCAGGGCGCGCAGCGGATTCATGCTGATGGTTGGGGATGGTTACCAACGGTCGAATCCCATTCACGGCGCTGACCTTGCAAAGGTGTGCGTTGATGCGGTCGATGGAACGGCACAAGAGGTTGAAGTCGGTGGTCCTGAGGTTTTCACTTATCTCGAAATGGTTGATCTGGCTATAGAAATTGCCCAAACCAAACCCATCGTTTTTCCGTTGCCACTCTGGGCGGCTGACGGGTTGGTTGCGGCAGTTGGCCTCTTCAATCGCGATGTGCACGATGTCGCGCTGTTTGCTACTACCCTCAGCAGAATAGACTTCGTAGCCCCGCTTTATGGCACGCACCGCTTGCGCGATTTTTTTGAGCAGTGTAAAACGCTTGGTAAGTGAAAATCCCTTTCGGATAGGATGGTTTTCAGGTTGAGGCGCAAAAGGGTAAACGCCAGTTCAGAAGTTGACCCTTTTGCACCCCGTAACAGCAACATGAGGTTTCTTTTGTGGGGCACAATTCAAAAATCCGAAGTTTAGGCGGATCAATCTAATTATTGTTAGCCTGCAACCATGAACATCCTACAGACTATCCCACAGGAATACATCTCCGCTATTGCCGGTGGTATTGGCGGTGTTGTCACAGCTTGGTTTACACAGAGAGTTCTGAATAAACGTGGGATGTTTACCTATTTCGTAAATCATCAGCGAGTTGGCATGTCTACGGAAGATGCCATCTTCGGAACGGTGGCGGTTACTTGGAACGGAAACCCAGTCTCCAATCTGTACCTATCAACCATCGAGTTGAAGAATGAAAGCATGAACGACTACGAGAACGTGGTTGTTCGTGCTTACACTGACGACACCCGCCTACTTACTGAGCAAAGTCAGATAATCGATACCCCCAACATTTTGCAATGGTCGGAGGGGTACAAGAAGGAGTTGCATGTTGAAGCAGGCGTGCCCCTATCAGATATACAATGGGCTATCTACCAGGGGCAACGCGAATATATCGTGCCTATCATGAACAGAGGACAAGCAATTCGATTGACCTACTTAAATTCTTCCAAGAGTGTCGATTCGCCCCGCATATGGCTGGTTGTAACCCAAAAAGGCGTAAAGCTCAAGTTCAGGGTTCCACAAAATCACATTATCGGCGTTCCCCAAGCGCAGGCCGCCCTTTCAGGAGTGCTGATTGGGGTCGTGGCTCTTATCGCTCTGGTGTGGCAATTCTCTGATCCTTGGGTGGTTGGCATCGTATCGTTAACTTATGGGCTGATCGCCCAAGTCCCCGGCGCATATGCGATAAAGCTAATGCGTAGGTTTCGGGAAGCAATTGGTGGATAGCGTGCTAACAATTCCATCAACCGGGCTTCGTAAATCTACGCGCTCCGGTGTCGGTGATGGCAATTAAACCATAATGAATGTGATGCCTGAGTTGACGTCAATCATTATCCTAAAAAACTGAAACATCACAGCAACATACCTCACCCAATCACCACAATCTCATCCCGCTCCCGATCCTCCGCCGGAGGAGCCTCACGCGTGCCCCACCGCTCAGGATGCTTCCACTCTAAAAACCAGGCCGACGCAAACCAGTTCTTCACCGAAGCCGTCTCAATATTCTTCAGGTGAAACACCTCCGCCTTCGCCTCAGCCTTTTCAACCGCAAGGTACAGATCCCGGTACAACCCAGACCGCTCCCGCTCACCCCGCTTCAGCCAGTTCAAGAGCGTCCGCCGGTCAATAACCGCAAGGCTTGCAAGCCACCTCCCGTTAATGCCCAGCACCAAGCGCCTCACTGATGCACAGGGTAATCTCTGCTGTAATCTTCGCCGCCGACATCACAC
>Ga0114951_10002640_pt1 | contig 19986 bp, 19 predicted proteins | sample AM7aDNAmetaG_FD_88677 | JGI IMG/M metagenome (GOLD analysis project Ga0114951, IMG submission 88677) | Freshwater microbial communities from Finland to study Microbial Dark Matter (Phase II) - AM7a DNA metaG | ecosystem: Environmental > Aquatic > Freshwater > Lake | place: Finland: Lake Alinen...
AAGAAAATTATCACCATGTGCCCTCACTGCTTAAACGCTCTTAAGAACGAATATCCTCAGCATGGCGCTAACTTTGAGGTGGTGCATCACAGCCAGTTTATTCTGAAGCTTATTGAGCAGGGGCAGATCAACCTGAAGCCTGCGGCGCAGAGCATGAAGGTCTGCTATCACGATTCCTGCTACCTTGGACGCTATAACGACATCTACGATCAGCCCCGCAAGGTGCTGACCTCCATCAAGGGCATCACTCTTGTGGAGATGGACCGCAATCACGACCGCGCTTTTTGCTGCGGTGCAGGAGGCGGGCGCATGTGGATGGAAGAGCATCAGGGTAAACGCATAAATGAAATGCGCACCGATATGGCTCTCGAGAAAAAACCCGATGCCATTGCAACGGCCTGCCCCTATTGCCTCACCATGCTTTATGACGGACTGAAGGTTCGGGAAAAATCAGAGGAAGTAAAGAGCCAGGATATTGCTGAATTTGTTTTAAATGTGATGGAGTGAGCCGACCATGAAAAAAAACAGCCATATCAAACTGACACTAGCGGTTTTTGCCTGTATGTGCATGGCCTTTGCCTTCTGCGCTGTCCGGCAGGCCGGAGCGCAGGATATCAACGACTGCCTTGCCTGCCATCAGGATCAGAACCTGACCAAGACGGAGGCATCCGGCAAGGTGCATAGACTGTTTGTCGACAAGGAGGCCTTTCTCCGGTCAACCCATGGCAGTTATGCATGCGTTGACTGCCATGAGGGTGTCGAGGCGAAAAAGCACCCTGCAGGCGGCATCAAGGATGTTCAGTGTGCAGGCTGCCACGAGGAGGTGGCAAAAAAGTATGAGGCGAGCAAGCACGGCCAGCTTGTCAAGGCAGGAAATCCCCATGCCCCGAAGTGCTATGACTGCCATACAATGCATGCCGTGCTGCCGGCAAAAGATGCCGCTTCGACCGTCAATAGCGCCAATTTGCACAAAACCTGCGGCGCCTGCCATGAGGAACAGGCAAAGGCCGCCCTGGTTCCTCTTGTGTTGGGATTTGTGCAGGGAGAAGAGCCTGTCAGCGCGTTGACCCTGACGACACTTGCTTCTCAGATTGCCACACGAGTCAAGGGCCACGGCAAGGTGAATCTGGGCTGCGAGTATTCGACAAAGACCTGCTCCAACTGCCACCTTGACCCCATCAATCACGGCTCCGAGGCTATTAAGCCTGCTGTGTGCATCAAGTGTCACGGGCAAGAAAAAACAGGTTTTATTTTCGGCAAAATTCACAAAGCGGATATCGTGACAAATCTGTTTTTATCGGTTCTGCTGGCTCTGGGTTATATCGCTGCCCTTGCAGGCCTTGTTTTTTATTGCTGGTCGTCCTGCTGCTGCAAAAAATCGAAAGGTGCCGAGCCCCCGGCAGAAGGCTGAGCAGAATAGGTTTTTTACGTAGATCATGTTAATTTCATGCCGGACATAGACGGATTTTGAGTCTTGACAGTGTCCGGCATTTTTTGTTTAATAAAAAAATTGGTATGGTTCAATTATATAAGGAGGTATTTATGGATGAAGATTTGAAAGAGCTGATTGATCGAGCACGCAAGGCTCAGGCTATTGTCGAGCATTGGTCTCAAGAGCAGGTTGATGAGATGACCCTCGCTGCGGCATGGGAAGCGATCAGGCCAGAAAGCGCAAAGGAGTGCGCCGAGCTTGCCGTCAAGGAAACCAAGATGGGTGTCTATGATAACAAATATGCCAAGCACCGCAATAAGTGCCTGGGAGCACTCATGGATCTTGAGGGCGTCAAGACAACCGGCGTTGTTGACGAAGACAGGGAAAAGGGCATTTTTAAGGTTGTGAAGCCCGTGGGCGTCATTTTTGCTCTTATTCCCTGTACCAATCCGACGGCCACGCCGATAGTGAAGGGCATTTCAGCCCTCAAGACTCGCAATGCCATTATCATGGCACCGCACATGGTGGCGCGCCGCTGCACCGGTAAGGCAATTGATTTCATGCGCAAGGGGCTGGAGAAGGCCGGAGCACCGGTTGATCTGATTCAGGTTCTCGAGAAACCTTTTATTGAAAGAAATCAGATGATGATGTCTGCTGCTGACCTCATTATTTCCACGGGCGGAGGGGGCGCGGTCAAGGCCGCCTACTCAAGCGGCAAGCCGGCCTATGGCGTGGGCGCCGGCAACTCGGTAGCCATTGTCGATGAGACAGTGAACGCTGCGCAAGCAGCTGAAAAAATTGTCGCCAGCAAAACATTCGATAATGCAACCTCCTGCTCGGCTGAAAACTCTGCGATCATTCATGAGTCGAAATGGAGCGAAATGCTGGAGACCTTCAAGAAACTCGGCGGCTATCTGTGCAACGATGAGGAAAAGGCAAAGCTGAAAGCCGCTATGTGGCCCGACGGTGAGCATATCGAAGCCAAGATCGTTGCCCGCTCGGCAAAAGTCATTGCCGACGCCGCAGGCCTTGCAGCTCCCGATGACGTGCGCTTCATCATGGTGCTGGGCAAAGAGCCCATCGCAGAGGAAAAGTTTGCCGATGAAAAGCTGTCGCCGGTCATGACGCTCTGGAAATATTCTAATTTCGACGGCGCAATTGACATGCTCAGGCAGATCCACGGCGTGCGCGGCGAGGGCCACTGCTGCGCCATTCACACGACAGACCGCAGCCGCATGGTAAAGCTTGCCGAACTGGCGCATGTGAGCCGCATGATGGTCAATCAGCCGCAGTGCCTGGCAAACAGCGGCGCCTTCACCAACGGCATGCCCTTCACCATGACGCTCGGGTGCGGCACCTGGGGCGGCAATATTTCATCGGACAATATCACCTGGAAGCACATGGTCAACTATACCTGGGTGTCCGAGCCAACGGTTGAGCACAAGCCCGATGAGGAGAAGATTTTTAAGAGCATCTGGGACAAGTACGGCAAATAAAAAGCAACAGCCAACTCTCTAATATTATTTGTAAGGAGCTATTTATGGAAAGACAGGAAGTCGTAGAAAAAATAACGGGTTTTGCCCGCAAAGCCCTGGCCAAGAAGGATATCGAAATCGCCCCTGACGCGCGGCTCAAAGATCTGGGTATGAACTCTTCCGGGCGCCTCGAGCTGTTCACCATGATCGAGGATGAGTGGGACCTGATGATGGAAGAGGAAGATCAGGATAAGATCAGGACCGTTAATGACGCTACCGACTACGTCATGTCGCAGGTCGGGTGAGCAGTGGTAATCTAAATACAATAAAAGTGCGCGCCGGAGATTTAAATCCGGCGCGATTCTTTATTTCTTGCTGATAAAGATCATCCGGTAACGACTTTATTTGTTGCGGAACCGATGAGGCAATCATGGCTTTTTTTTTGGTAATTGTTTTTATCGTTCAAGCATGATATCAGTGATCAATAGCTCATTTTTGTTTTAAATGTTTTTGATAAGGTACCGATAGAAAGGGGACCTATGAGTTTTTTTAAAAAAATATTTGGATGGACTCCTTTACAATTAGCTGCCCAGAAAGGAGATGTGAATCAGGTTCGGATATTGCTCGATCAAGGATATGATGTTAACCAAAAAGGTTATAAGAACACAACGGCTCTTCCCATTGCCATCGAAGGCAAACACTTGACAGTTGTAACCTTATTGCTTGAAAGGGGTGCAGATGTTAATGTGACAGGCCATATTAACGGTGGCAAACCCCTTCACATTGCTACAATTCTTGGTCTTGATGAGATTTTGAGAATGCTGCTTGAAAATGGTGCTTCTGTTGATGTTAAAGAGGACGAAGGAGCAACCCCACTTTTTATGGCATCCCAATTTGGACATGAACAAATAGCAAAAATATTGTTATCAAAAGGTGCAAATGCTAATGCTAGAACAACCAATAGTGCAACGCCTTTAATTGTTGCATCTCAATATGGCCATATTGAGATTGTGAGAGAACTTCTAAAACACGGCGCAGAGGTCAACGCAAGAGGAGCTGGTGGCCCTACAGCACTAATGTGTGTAGCTTCGAAAGGTCATGTCGAGATTATAAATGAACTTATAAAGAATGGTGCTGATCTTGATTTGGGACTTACTGATGGTTCCTCACCTCTTGTAGCTGCAGCAGCTTCTGGGCAAACTAAAACTGTAAAAATTCTATTAAAGGCAGGGGCTAAAACAGACAAAACTACTAATACCGGTGCAACGGCACTAGATTGTGCAAGGATAAATGGACATTCTGAAATAATAAATTTACTTAGTAATTTGTCATAGGTAACTTTGACTGATTGTGAATTTCAAGATAACGTGATAATTATCTAAAAGACTTTCCTGCAAATTAAATGGCAGCTTCACTTTGTCAATAAACGAGGGTCACGTTTCTTAATCTTCTTGCCGAGATCACTTGCAAAGGAACAAAGAAGAATGGTTCCTTTGTCGTGCCTGTCAGTAAAGTCTTTCGCTGCCGTTGCAATAGGATTGTATCATATATGAATGGTCTTTTAAGGATAATTCTATAATTATATGTATCAATGAACTATGGAGTCCAAGTGACTGTATAAATTTTTGATTGGCAGACTCCACAGTTGCCAACAAGAAATTGTTTCATCTCGTTACTTATGCCAAGCACGCCAGCAGCTTGTTTGTACGCAGAGATTTTAGCTATATATTCCCCTGTGATTGATGTGCCACAATCAGGGCACGAACCTTTAATATGATTATTAAAAATTTCAATGGAAGATTTTCCCGTAAAAAATTTAGATGATTCAATTTTTTTGAGAAATATGTGCCAAAACTGTCCAAATTCAGTAATAGCAATTTTAGTATAATAAACACTGTTTGGGTCTTCAAGAATTTTTTCAATCAAAACTGTATAAGAATTTTTATTACCACTAAAAATATTTTCCCAGAATCCCACTTTAACTTCTTTTGGTGACATTCCTGGTGGAAGCACGTCTGGTATCATAAGAAAACAGCCACCTTTTGAATCAACTTTGTTAGGAAATATTTTAAAACTCTTTTCGCGTATGCTAACGTAAAGTTCTGAGGCCCCTTTAGTGTATGAGACTGTTGCCATTCGAAGAAATTCTTCATATTTGGCATCTTCAGGATTTTCAAGCCAAATGCCAACTACTTCTCCATTTTGATTCCGTATTGGTGCATGTGCGCCCATATCCTTATCTCCTTTTGTCTTACAGCTAACAATTGATTGACATGATCATTTGCCCTGACAACATGAAAATAATGTTATGTTCAGGTTTTATTGAGAGAAAAAAACAAGACAAAAATTTCATACATCCTGCCAAATTAATCCGGGACACGCATTTCTCTCTTCCCGTCTGCTTACCTGTGTTCTGTTTCACCGCATACGCCGCGCGCTTTTCTTTGGCCGTGAAGCCAATTTTGCGCCTGGGCCGCGTTTCTACAGCAAGAAGTTGATCAAGCGTTTCAAAGACAATTTGGAACAGGTCATTAGTTTCGCGTTTCATTTCTTCAAGCTCACGTCGTAAATCTTTGTTGTCAAACAGAGTCAGCCGTAGCTTTATGAAGGTACGCATGATAGCAATGTTTACCAAAACAGCCCGTTTGCTGCGCAAAACACTTGAAAGCATTGCAACGCCTTCTTGTGTAAATGCACAAACATTTTTTGAGAACTTAATATCCGGGGATATCACAATTTGTGATATCCTCATGATCTCATCGCGGGTTAACGCAAACATAAAATCAGCAGGAAATCTTTCGAAGTTCCGACGAACTGACTGGTTGAGCACTCTTGTCTCAACTCCGTAGAGTTGCGCCAAGTCCTTATCAAGAATCACCTTCATACTGCGGATCAGATAAATTTTGCTTTCGATGAGTTCTGCCGGAATGAGTGCCTTTGTATCCTTCATTACTTCCTCTTGTAATGTCTAAAAATCGACTATGTCCGCCCCTTTGTAGTAATATTCTGTGTTATGCAAAAGCCGGGAATCATCCGTAGTTTATTGAAGACCCTTTTGAGTCTTAAAATTTTTCGGTGAAACTATTGATCGTTTTAATCGTTTCTCTAATTTCTTTCGAACCATACTGGCAAGCCGGAGTGCCAGAAAAACAAAAAAGGCATGCCCGTTAAAGAACATGCCCTTGGCGAATCTATATTTTGAATTGCAAATAATATGGTCGAGTTAAAATCGCTGGGCTGATAGTTCCAGCTTGCTGTATAAGCGTCAACCATTCTTGACCCCCTTGTTTTATTGCAACGAGTAATCAATTATCATTTTATATTTTAAGCGTCAAATATTTATTTTTCTGACAATTTTTTATAATCTCTCCGTCAGTTGTACTTTGCTCATGGATTTTAGCAGACAGCCACATTTGCCGGCACATAACAGCATTGAAGTTCATCCCTAAAAAACCATCCTACACCCTATGCCCACATTTACCTGCCCACATTTACCTTGACACGAAACCGCCCTCATTTTATATTCGCCCCATCTCAAGGCAAGCTACTATCAAAACAAAGGCAAAAAAACATAAGCCCTGCTGCCATAACCTTTATACCGAGACACGCCATGCATCACACTACAACCACTACTGCTTTTACACGGCATGAGCGAAGCCTGATCTCCAAGATAAGAACACTGCCCCCGGAGAAACTTAATCAGGTTGAGGATTTTATCGACTTCCTGCGCCAGTACAGCCAGGACCGGCAGCTGAGACAGGCTGCGGCAAAGCTTTCCGAGGCGGCTTTTCAGCAGGTCTGGGACAATCCCGAGGATGCCGAATATGACAGACTATAGCTTCGGTGACGTTGTCCTGGTGCCGTTTCCTTTCACCGACCAGACAACTACAAAAAAACGGCCTGCCGTTGTGGTAAGCTCCATTGACTACAACACCGAGCGGCCGGATATTGTTCTCATGGCCATTACCAGCCAAATACGCACAACATCTTTTTTTGGCGAGGTATCCATCAACAAATGGCAGCAGGCAGGGCTTATCAAAACATCCGCCATAAAGCCGATCCTCACCACAATAGAGAAGGCCCTCGTGCTCAAGCAGCTTGGTCAGCTTGACGACGAAGACAAAAAAAATCTATCCAAAACCCTGCGAAAAATCCTTGGCTGAGCAGTTTCGAGCCCTGCCTGTCGTTGCGCCGTTATCTGATATCATATATTTTGTTTACCCCGAAGCGAGTTCCAGTCATTCAGTTTTTCAGTTGCAGCGAGTACCATAATATGGTACATTTGGATCATGCAATTATCACTGGAAAAGATAAAAAAGCTCTGTGCCGAAAAGGGTTGCACTGTTCAGCAGTTGCTGCTTGATTCTGCGGTAAGCAAAAACGCGCTGTATTCTCTGGCGCGAAAAAATACCATATTTCCACGATCCGTGCATGCCATCGCAAAAATCCTTAATGTTCCGGCTTCGGCGCTGCTTACCGGCGATTCGCCGGCTGACACTATGAACGGCATTATACGCAGGGTAGCGGCAATAACCGGTAAACATAAAAAAGCCGATCCTGATACCATTCGGCACACACTTATTTTGCTGCAGGAAGAGCCGCTGGACCGCCTGCGCAGGAGTTTGCTTCGTGGCGGAAAATTTAATATTCTCCGATAAGGAAATTTCTTTTCTCCGTGAACTGGTCCGGCAGGATGTGGATTTTATGATCGTCGGACTTTCCGCCGCAGCGCTGCAGGGTGCTCCGGTGGTTACGCAGGATGTCGACTTGTGGTTTAAAGATCTGGCTTCAGCAGGAATTAAGAAGGCCCTCAAAAAAGTCTCCGGGGTCTATGTGCCCCCCTCGGCAATCAATACCCCCATGTTTGCCGGAGAGGCGGTAAAGCTGTTTGATATTGTCGTTCACATGCATGGCCTGGGCGATTTCGAACAGGAAAAAAATAATGCCCTGCGGGTTCGGCTTGCGGATTTCGATATAGCCGTTCTTTCTCTTGAGCGGATTATTCAAAGCAAAAAGGTGACAGGAAGAGCAAAAGATAAGCTGGTTCTGCCCGTCCTAAAAGATGCGCTTACAGCAATAAAAGAAAGCAACAAAAAATAAGCCAAACCCCTCCTGACAGAACACCGTCAGACCTTGCCGCCCACCATGGCTTTGATTTCACCTCATGAATAATTCGGTTTTAAAACAATACTGTTCACTGAAGAGTTCCTTCTCCCCTTGAGGGGAGAAGGTCAGGATGAGGGGTATTGAAAACACAGCAAAAAACACGGCCCCCTCACCTCAATCCTCTCCCCCCGTGCCGGGGGCGAGGAAGTTTTTTGCTTAAATGAACAGTGTTCGGTTTAAAAAAGTATTTTAAGCCCGATGCAGATCAGCACGGCGCCGCCAAGCCGCTCGGCCCACTCTCCGAGATAGAGCCCGGCCCGTTTGCCCAGAAACATGCCGATTGCAGTCATTGCGAAGGCCACAATGCCGATAATCACAGCCGGGAACCAAACCGACACGTGCAGCAGCGCAAGGGATATGCCAACGGCAAATGCATCAAGGCTTGTCGCAACCGACAGCCCCACAAGGCTCATCCCGCGCGTGGGGTCGAAGTCACGGGCAATTTGTTCTTCGTGAAACGATTCCCGGATCATTTTGCCGCCCAGCATGCAGAGAATACCGCAGGCGATCCAGTTTCCCAGATTGCCGGCATATTTTGCAATTGTCCCTCCCAGCAGCCAACCCGTTATGGGCATGAGGGCCTGAAACAGGCCGAAATGCCAGCTGAGCCGGAATGTGTGCCTCCAGGTATGGCTGTTCAGGGAGACCGCCACTGCAATGGCCACGGCAAAGGCATCCATTGCCAGCGCAAGAGCTGTCCCGATGAGGGTTACAGAATCCATCCGGTTTATTTTTTTAAATAGGTTCTCAGGATCGTGACGCAATCGGCTACACGGCTGTTGATTACAATGCCGGCATGCGCCGCACAAACGTTTACCTGTGAGATGATACCGTTTTTATAGGTATCTTTGGCATTGGCGATTTCAGCCGACTCATGGCTGACAGCTACTGCAATGATATTGTGATCACATAGCATTTCAAGGCCCTTTATGCCAGCCCCGTTTTTGCCGACACCGGCATCATTGAAAAAAGCAGCTGAGACGTGGGCATCAATGGCATACCCTGCCGACGAAGTGCCGCCATGGGAGCCCGTTATGATGATGTCATCGCGATTGTCAGCGGTAACATATGAAATGCTGTCCATCAGGATGGTCTTTCGGTTGCCATCGGTAAAGATTATATCCATTGTATGCGGCATAGACTGATGAGGCCTTTTAAAATTGTGAATGCAGCGATATGCTGGTCAAAAAAGCTGCAGGGAATCCGCTTTGGCGGATTCCCTGCAAAACTGCGTTATAACCATTTATGCACAGCTCACGTATTCTGTCCCAGCAGGTTCAGCACCTGGTCGGCCGATGACGTCACAACGGTTCCAGGCCCAAATATTGCCGAGACGCCTGCCTGATGCATAAAATCGTAATCGGCAGGCGGCACAATGCCTCCTACTACTACTTTGATGTCTCCCGCGCCCTGTTTTTTCAGCTCATTGATAAGTTTCGGAACCAGATCCTTATGGCCTGCTGCCAGGCTTGATATTCCCACGACATGCACGTCGTTCTCGATGGCCATCTTGGCAACTTCATCAGGCGTCTGGAACATGGGGCTCACGTCAACATCAAAGCCGAGGTCTGCATAGGCCGTGGCGATGATCTTAAAGCCGCGGTCATGGCCGTCCTGGCCCATTTTTGCAACAAGAATGCGAGGCCGACGACCGGTAGCATCTTTGAATGTATCGCAGCGTTTGCGGAGGGAAGCAACGATTTCGCTGTCGCCATATTCGGCGGCAAAGGCTCCGGAAATGCACTGCGTGGTTGCCACATAACGGCCGAATATTTTTTCAAGGGCGTCTGATACCTCCCCCACGGTTGCGCGGGCGCGCATGGCGGGTATGGTTGCCTCAAGAAGGTTGCCGCCCTGCGCAGCGCACGTGGTGAGGTTTTCAAGCGCCGCCTGAACGGACTGCTCATCGCGTTTGCCCCTGATTTCCTTAAGACGAGCCACCTGCTCGTCGCGCACGGCGCTGGAGATCTCGCGTACCTCCATGGGCGTTTCATCTTTTACTTTGTACTTGTTTACGCCAACGATGATGTCTTTGCCCTGGTCAATTCGGGCCTGCTTGCGTGCGGCTGCTTCTTCGATACGCATTTTGGGCATGCCCGCCATGATGGCTTTGGCCATGCCGCCCATATCCTCGATTTCCTTGATGATCGAGCGCGCTTGGTTGATGATTGACTGGGTGAGGGATTCGATATAGTAGGAGCCTCCCATCGGGTCAACAACATGGCAGATATGTGATTCTTCCTGAAGTATTATCTGCGTATTGCGGGCGATGCGTGCCGAAACATCTGTTGGAAGGCTCACGGCTTCGTCAAATGAGTTGGTGTGCAGCGATTGCGTTCCTCCCATGACCGCAGCAAGGGCTTCAAGGGTTGTTCGAATGATGTTGTTATAGGGGTCCTGCTGCGTCAGGCTCCAGCCCGAGGTCTGGCAGTGGGTGCGCAGCATGCGCGATGAGGCCTTTTTCGGGTTGAAGCGGCCGATAATGTCATTCCACATGAAGCGCGCGGCCCGCAGCATGGCTATGTCCATAAAAAAATTCATGCCGATGCCGAAGAAAAATGACAGGCGTCCGGCGAATGTATCGATATCAAGCCCCGCGTTCATTGCGGCTTTTACGAACTCAAGGCCGTCGGCCAGGGTGAAGGCTACCTGCTGCACCGAGTTTGCCCCTGCCTCCATCATGTGATAGCCGCTGATACTGACGGTGTTGTACTTCGGCATATGTTTGGAGCAGTAGCCGATAATGTCGGAGACAATCCGCATGGACGGTTCGGGCGGATAAATATAGGTATTGCGTGTCAGGTACTCTTTGAGAATATCATTTTGAATGGTGCCTTCGAGCTTGTCCTGCGCAACTCCCTGCTCCTCGGCCGCGACGATATAGCCTGCAAGGATCGGCAGCACTGCACCGTTCATGGTCATGGAAACCGACATCTGGTCAAGGGGAATCTGGTCAAAGAGGATTTTCATATCCTCGACCGAGTCAACGGCAACGCCCGCCTTGCCCACATCGCCGGCCACGCGGGGGTGGTCGGAGTCATAGCCGCGGTGGGTTGCAAGGTCGAAGGCAACGGAGAGGCCTTTTTGCCCTGCTGCAAGATTTTTCCGGTAAAAGGCATTGGACTCGCGTGCCGTTGAAAACCCGGCATACTGGCGTATAGTCCAAGGCCGCTGCGTATACATGGTGCCGCGCACGCCGCGCACAAAGGGAGCAAGACCCGGCAGGGTATTGACGCATTCAAGCCCTTCCAGGTCTTCAGCTGTGTAAAGGGGCTTGACCATAATGCCTTCCGGTGTTGCCCAGTTCAATGACTCAGGCGGCTTGTCCTTGAGCTCTTTTGCCGCAAGGTCCTGCCATTTTTTCAGGTCGGGATGTTCTGCCATGGCAAACTCCTTTTTTTATTGTAGGTGTGCCTTCAGACGCGATCGAATCGCGGATAAATCAGCTCCTGCAGTGGAATGTGTGACTAGTGTTCGTCTCTCTGCGAAAGCTCAACAAGAATTCCGCTGGTTGCTTTGGGGTGCAGAAAAGCGATCATGGCGCCTCCTGCGCCGCGCCGCGGCTTTTCATCGATAAGCGGTATGCCCTTGGCCTTTAATTCGGCAAGCGCTTCCTCAATGTTCTCTACGCGGAATGCTACATGCTGAATGCCTTCGCCCCGTTTTTCGATGTATTTGCCGATGGGGCCGTCTGGGGATGTCGACTCAAGCAGCTCAACTTCACTTTCACCAACAGGAAAAAAAGCTGTAGTGACTTTCTGTTCCTGCACGGTCTCGGTAGCTGTAAGCTGGAGGCCCAGAACATCGGTCCAGAAATTTTTACCTTCATCGATACTTTTTACGGCAATGCCCAGATGGTCGATTTTCAAAATTTTCATAGATTAGCTCCCTGTGCTTTGTTGTCTTTTCATTCAAAGGTATGGCGGGTTTTTTCAAGAACGGTAAGTATAAAACAAGAGGGCTTTGCTGTCAATCAGGAACAACATAACTTCCGGGTTGAAAAAGACAAAAAAATGACGTTTGCTGGGGCGAAAATAACTCCGGCAGCATATTTAACCATCTCAGAAAATGCTTCACCCTCACCTAAAATGGGGTACCATGTTGTTTTTTTGCCTGAACTCAGGTATCGCTTCGTGTTGGCGCACACTGTTCTAACGCACCTAAGGTCTGTAAGATCCATTGGCTTGGCTCTATGTTGAGGAGCCATGAAAATGTCTTGACAATAAGCTTCCTGTCATGGTTGATGCAGAAGATCTGTAATTGCTTCTGTTATTTGTATTTCCCAATCCCTCAGCTGCGTGAGTGAGCATTTTTATTATTAAGGTAGTACATATTGAAATTGTAAATATTTAAATATATATATAATCTATACACTCAAAATCTATCACTTTTGTTTATGGATATTATGAAAGCACCTGTTAAAAAATATTTCAACAACCGGTTGGCAATAGCTTTATCGTCAGTGGGGCTCTACCTTGTGCTTTTTGTGATTATCAACTACACACTGGGCAAAGGTATGGCTATTGCCGCGATTATTCCGGTAGTAATTATTGCCTGGCTGTATGGCGTCAAAGCCGGTATTTACGCTGGACTGCTGAGCCCACTGGTCAATATCCTCGCGTGCATGCTCATGGGGCTTGACTGGGTGGAGAAGTTTTATGTCGGAGGTGTCGGAGCCGCCGGAACCATCATAGAGGTATTCATCGGCGCCGTAGTTGGCCAACTGCACGATTATTACCAGCGCATTCAGGATGAGCTTGAAGTACGGCAGGCTCTCGAAGCCGAGCTGCAGCAGCACCGTACCCGGCTTGAGGAAATGGTTCGGTCAAAAACTTTCGAGCTTGAAGCCTCAAACCAGCAGCTTGAAGCAAGCCTTGAACAGCTCCGGGCGAGCCAGTCTGATATGCGTCAGTCCCGCGATTTAATGGAGAATATTTTTCAGGGAGCAATTGACGGGCTTATTGTTACCGATATTTTGGGTGTCATTATCATGGCCAATAAATCAATTGAGAACATGCTTGGATACGACAGGGGAGAACTTATCGGCAGGCATATTGCTGAAGTTTCCTATGATAAAGAAGGGTATCATGAGCGGAGTCGGCAGATGATGCAGGAGCTTGCAGAGCGGCACTTTGTTGATCATTTTGAAACCATGCTCAAGCGCAAGAACGGGGCCGGCTGTTTCATTGAGCTGAATTGCCGGTATTTCCAAAATGAAAAGAATGAAAATATCGGAACGGTGATCAGTCTCCATGATGTTTCAGCCCGCAAGGAAGCCGAGCAAAAGCTCAGGCAGTCGCGTGACTTTCTGGAAGACGTATTTCGCGCGACACCAGATATGGTCATCGTCACCGACAGCCGGGGCGATATAACGGCGGTCAACGAGGCAGTGCGCAAAGTTCTCGACTTCAGCCCCGAGGAGCTGGTCGGCCAGAGCACAGCCACATTGATGCCGCAGGATGACAAGTCCCGGCAGGAAGCTATTGGCATGATGGGGGAGTTTTTTGAGAAAGGCTATATCGATAACAGGGAATTTAATCTGCGGAAAAAAGATAACACCATCTGCACCGTGGAATGGCACTCGATTTTGGAAAAGGACACACAGGGGAATATAACCGGATCGGTTGGCGTATTGCGAGACTGTACGGCTCGTATAAAAATGGAGCAGCAACTGCGGCAGGCCCAGAAAATGGAGGCCATAGGCACCCTTGCCGGCGGCATCGCACACGATTTTAATAATATCCTGACAGCTATTTCCGGTTTTTCTGATCTATCGCTGCAGGCGGCCCAGGACGCAACGTTGAAAAATTATATATCCTATATCATCAAGGCCTCAAACCGAGCCAAGGATCTGGTGCGTCAGATACTTGCTTTCAGCAGGCGAACAGAGCACGAGATGCGGCCTGTCCGGGTTGCCCCCCTTCTTGAGGAAGCCATTAAATTTCTGCGAGCCTCCATTCCGAGCAGCATCGAGATCAAGCAGAACATAGCATGCGACACATATGTTGTTCTTGCAGACCCGACACAGATGCATCAGGTGATTATGAACCTGTGCACTAATGCCGGCCATGCCATGCGTGAGAGGGGAGGTGTGTTGAGCGTCGGCCTTGATGCACTTGAGATCGATGGGAAAACCTATGACGGCCTGAGCACAGGCTGGTACATGCGCCTGACCGTAAGCGATACGGGCCACGGTATGACCTCAGATGTTGTTGAGCATATATTTGAGCCCTATTTCACCACCAAGGAAAAGGGAGATGGGACGGGCCTGGGGCTTGCGGTGGTGCATGGTATTGTTAAATCCCATAATGGAATGGTCATTGTTTCTTCTAATCCGGGCCAGGGATCGACCTTTGACGTGCTCCTCCCGCTTATGGCCATGGAGGGCCAGCAGCCGGTTGCAGACTTGCCGTCGCGCCGGGGCACAGGTGAATCCATACTGTTTGTCGACGATGAACACGATATTACAATCATGGCCCGCACGCTTCTTGAGGGTCTTGGTTACCGCGCGACTGTGACGACCATCCCGCAGGAAGTAATTGAGCTTATCGGCTCCAACAGCACAAACTATGATCTGCTTATTACCGATAAAACAATGCCGGGTATGAACGGTTTTGAACTTGCCGAAACTGTTTTTGTTTTGGCTCCCTGGCTTCCGGTCATCATGGTGTCGGGCCTGGCACAGAGTGAGGATACATCGAAAACCCTGAAAACGGGCATCAAAGAATTTCTCGTGAAGCCGTTTCAACTCTATGAGCTTGCTGCTAAGATCAGGTCGGCGCTTGATGCGGCAAAATCATCATAAGGCCGCTTTCTGAATATTCAGCAAAAGGCGGGGTGCCGGAAAGTGGCTGCCGGCATGTATAATGGAACGCTTTGCTTCATCAGGATAAAAAAAGCCTCCATTCCACGGTCTGTCGGGATGGTAGCTTCTTTATAGCCTGACTCAAAAAAAGTTAATTATGTACACTGCGGGAGTTCTTCACTGTTTAACACTTCGAAATATTTCCGTGCGCCAGCAAGGGCATCGGCAATTTCCTCCCGCAGGGTATCGCTGCTCACCAGCTTGATCCTTTCCCGATAGCCTTTCAGCTTTTTTAGAAATTTTTCAAGCGCTTTGATTTCAACGGCAGTCAGTCCATTAAAGTTAAGGACAAGGGTCCCTTCATGCTCCTTAAGATAAGCGGCAATTCTTTTTTTCAGCTGCTTTGCATTGATGCGGTCAAATGCCCCCGAGAGTTCAAGAATAAGGGGGTGTCGCGAGTCGAGGCATGGCTTCAGCCTTATTCTTAAAAGTCCTTTACCACGTATGTCAGCATGGGCAAGCAGCCATGCCGATACCTTGCTTCGATAATGGGCATAGTCGCTGTGGGGATAGACGGCATAGGTCCGCCTGAGATTTGCCACGAATTCGCAGGCAGTGGAGAAGGCAGCGGCGAGCCTGCGGCGCTGCGGCTCGATCCAGTTCAGGTCAAGAGCGTACTTTTCAAGTTGGCGCGCTTGATCGTTCTTTTCATACACGGTCATGGGCTCATAGGTCCAACCCTGTTCAAGGCGACGCGCCTCCCTGGTGATGGTATAGCGCAGGAAGCGGCCGATCACCGGTGCAGTAAGGCTGGCCGCGAGTCCGAATTCCGCATACAGGCCCTTGAGCGTTATATCGAGTTTTGCGCACAAGGCAGCATCGTCGGCATACCACTTTTTCATTGCCCACAGAACCGCCCCGTATTTATAGCGCAGGCCCTCGAACTCCGATTGAATGCGGGTGCGCACGCGCGGATCAGGATGGTTTTTATAGCGCTTCCATCCGGCAAGCATGGTGCGCACCATGCGGGCGATGCTGGGACCGTTTATTTTAAAATCGCTGGTGAAGGCGCTCCGCAGGTACTCGGTTTCCCTCCCTGCGGGTATGTGCCGGTGGCGGTAGTTCAGACGGTACTGGCCGTGAGAGTCGGCCGACGGGCATTCGTCTTCCGGGAGCAGGGTACCGTCTTCCATATGCTGCTGGTACAGGGGCGTGCCGGGCAGGGGTGTGTAGAGCATGAACTGGTGAAAGTCGGTGTCATGGCTAACGGCATGGTCAATAATAGCGCCGATATTATCCGGTGTGTGATTTTCAAGGCCTATGATGGTTGACCCGAGCACGCAGATGCCGTGAGACTGCAACTCGCGCACAAGACGAAAGGTGTCGATGCCGTCGAGCTTTTCATACTGGCTCTTTTCGCCCTCAAGTCCCATCCATATCCAGGCAATGCCCAGACGCAGCAGTTGGTCGATTTCATATGATTTGATGACGCGCGCCGAGCTAAATACATAGAATGTCCAGCTTTTGTTGTGCTGCTCCATGAGCTCAAGCAGGCGCAGGGCGCGCTTTTTGTGCAATAGAAAATTTTCATCCAGAACGAAGAAGGAACGGACCTTCAGCTTTTCCTCAAGCCCGCAGATGACCTTGAACAGCTCATCGCCGCCCTCGAAAAAGTTCACGAAATTGCCCTTTCCGCCGTAGAGTGCCGAGGTGGAGCAGAAGTTGCACCCCATGGGGCAGCCGACCGACGGTATCAGAGTTGCGGCTGTGTCGCCCTGTTTCTGGGGCAGTGTGATCCCCAGGCTGCGGGTGCCGAAGCCCGATACAGCCAGGGGATGCTGTATGGGCGCTTTTTCATTCTGTCCCAAATACCGCCGGAACCAGCTCACGCCATCGCCCTTGACCACATGGTCAAGGCTAACTTTTTTGTTCAGCTCGGGCACATTGGAAATATGGCCCCCGACGACGATGACGGCACCGGGGCGCACTGCGCGGATGATTTCACACATCTTGCGCACCTTGCCGATATTGTGCATGATGGAACTGATGCCGATCACGTCGTATTCATGGTCCCGTACTTCCTCCACAAAGCGATCGAGCGTTGGAAAATCAAGCAGGGTGCAGGGCGCGTCGATATTGGACTCTATCATCATGAGCCCGAAGGAGCGGTGAAACATGCGCAGGGAAAAAGGACCCTGTTCGCGGGTTACCTGATTGTGATACAGCTCCATGGGGTTCATGGCTCGGCTGCCGTATTCATCATCCTGGGCATAAGGCCCAAAAACGCTTGTTAAAAGAATCCGAGTTTTAGCGCCGCGTGGATTTACGGGGTAGGATTGACTCATGTTGTTCCTTTCTGGATAAAGCTCCTGCAAGCATATGATCTTCATTGACCTCTCAGATCTGCTTTGGCTGGTGACCGCCGTGATTACCGGGGCTATGGTGAGTGTGCGGGCAGGGATCGCAAAGGAGATGGTCTTTAATTTAATTTATTATAGCATATAATTAAGAACTATTCAGGTAAATAAAAAAAAATATGAAGGACGTGCTGAGATGATTTCTTGTGCGTTTTATACTCGATGCAAAAGCCTTGACAATACGGGTGAGTCCGGTATAGTTTCGGGTAAATAAAAAAAAGCACCGTATGATCAAAATTCAGAAGGGGAGAACTTCATGTCAGTCAATAAAGTTATTCTTGTGGGCCGGCTGGGCAAAGATCCGGAAGTGCGTTTTACAGCGGGCGGACTCGGTATCTGCAGTTTTTCTCTGGCCACCGACCGTAAATACACCAACAAGCAGGGCGAGAAGGTCGAAGAGACCGAATGGCACCGCTGCGTCACCTTCGGCAAATTATCTGAAATTTGCGGGCAGTATCTGCATAAGGGAAGCTTGATCTATGCCGAAGGTCGCTTGCAGACACGCGATTGGCAGGATAAAGACGGCAACAAGCGATGGACCACAGAGATACTCGTCGAGCAGATGAAGATGCTCGGCAGCAAAGGTGAAAGGCCTGCCTCTCAGAGCGCTTCATCCGGCGACGATCCATTTGATCGTGTTCCCGATATGCCTTCAGATGATGATATACCTTTCTGATAGTATTATCTGGCGGGATGCCTCGGCCTCAAAGCAGGGCATCCCGGACATTGTTTTTTTTATCGCCCAGCACAGGCAGGCGCAGCAAACATTCATACCGTAGCTAATCCTTATCTCTTCGGCAGGTCATGCAGCAGCTCTTGATATGTCCCTGCACATAGCAACTAGCCTTAAAAGTTATCAGATGCATATCCATTCAGCAATAATATTCCAGTGATGATGCCTGGAGCAAACATGCATGGAAACAATTGCGGGGGTGTAATTATTTCATCACACCTTGTTTTTTATTGTTGTTTTAGTTATATATACACAAAGTATAAGCAAGTCATAAAAAGTTAAAAACAGTCATTGCCAATCCGCTACAGCGGACTTCTCGTATTAACATGCGGTAAGGTTTTTACGAAACCAAATATTGGTAATCGATTGCCTTAAGACAGGAGCAAATATGGCTATACTGGTTGTTGGCGGAGCAGGTTATATAGGGTCGCATGCTGTCAGGGCTCTGCATGAAGCAGGCCGCGACGTAATAGTTTTTGATAATCTGGCACAGGGCCACCGCCAGGCCATTGCAGACGCGCCTTTTTTTCAGGGAGATCTGCGCGTAAAAGCCGATGTGCAGAAGGTTTTTCGGAAACATGCAATAGAGGCAGTTCTGCACTGCGCTGGCTGCACTCTGGTGGGCGAGTCGATGCAGATACCTGGGCGATATTATGAAAATAATGTTTCGGGCACGCTTAATCTTCTGACCACCATGCAAGATACCGGGGTCAATAGGCTTATTTTTTCTTCCTCCGGAGCTCTCTATGGCGAGCCCGAGCGGATCCCGATTGATGAGGAACATCCGCAAAGCCCGGTTTCTGTGTATGGACATACAAAAATATGTGTCGAGAAGATGCTTGAATGGTTTGATGCAATTTATGGGTTGAAAAGCGTTGTGCTGCGTTGCTTTAATGCCGCAGGGGCTGATCCGTCCGGGCAGATCGGAGAATTGCATGCCAGTGAAACGCACCTGATTCCACAGGCAATTTATGTGGCCATGGGCGGGCTGGAATATCTCCCTCTTTTCGGCACCGACTACCCCACTCGCGACGGCTCATGCGTTCGTGACTATGTTCATGTCTGCGATATTGCCGATGCCCATATCAAGGCGCTTGACTGGCTGGCCGCGGACAAGCCTTCTGCCGTGTTTAATATCGGTCGGGGCAGCGGGGTGAGCGTACGGGAAATCGTTGAGGCGGTACAGAGGGTCTCGGGCAAAAAAATTGCGCTGCAGGCCGAGCCCCGCAGATCCGGCGATGCTGCCATTCTGATTGCAGGCTGCAATGCGGCAAAGCATGAACTTGGATGGAAGCCCCGGTTCAATGACCTCAGCGCTATCATTGAAACAGCTTTGCAATGGCAGACCGGAGCGGCTAAGAGTTGGTCGTAATATTCCTGAGCAAGGCGGTGAGCCTTGATGCTCTAGCGTCCCAGCATTTGCGCCTTCAGGTTTTCCTGCGCAGGTTTTGCGCATAGCCAGATCCCGAATAGCGCCTTTTTGAAATCAATGCCCTGAATAGTCGTTTTGAGCTTGCCGTTTTTGCTGATTTTGGTTCCTATAGCGGGCACATAGACAAATTCATAGACATCTTCTTTGTTTATCTTTTCCCGAAACACAGCAATAAAGCCTTCCAATCTGTCGGCAAGAGGCGCCGCATCCCCGACCGTGGCGTTAATAAATCCCTCGCGTGTTGCAGCTTCCATTTTTTCACTTGTGATAAGCGATGAAATAATGTGCAGCCGTATGGCCATGGGCTCATCAGAGGCCATTATTTTTTCGGCAGCGCCCGTCTTCTGCTTCAGATAGAGCCCGCCCACATAGAGGTCTATGAAATACTTGGTCCGAACCCCTGCGCCGTTTAATACAAGCGTCTGTCCGTCTGCCTGCAGTGCGTCGGGCATGCTGATGCCGGCTATCTCTTTTGCCTGGCCCAGTGATGCCGAAAGTATGGTGATGATGAAGCACAGCGCTAATT
>Ga0114951_10002641_pt1 | contig 19975 bp, 13 predicted proteins | sample AM7aDNAmetaG_FD_88677 | JGI IMG/M metagenome (GOLD analysis project Ga0114951, IMG submission 88677) | Freshwater microbial communities from Finland to study Microbial Dark Matter (Phase II) - AM7a DNA metaG | ecosystem: Environmental > Aquatic > Freshwater > Lake | place: Finland: Lake Alinen...
GGGCCCAAGAAGCCCCCAATAATGCCCCAAGAAGCCCCCAATAATGCCCCAAGAAGCCCCCAATAATACCCCAAGAAGCCCCCAATAATGCCGGGCCCAAGAAGCCCCCAATAATGCCGGGCCCAAGAAGTCCCCAATAATGCCGGGGCCGGGGTGTCCCCGAGTGTTATTCTGCTTGGTTATTTGGATTGTCTTCAGACACATCATAATCTATATTTTCACCAGAATAAAGGTTAGCATCATCACTGGGGGCCTCCACATCTTCACCCACGTCTCCGATTTGATCTGGTGCACCTTCCTCCTCTTCAATCAGATCTCGCTCCCCACTGAAGATAGCCCAATCAAATACACCGGGTCTAGACATCCGCCGCACTCCTAGAATAACATTTTCTAATGCCTTTTTTGCAATGAGTTTACCTAATGGAGACACGGCGGCCAAAGTATTTGCAAACGCACAATAGCTTTGGATGGCGAAGTTGAGAGCATCTGCAGGCGTGCGGGTTTTTAGTATGACTGCAAAGTTCTTACAGTAGTCTTTTTCAAGATCAGGTAATTGGGCGATGGCTTCTTTTTGATTATCCATGCCGGCTTCAGCAAGTAAATTAACACTTAGTGTTGTAGAAGCCGATGATCTCAAGGCATGGTAGTGTGCAAACATAGTTCGTGCCGTGGAATCTGCTATATAAATTCGAGGATCTGCTGGACTTTCAGGCGGGCCAGGAGGATCTCGGCCCTCAACTATGTCGTTAAACGCACGGCCAGCTGCGGCCCCCACGGCTTCTAATACTGCTGGTGTTGTATTGGCCAGAGCCGCGGCATCTGTGATCTGAGAGTAATCAAATACCCAATGGCTTATCGGAGAAGTGTCATCTGCAGTGGCCTTAGCCGCCGCCTCCTTGATCTCTTTTTTATCACGTTCAGCGGCATATTTGTTGGATTGCTGCATAGTTAGGGCAGAGAGGCTACGTTCTTTAGCAAACATTTCGGCATACTTTGTATAATAAGATCGCGCGGCGGCGCTGCGGGTAGCTTGCAATAATGCCGGTTCAAGTCCACACTTAGTACATGCTCCACGCCAGTCATGTACACCACCCAACGGGCACCGCGTTTCGTAGAAGAGGTAGAAAGACACGAGTTCTGAGTCTGTACGGACTGCTATCTTTATTTTATCTGTATCTAATCGATGCAGTTCGCTTTGACGCAACCCACATACTGCGCAACCTACGTCAACTAAAGGCACTCCTTCAGGAAGCTCGCCGCTCATTCGTGCTTTCATTACACTGTCTACATGCCGGTACGCATATTCTTTCACCGGATCGGTGCTCTTTGCGGTATCATCAATTGATGTATTTTTAGAGCCTTTGTAGTAAAAGGTCGCAGCTTTACCCCAGTTATGCGAGAGACCGTTTTCATCATATAATGCATTGATGGATACTGGAACATTGTGGAAGCGATGTGACTTGCCCACGGGCGGGTCGGCTTCTGGTCGAACCATACCGTAAGATTTTTCAAGTAGCATTGCACTTTCGGCCTTGCGATACCGTAGTAATTCAGTCATGAACTTATCTTGCGCATCTGCCGTGTATACTTTAGTCGTATATTCAACAAGAAGGCGCCAAGCCTCATAGAATGCCCCCATTTCTGGAGCATCTACGGGTCTCTTTACATGAAATTTTTGAGAGATGGGTTTTAAAGCAGGCTTCTTATCATTATGTTGTTTTAAAACCCGTCCGCCCTCTTTCTCAAGAATGTATGCAAATAAACTGTCTTGCTGACTTTCACCACCGCCCTCTATAGAATAGAAAGCTGAGACAGATTTTTGATGTTTTTCAACATCCCCACTTGACCAATAATACATATCATCAGTATAAAGTGACACATCAGGCTCTTTTAACCAAAACTCGTAAATGGTACCTAATGGGATACTTAAACCGGGCCGCCCTGCAAACAAGCCAACCAAAGCTGGCTTTTTTGCAGCTGCCCTGGCCCGGGCGAGCAAAGTAGGTAAAGAGGCGCCCATAACTAGCTCAAATTCTTTACGAGTATCACTGGTTGTTGTGGCTGGTTCTAATGGCAGATCTCCTATGGCGCGCGCAATAGACACGGCATACCGGTAGACTGGATCAATTGTCATCATCATTGTGGCGAATTCTAAGGCAATATCTAAAGCAGCCTCGGGCTTGTCTGAAGAATGGATCGCCTTGTAGGCTTCTGTAAATTGGACCCGTAAGTAATCTGTTGAAACATCTTCTAGCTGGGCAATTTGGCTACCCATTTCATTCGCAATGATAGATAGCATACGATCGGCCGTAACACTTGCTCGTTCACCGGCACGGCCGCCCGCAAATGTAGATGGTGCAGAACGGCCCTGCAGCGCATCTAAAATGTATGCATATGAAAAGATAGCGCAGAGTAATTCGATTCGGGGGCTCAGTTCTTCGCGCAATTCACTAGCATTTGATAATGCGGGCTCTTTAAACTTTGATCGCCGATTTGTTCGACGGGGCTGTTGTTGTGCATTTTCATTTGCTTTATCGATTAGCGGTATTAGGGTCGTCGCGGCTTCTCCAGCAAACCTGCGTTCATCTGTTGGCACAGCAAAGCTCACGCGTCGTAAAGCATTTATAGTAATTGCCCAGATACGAGTGCGGAGGCCAGCCCCCAACTCGCCAAAGCGACCCAATAGTTGAGCCGTGCGCCCCGTCTCATCTGATTCACTATCGGCCAGTGCCAACTGTTCTGCACAAATTCGACAGTAATATGCATCAGAATTGCCACCTGTACGCAATGCATACTTTTCAAGATGGGCTCGGACTTTGGCATAGGAGGCGCCCTTTGCTTCCAATAGTATGCGCTCATGTCTATGTGGGCATATAATGTCTTCACCACAGCTACGGCACACTATGTAAGATAAATGGTCTGCATTAGCCGCGGCTTTCTTACTGGCCGATTGTTTTTTGGCATCAGCCGGCAACCTATCATGATAGTTTGCCGGAAAACTATCATGATAGGTTGCCGGCAAACTATCATGATAGTTTGCCGGAAAGTACACTCTAACAAGATCTCCAAGGAGATGGGCCCGTTCCTGGACAGTCTGTGCCGTATTCATACGCCGTACCAGACGAACATGGGGGCACTTATTCTTCTCTACAGCAATAAATGCTGCCAGCCTATTTTTAGCCTCCGTTTCAACAAGCCGTCGCTCATTCTTTGTGAGCAGTTCGAGTACCTGCAAGGGCTCATTTAAAGCAACCGTAGACACTTCGAACTGGGCTAATCTGCCACCCGGAGCGCCTCTGGCAACGGCCCCCAGCGCCCGCACAATTTGTTGCATCTTTTTGCTACCGAGCTTCTCTTCTACAATGGTTACCAATAAACGGGCATGGCTCATACGCTTGGAGTTGGCCGCGGCCAACTCCAAGGCAGCCACGCGTTTTGTGGCGGCTGTCGACAGCCGCTCGAGGAAGGCCGCGACTCTAGCAGAGTCGCGGCCTTCTGTAAGAACAGCCAAATAAGCATCCGAAGCTCCCGCATTCCAGATCTCATTGAGTGCGCTCAACCGATAGATCAAATCTGTACTGATATCGAAAATCTGAGAGAGGCGATCTAGTAAATATTGCCTCCGCTGCTGCACGGGTAGACTATCGTGATAATTCGCCACATCAACGTTTGTATCTTTTACAAAGGTCGCAATCGCCTCTATCTGATTAAGTGCATCATATACACGACTTGCGGGCGCCTGTGGATTTCGTGATGGTTTTGTTTTATTTTGCAAGGCTGCAGTAATAGAGGCCGCCGAAAGTGCCGCTGCAGCACCACTTAGATAGAAATCCACAGCAGCTCTGGTTTGCGCTAGAGATGCTAGAATTGTTGCTTTAAAGTTTCCATTGAAAGGACAGTACAGGAACCCTTTTGGAAGTAGTTCAGAAATCTTTTTGGCAGTGGGTCCTGATGCCATAGCCATCTCAATCGGCCACTGGCCCTTTGCCATCATGATGGCAAAAGTTGCTGAAGTGTAGGATCCACTCTGCACACATGATTCAATGCCATATTCGCGACTCTGGCCAAATAAAGCTAATGCCAAAGACATTCCAGAATCCTGCGGGGCCGTAGCAAGACCAACTACTGTCATAGGATCTTCGGCGGCATACGCAACGGGTTGCCCCGTAATATCAAATGCTTGGATTGTAGATGGGGCCCGCACAATGATGGAAGGTTCTCCAAAACCTTTATTGAATCGCTCATCTATGGTCACCGGATAGATATCGGTATTTGCAAGTAGTTCACGCAACAATATCGCATCAATAGAATTGGGCGTTTTGTTATGTTGGGGCTCTTCTAGAAGGCCCCCATAGGCAGATCTATAGAGTCTCCCTATCGACAGTATGGCATCAGTAAACCCATTTTTAGAGCTCTGGTAGTTCTCATTTGAAAAGATTGCCTCGCACGCTGAAGTCAACTCATCTTCATTGGCCTGAGCAATATCAATAAGATCGCGGCGCACCGTTACTACCTTAATTTTAGTAAGGCCCTTTTCAGACTTGAGTGTAGCGGCCATGGCTATTTAAATCGAGAGGGCGATTCTTAAAGGCAAATCTTGATCCAAGAAGGCAAATCTTGATCCAAGAAGGCAAATCTTGATCCAAGAAGGCAAATCTTGATCCAAGAAGGCAAATCTTGATCCAAGATTTGCTGATATATTTTAAACACCCTACTCTATAATATCACACAAACGTTAAACCAGAATTGTAAATTGAATATAGAGAATTGATTCTGGGAATATAGGGATATTGGTAATTAACTGTACAATTTACCCAATATGTCTAGCACGTCCAAAGCAAGTGTTGCTGCCCCCGAGTTCGAACGAAGTCGGGCCCTTAATACAAAATTCTTAAAGCGTGGAGCTTTATTAGCATACCTTGCCAAAAACAGCACTGCGGAAGATATTTATGACCAGGTCTGGGCATTTGCGGAAGCTTGTGGAGTGCGTATTCGCCATGATCAAGAATGCGCAGAAACCGCACCTAAAGTTGCCGCGCCTACTCAGCACGCACTCAATGCGGCAAACTTCGAGGCGAAGGTCGTGAAGCTGAGCTCAGAACCGATGGGCATGACAATTGCAGAAACGCATGAAGGTTATGAATCCGATGCAACTTCAGAAACGGTTCGATCTGAAACGGCCAGTTTGAAATCCGTTGTGCCTTCAGATTCTAATATTACGTCAGATTCTAAGGGATCACGCCGCAGCCGTGGTAAAGTTGTAAACATTCCGTTCGAGCGCACCAGGGATGGTTCTTACAAAATGTCTTTGCGGCATATCTTTGATGATGAGCCAAGCCAAGCGATGCCGACCCAAGGATCTTTGGTGTGCCGTCTACTGTTGAGCGCTGGGCGTGGCCGAGGTGCCCTACAGCGTGAATTTAGTGGTCTTCTATTCGACACGGCGTCTTGGTTGCCACTGGTCACACCTCCACCGGCATTCAACTTACGCCCGGCGTCCCGCGCCGTAGATGCCTTGCTGGCCGCAGGTGCCTATGACATTATTCGCGTAGATGACGGGACAATCATTACATTGTATGGATGGAATAACCCACAATTGGGACAATTCTGGGGTATGGCATCTAATAATGGTTATGATGTTTCTTCACTGTACTGGATGGGGGGCCTGACTTATGCAGAGGTGCTATTTGATCTGGCATCACGTTTGTATCCAGAGTTTGTTGAGCAGACCGGCATGGGCATTTCTCACACAAATAAAACCACTCGCCTGACGTTCACTAAGCTGAATGCGGCCTATAGTTACACAATTGGCTTTCGTCACCACAACTTCCATCCAGTTACAGAAGATCCAGAACGTATGTGGTTTATCCAAGCACTGCCCAACCAAGCCGTCATCTATTCTCTCTCACAAAAGGCCAGTGAAGTAGAACTGGCTCCAAAGCCAGAACTGGCTATCCCACTGCAAGCAATTCTTGACCCAGTTGTGCTGGCAAGTCAGCTAGGTGTTGAACATCTCACCTTGGGGCATTTACGATCTGTTGGTCAGTGCGCGTTCGAGACTGCTATTGGCCATATTTCAGGCGCCGCTAAAGTGATCCCGGCGACACTCGCGTTCAACTATGGGTACATCTTGCGGCTGCGCGCTCCTGAGAACTTGCCTGAAGGTGCGGCTGCAGTTGTTGCGGCCCACCCTGATCATGACCACGTGCTGGTCGAGACGCCATTACTGAGCCGCATCCGCCGGATTATCTATGAGCGCGCCCCCCGATCCATTCGTGATCGATTAACTGCAGGCGAGCGGCAGCAGTTTAGTGCACTGCGGGCCTTCTTGACTCCCGACCGGCGCGACTTCCTGCTAATCTTTCCGGCGTGGGCGGCTAAATTCACTGAGTTTGATCGCTTCACATCAACTGTTGTTGGCGAAGCGATCCATATACTGCGCCAGCGTGTCCGCTCACCCCCTAGTCGTGAGCCCCGCCCATCTTCGATGGCTGGACACATTGCTCTGGCTTTGTTGAATCATATCACTAAACGCATTGAACTGACTGCACCGCACCGAGATGCCGAGAGTATCCTGCGCGATATGATTGTGGTCCCAGAAAATGCTTACTTGTTTCTGCGTGCGATGATGGCTTAAATACTAAGCTTGCTTAAATACTAAGCTTGCTTAAATACTAAGCTTGCTTAAATACTAAGCTTGCTTAAATACTAAGCTTGCTATGCTAAGTTGGCAAGTTACCTATCTTTTTATCCTGGTAAAAAAAGAACGTACTAATAAGATGGCAGTATCCGTTGACAAAAAACTCTATGGCGACCACAGCGACAGCGATGTTGATGACGATCAGACCGTAAGGGCTTCTCGTGATGACCGGGCGGTCAATGGCAGCGTAATGAAAGCCGGTGCGGCCAGTCGTGCTGGCCGCACGCGCGCAGACCGTCGCGACACTTGGGGGGGTGGCTTACGTCGAAATACCGATAACGAATCTCGCTTCTTCCGAGAGGATTCTAATAACCCTCGGCCCGATTTTGAGTACGCACTGGCCATGATTACTCAGAGCCGGCCAGGTCAGAGCCTGCCAATGATTGACAAAATGGACCGGCCCGCGGGTCCATACAGGCCCGATTGGCCATCCCCTGGGCCAGCCACTAAGCCACCGGTGGCCGGCCGTGCGGTGCCAGTTGGATTTGCCCGATATGTGTCGCCCGTGATTAACCTGGGCGACTACCAATTTCGACGCGTTGCGGCCTGGCGGGTAGCAATCCCCCGGGCTTTGCCAGAGCTGCGTGTCCAGTACGTACTCCAGAAAATTTGGACTTACGGGCCGGCCGCGGCCGGTTATGTGCGCATCGGTGACACGATGGTGCCGGCCTATCTCGACCCGGGAAGCCGTGCGGCACTGTCTGGTGCCGACCTCGATGGCGTTGGCGGCGTTGGCGGCGTTGGCGGCGTTGGCGGCGTTGGCGGCACTCTGGGATATAATAGCAGTGGCTTAACCGACTTCCCTGATGGTTGAGACAACAAACGCAGAAAATCAACAACTTATTTTTACGGTAATATAATACAATGGAGCGATACTCTACATTCATGAATGATATGGATGGAGACACTGGTAATTACGAGTCATTTGATGATGCCTTTGACCATGGCACCAGCCACATGTTCTCTGGCGGCGATTCCCGAACGATTCCGGATTCTATGAAATATAAATCTGCCTCACAGATGCACGGCACAACATCGTTTGCCACTGGTGGCCTACATCGTGTTGGTTATATGCCTCGTAGCAGCGCACGACAAGGATATGACACTAGCATGGCACGTCACTCTCATAAAGTCGCCGGTAAGATTACCCCGCACTGGCGCTGGGACCCCACTCTCCGGCTTTGGGTTAAAAATTAACATGATAGCTACTACTCATCGATCCACGAGCTGGCCGCCGCTACTGGCTGGCCATCAACTTTTTCGGCATCGGCGCGTGATTGCGCCGCCACTACTTCAAAAGATGTATTGCGACCAGAAAGGGTAGACACAAATTTTTCTGTCCCATACGCAAACAGATCTGTCATTTTGAGATCGCCCAGGCGTTTCTCGATTTCTTTGAGCTGGGCCCATTGCGGCCAACTACTGTAATCGGTACTTGAATGTAGCGTATTGTTAAAGTTGTACGCATCGACTAGTTGAATAGGCTGCGATTGGCGAGCGAGCCATTTGCTAAATTTGTAATCTTCAAAGACGCTCTGAATGACTGAGAGGCCCGCCGAGATGCCAGACTCTTTGCCGCCTTTAGTGACCTTTTTATCAGCATATATGGCAGCCGCAGCCACAGGGAACTCTTGGTAAAATTTCTCACAGTTGCATGTAGCCTTACAGGAACATGACGCATCACATTCGCATATTTCACAGTCACATTGGCCACAATCAAACAGACAGCGCCCTCCGCCGGTTTTTGAAGTTGCCCTTTCAACAATTCCATAAAGCGATTTAATGAGAAATGCGCGGCCCGCTTTTTCAACCTGTCTCGCAAGATCCGCGGCCCCCTCTGCCGTAGCACAAGGGCGTTTATCGTCTGGGTCTGATTTTCTTGCAGACTCGATGGCCAGGTTGGCAGACTGACCAATCGAAATATAGTCAACAGCACACAAAGCCTGGAAAACTGACCCAAAGTCTGCATAAGCAGCCCCCTTGATCGCGTCTTGGTTTGCCGACACATACTCAGGAGCATGGCGGTGGAGCAATCGCATAACACGGTTAACTTGATCGCGATAGAAGTTTGTAGCGTACTGTGCGGTCCGGCCAGCCTCTAGCCGGGGCCGGACCGCAGGACCCAGGATAGCCCGACTGTAGTCAATCAAACAGCCGGAAATGCCAGCGGCTGGAAACGCATATGAGTCAGCTTCGCCGCGCGGGCCAGTTTCAAACAATACAGTTGGATTTAAGTACACGGGTTCTTTATTCAGCTCTGCAATCCCCCAACGGTATACTGTAAGATTGTTGGCATGCAGATCACCATGTATAACACCAAGTTTTTCTTGCAAACAGTGGGCCCCATAGACATAATCAAATAATAGCCGAGCAAAGTTGTCGATCTGGCCAAAGAGATCGGTGCAGCTTTTGATCAGTGAGGGTTCGCGCTTGATATAAATGGGCCAAGACATGAGGGTTCGACCCACATCTTCAACGGTATGTACAATGGCCACATTAGACACTACTAGATGACTCTGGGCATACTCCAGGCTCTCGTAGAGCTGCGCCGATAGCTCTTCAGTATGGTAGGTGCGCAATGCTGGATCCAGTGCCTTCGAGTCTTCTGGCAGTTCACAATCAAGACTGATGGCACAACGACCATTTCGTAATGATTTGATTGATGAGGACATCTCTTCGCTGCGTAAGTACTTTTCGTGCATTGCACGATTTTCAAATAGTCCTATTTGAGCCCTTTCGATATAGGTCCACTGATTAAAGATAGCGAATGCTGGCGACACGTAGGAAACAACTAGGTCGCCCACGGCTTTAGCCACTTCAAGCTCGCGCCAAGCGCTTAAGTTTAGATCAAAGGGGTTATCAACTTCTTTTGAGTACATCGGAATAACTTTAATCCCACAAGATACCGTCAAGAAATTATCAGAATTTCTTACAAATAGTGTTCGAATGTTATTAGGAAAATCTCTACTGATTTGAAGCAATTCTGGAATCCTCATGGCTATTGATGTGATCAATGAGGAATAGGCCGGTAAGACATGCAGATCTAGTAAAGTCTTTTTATTGTCCCACAGGTCAAGCATTAAGGCAACACTTAATGCCATCAAGTGAATTCTAGCATCAATAATTAATTTGGACACTTGTTGATCAACAATTTCTCCAAACATTTCTACATAGAAACTTAAATCAGCTGAGGCCATCACAGTGAGTACACTTTCTTCAAAAACCGACAGTTCTCTGGCATATTTTTCATAACTGCTCAAGAAACCCTCTAAAGGTATGAAACGTCGACGAAATTCACCATCTCGAGATGTGTAGGTCGGGGAGACGGTAATATATGCAGGAATTCTAGAACTAGTCAACACATCAACTAGTTTAGAATTAGCGGGCCAGTATACCATGGCAAAATACGATCTCGTTGGTTCTTGATCTTGTTTAGGGCCTAAAACAGCACCCAATCCAGCACAGTTATAGCCATTCTGAGAAAGAGGATTTCTGAGTTTTAATTCAATAAACTTAGACATCCGCTGTCGACTAGAAATTAAATAACCTTCTTTGGAAGCCACCGGGAATTGCATGAGCGATTTTTGAAAGGCTCTGTTGCCTTCTATATTTAGGTCTACTGCCTTTTTGTATTGCTCAGCATACCAGTCGGCAAGATTACCTACGGGGGCTTGACAATCCATTTGTTTAGACATTGTACAGGTAAACTACTATAGGTTATAAAGGTATTTTGAATTGCTCAAAATTGAAAATACCTTTATAATAATACTGTCAACTATCTAGCAGAACGGCCGTTCTGCTGATATAATAGACCCAATCAACGGAAGCGATTATGTAAGCGAAGTTTCTGGAGAACGATGAATTATTATTTCGAGTGCCCGTGGGCCTCCAATTAATACTTAATCGCATCCCGGAACATTGCAGTACTGAAACAGTTTAATGACACTTGTAGTTGGCAGCCAAACAACTTATACATAATTCTACGGTTTGTTGACCACAGGTGTTATTAAGCCAATCTCGGTACGCGGTTTCATTTAGAATAGCTTAGATTAATTTAACACTTTATATTTTTGGATCTCTGTTGCGCATTTGGCATTTAAAAATATAATAATATACATGGCTCGAGTTCCAGGTCCTGTTCCAAATCCACTAGACCTCACACAACGCCGCGGAGGGAATGTGCGGCCCGCCCTGGCTCAGACTTTTACAGATGCCGAGATTGCCAAGAAACTTGAAGGCTACTTAGAAGTCCCACCGGATAACTGGCACCTAGTCAAGGCCGGTACACATGTGCGATACTACACACATGCTAATGGGTTTAAGTCAGGAGGGCTTGTCGCAAAAAATCCAACCGATACAACACCACAAGGCGCGAATGCAGAGAAGCGCTTTATACGCCTGCAATCAGGCTACAACGAGCGCGCCCCTGGCTACTTCTCATGGGTTATTGCTTATGAAGACCTAGCGCGCCTGTTCATCAAGCCAGATGCTGGAGCGCTCACCGTTATGGCTTCGCTCGAAGAAGCCGTGCGGGGCCTCAATGAAAACATTCGCAAGCTGGCAGATTATGCCAAAGGGCTGTCCAACAGGATAGCCGCCTTAGAACAGAAACTCTAGATTTGTGTTTGCCAGTCTTCATGTATTTTTAATTCCATACTATAATTGAAAAGCCTTAATTAATACCATATTGATCATGCGCTTCTGTTCTCGAGATGGGCGTGCCATGCGCCGCAACCCAGCATCTGGTGAAGTGGTGTTCTTGTGCACAAGTTGTCTCATCGAAGAAAAGGGGGCTGCAGCCGATGCGCGTGTGAGTGGTGCTGTCCATAACGCTGCCGAGACGACCGAAATGTATCGGCGGTTAATTGAGACGGCCCCCTTTGATCGCACCAATCAGATTGTTCGGCGCGACTGTCCGGTCTGTGGTCTTGATTATGCTGTCCAAATTCGCGTTGGTGATGCTGAGGTGGTGATTTATATTTGCAAGTGCCTTCATGAGAGCTATGGGGCAAGTTCTCTGAGTTCATAAAGGTTTATTTGCATTTTTGCATTAAACTTAAATTTAAGATTACCTATAGTTATGAGTTGGTTTTCAGTAACTCAAGTGCGCCCTAGCCGGCAAAACTTGCCACCAGTTACAGTTCAGGGCTTGATACAATCTCGAGTGCAGCCGCCAGCTCAGCCGCGAGTGCAGCCAGCTCAGCCGCGAGTGCAGCCGCGAGTGCAGCCGGCCCAGCCGCGAGTGCAGCCGCGAGTGCAATCTGCCCAGCCTCGAGCCCAAGAACATTGGGGGGCAGGTCAAACTAAAAAACAGTGGGGGCCTCGCGCTTGGAAGTGGTTGCATCTGATGACAATCTCGTATCCACAAGAACCAACAGAAAAGGATGCCCAGATCGCTGAGGCTCGAATCCAGAACTTTGTGGCAAATCTCCCATGCCCAGAGTGCCGGCAGCATGCCAGTGAGTATTTAAAAGAAAACCCACCAGATTTTTCTAGCTCATCTGCTTTGCAAGCATGGGCATGGCGATTCCACAACGCCGTTAATGCTCGTCTGGGACATCAGACATTTTCATTTGCAGCATATTCCCGTCTGTATTTAAGCGAAATGTGTTGGGCAAACTGGTCGGCGGCCGAATGCTCTCAGCTGGGGCATTTAGATATGTAATACTTGCCATTAAAACCCATAAGTTTTAGTCAATTTTTTGACCATAGCGTTGATATAGATGGTTTACATTGTAATCAAATGCAGGCTGTGATTTAGAAGCCTTTGGATAATAATTGACAGGAAGACCTTTAAGTATTTGTGCAAGATCTGGATCCAAGCCCAATGATGCAGGAGGTTTATCATGCAGACGGGCTGCATAATTTGCCATTTTTATGATGTAGGCAGGATCAGTATTAATGGTGCCCAGTGTGCATACAGTAGGGGCAAAGGGACTCTTCTCAAAGATATCGGCAGTCTCAGCGGTTGCTCCAAAGGACTCAGTAAATATGTCTTCAGCCGCCTGGAGGATTTCAAGAGTATGTGCATAATAGTTTCGATAGATGAGTCTCGCTTCGCCCTCAGATCGGTTAGCCCACTGCAAGAAGTATAATAATATATGCTGGGGTGTCGCCACGTAGACTTGATCTGATTCAGACTCAGAGTCACATAATCGCACTAATGACACTGCTATGAGTCTTCCTCGTGAAGACAGTACAACAGAATTATCTTTCTTGAAAAATCCTGGATAAATATCACCATAAGGTGCATATTCCGTAGCATTTAAAAGAGCGCTTTCAGGGTCTGGGGAAATTGTGACTATTTCTTGTTGAACCGCCAGCGGCATCTCCAGGTCAATGTGATTTTTTTCTAGTCTAAGACGTAGAACTGGGGCTTTTAAATCAATTGAGCGGCCCAGTTTTTTGGCAGTTGAGTTTATTAACAACCTTAAAGCCGCATAGCCAGCAAATCCAGTAAGAGCCATTTTGAGCTCTTTGCCTTTGCCAACAATGGGAATCGTAAACTCAGCTGTGAGGGTGACCCCCATGCCCACACTTTCACTAGAAATCGTCGGCTCTACCTCAATTTTATAGTATTTGGAGAGTAAGTTGTATCGCTTGAGGTCTTTTTGCCATCGATGGAATACATCTTCGCGGGGAGCCCCACTGAAAGGAAAACAGAATGCAAGATGCATGTCCATTCGCTGGAAGTCTGGATGGACGATGTTTAAATCTTTATAAGTTAACCGAGGGATCTTTTCATAGACTTGTGGCGGTACATAACCCAAATCCGCGACCGGCCGATAATTGACCCGGACCCGCATAGTTTGGATATGAACCGCGCGGATTGCATCAACATGCTCGAACCCTGCTTGAAATAAGATATCAGCAAGCGCATAGGCATCATCAACAGAGCGCGGCGACAAGGCATCATAATCAGGCCGCTCCTCATCGGGATATATCGAATCCCCATGCAGACGTAGCGCGCAGTCTATGGCAAACCCCCCGAATACTAAGAGGCGTCTCTCTGCTAAGAACACCCGCACCATATCTAGCGCCCGATCAAGCATGGGCCCATCAATATCGCGCCGTTTTGCTAGCGCCCCGGCGGCGGCCGCATGCGAATTAGTCCAGGCCAGTAAATCATTAGAACAATTTACAGGCTTCTTTGAGGGGCCTTTATTGCCAATGGGCCGTGACATTATTGAATATGCATATGGTAACTAATATTGAATTTATTGTATTTTAGACACATATATTTATATATATCGGCAGTATCCGTGATGAGTAGTTCGATTTTGGCAAACCAGGGCAAGGCCCTGGTAAAATCGAACTACGATTCTGTAAAGAACCCGGTCTTCAGTCTGCGCATGCAGTCTACTCGCGCACAGCTGCGCGCAGACCCATTTGGCCTGGAACTTTCGGATACAACAATGCCGGCCGGCATTGATTTGGCTTCTTTGTTCACCAGCACTAGTGTGGCAGTCCTAAAACTGAGAACCTCAGATCAAATGGATTGCACATTCTGTGGGGGTGAGTTGCGCGCAGACTTTGATGGGTTGCGGCGGGTGTGCGCAGTCTGCTCAAACATCATTGAAGGCGACTCTACTGAACTAGAGGAGGATGATGTGCCGCGGTCAATGATCGGGGCGTCCAGATTAAAGTTGGTAGGCGTTGGTAGTAGTTCACTACAGCCTGACCTGTACCGCAGCGGCAGTAGTGACAACTCAGTTACCCAAAAGCGGCAGATCGCGGACGAGTTCATGCGCTTTCGTGAACAATACATTGAGCGGGGCGGGCAAGCGATCCCGATCAATTCAATCAGCCTGGCTGTCGAGCTCTATCACGAAGTGCAGCGTAAATGCGTTAAGCGGTCGCTTAACAAAAAACGCATTATGGCTGCCGTTCTTCGAGATGCTTGCATCCACGTTGGGTTCTTACCGTCAAATGCTGAAATTGCGCACTTTATGCAGCTGCCGAATAATGGGATTGCGCCAGGCATCAACTTTATTCGGTCGCTCGCCGCTGACAACACTGCCACTGAGAGCCAAGCTGACCCATGGAAGCCCGCCCGAGCCGAGATCACAACATTGTTTGCCTACTTGGATCTTGATGGGGATGAGTTTACACCAATGCGTGAAGCTGTCTTTGATATTATCAAAACCGCCGCCGATGTAAAAATAGGAACAAGTTCATTCTTGCGCAGTAAAGTTGCCGGTGCGAGTTATGCTGTGTTACGGCGCACGGCTCTTTCAGATGGCGCTGGTCTTAGCCCTGCGGCACAGCTAGCCGCTAAAGCCGCGGCAACAAAACACAAAAATCTTCAGGTGTTCTGTGGCGATCGCATCCGCAAAAACACGGTGGAACGATTCTTGCGAGAGCTCGAAGACTACCACTCAAACTTTGAAGAGACCTATATTCGAAACAACCTTGATGCTCGCCGCAGTATTGATTTAAAATAACCGCCATCTTGATGGTTTGGGCAAACTATCTTGATGGTTTGGGCAAGCTATCTTGATGGTTTGGGCAAGCTATCTTGATGGTTTGCTTAACGTACTGGTACTGCTTTTTTCGCAGTCTGATTCACTAATGGTAGTGCCGGCAGCGCCATCTCTCGAGGATTCCACTCTTCGATTATTTTCTCACCATTTGGCCCCCACCCCACCTGGCGCCACAGTAGTAAAGGACAGCGTCTCTCCATGAGCTCGCGATGAGCAATATCACAGGGATCTGTTAATAAGGCAAGCGCCGGCGATGCTGCCACGTAGTTTGTTGCACTGCGGGCAATTTGTTGCGCCCGGGCCGAAATGATATGACTAGCTTCAGACTGATGCAGACGGTTATCAGTTACCCGCTGGTCGGCCGGCCTAATAATGACACGCACGGCCGTATTTGAACTGGCCGTTACAGGATCTGTGCGACCAATGCGTTCAGTCTCGACAAATTCCTCTTCAACAAAGTCGCTTTCAGAACCGTCTTCAGAATTCTCGGCATCACCATCCCCATCTTCGACGGCCTCTACTGGCTCAATTGGCTCTTCTGAGGGAACTTCACTAACTGCATCTTCATAGTCATAATCATCAAGGTCTTCTTCATCGCTCATGGTAGTAAAGTGCCTTGATTATTAGCTTTGTCGTTGTTATCTTATAATTATATTTATTTCGATTCAATTACGCCAAAGCAAATGATCATTTGCTTTTAGTATTGCAAATCATCTCTTATAAATGGCCTGTCGAAAAGTCACCTTAACTTTTATAGATTGTATTGCCTTTGTATTATTTCTATTTACAAAGTGCCGTTTTATGTGCTGGTTCCACGAATCCGATGGACAGCAAATACCTTTTCCACACGGCTTATTTGCTGTAGATTGGGCGCCTAGTGAAAAAGAGAAAAAAGCAGTAATCTGGCTCTACCGAACATTTGACGTACCTGATCGGTATGACTGGGAAGAGTGTTTACTTAAATTTAAATTAGACACGGTTCCTCAGCATTCTATTAGAAATCTCGCCACCAACTCAAAGTCAACTATTGCAATTGACCTTAAGAATGACCATTATTCGGTGATACGAATTAACGAAAGTGAAGAGATTGTAGCAGAGGGTCAGATCACGATAGGATCACTTACTCCAGGAAGTTTGCTAGGATGTCACTAATACTTGATTTAAGTTCTTATTTTAAGCATTCTCGACCTATTCTAATACAGTTAAAGATTTCTAAACTTACTAAATATGATGTCTGAGTTTTGTGGCATGGGACCAACCCCGGCCGAAACAGAGGCGGCGGCCCGGGCCGCTATTGCTGCTACTGCGGTTAAAAAGCGTAGTCCGGGGTCGCGTGCACTGTCCGCGTGGCTTCGGGACAGTGCAGCATCATGGGTAACCGTAAAGAATGATGAGAATACCAATATCATAGATCAGGGCGATCGCGTCACATACAATATGAATCCTACTGGTATTTCGACATTATTCACACATCTTGAGGCAACTCGATTGGAAGGAACTATTACACACTTTTCAGAGCGGCAGGGGACTGCTGCAGCGCCGAATTGTGGTATCATGTTGGATTATGATATCATAACGCGCCAGCGCCAGCCTCAGCTCAGTGATCGTCTATATTATCGATTTGCCGGGGCCCTTATGAATCGATTGCAGCATGATTTAAAACTAGCAATTGGTGAATTCCGGACGCATGTGTTCTTTATTGTTAAACCGGAGACGGTGAGTCTGGGTCCTATTAACGGATCGGGGACTAATACCGCTCCTAGTGCCGCCCCATCGACAGAGCAGCTGTATAAGTTTGGCTTACATATACTTGTGCCGGGCATACGCACTAGTCGCAGTTACAAAAAATGGCTCATTCGCGAATTTCGCTCAGAGCCAAGCATAGTAGCGGCGCTGGGTGAGCTGGGTGCCGTAGGTGAGCTGAGCAATTGTCTGGATCAAAACAGTGCGAGCGTTCCAGTGCTCTTCTTTGGTAGCTGTAAACGGGGTGGTACTCCCTACGGACTGGGTGCGGCACTCGAAGTTTCTTTGGATATCACCGAGTCCACGAATTCTAGTGGATGGGTGCCGCCTCCCGTTATCAGGAAGCTCGTACCGGCTGAGCTCAGCCAGTATAACTTGGTGGCTGAGCTCAGTCTAACGATGCCGGCTGAGTACGCTGATGGTCGAACGCCTCTCGTTAGCAAATGCCATTATGAGTGTAATCCAGAAGTTGCCGCGGCCTCTGGCGACTGGGGCGACAGAGCCGCTGATAATGTCGTTGGTGAGGATGCTCTGATGCTTACCGAACACACACTGAGCACGCTCACTTTACACAATGCCGAGGCCCGTCATCTGCATGCATTACTAGATCTATTGCCCTTAGAATACAGCTCTGACCGCAATAAGTGGCGAGATGTTGTGTTTGCGTTGGCAAACACATCTGATCAGTACAAACCACTTGCTATCTGGTTTAGCCAGCGGTGCCCACAAAAGTGGGCCGAGGGCGGTCAAGCGGCCTTAGATGCGCTCTGGGTTGATGCACTGGCCAGGGTCGGTACGGCGAGCGCCCAACTGACGCTGCGGTCGATCTCGCACTGGGCACGAATGGCAAGTCCTGATCGTTATGGTGAAGTCATGGAACGCAGTTACTTCACGATGCTAACCACCTATGTGTACGAACATGGCGGGCGCCTCCAGCACTATATGATTGCCAAAGTCTTGCTGGCAATGCTCGGCACAAAATTCTGTGTAGATATCGATGTGGGTTCACGGGGCGCTCAAACCTACTGCTGGTTTGAATTTGTGCTACCGGGCCAACAGATGCGCGCCGGCGAAGTCTGGAAGTGGCGCCGCGAGGTCGAGCCAGATGATGTGCACATCTACATGTCAGAAAAACTGTCGCGCGTGCTCGACCAGATCAGCGACCATCTCGAAGAGAAGCGAGGGGCCGCGGCCGATGAAGATCAGGGCCGCTACTATCGCGATCTCGGAAAAGCCTTCGCGATATCTAAGGGTAACCTCTACAACGACACGTTCAAGAACGGCGTGGTTCGTCAGGCCGGTTATCTGTTTAGGCGCCGCGGGTTTGCCGAGACTTTGGATAAGTTGCCCGGTCTCTTTGGCACGCTCAATGGTGTCCTTCGAGTGAGCCCCCGATGCGAGCTGATTGACCACTTCCACGAGTATCCTGTAAGTCGTTTTAGCCCCGTCGCTTGGAAACCCTTTGACCCTAATGACCCATGGACAATACTTGCGTTAAATGCAATTGCCGACATTATTGTTGAGCCCGATGCGCGAGACTGGATCTTATTCCATGCGGCACAGGGCCTCAGTGGCGATCCGAAAGAAGGTCTCTTGTTGCTGTGGGAGGGCGGTGGTCAAAACGGCAAAACATCTTTCCTCCGGTGGATCGCAAAAGCGCTCGGCCCTTATGCGGATAAGTTTAATATTCAGCTCATGTGCAGTGAGCGTGAGGATGCTGACCGGCCAAATAGTGCTATGATGAAGTTCAAGAATCTGAACTATGCTTATAGTGAAGAATCGAACAAATCACAGAGTTTGAACGTCGCCCGCATGAAAGAGATGGTGAATGCCGGCGAAGTCTCTGGCCGTGACCTCAATAGCAAACAGGAGACATTTACGATGCGCGCGAACCTTGTGGCAGCATCCCAGTATAGTTTTATAGTCAACACTACTGACCATGGTACATGGCGGCGTTTGCGCCACTACGCGTCGAAAGCGCGCTTTCGACGCGACCCTGATCCGACTAATCCCTTTGAAAAGTCCGATGATCAGAGATTTGTGCGCGAATATCCCAGCGACCCTCAGTTTCAATCGAGCATATTATCGATTCTCTCTCACTACTATGAGAGACTACAAAACGAATACCGGGGCGAACTCAAACAGGTTCGCGCGCCAACCATCGATGGAGAGACAGAGCGATTTCGCGTCGAGCAAGATGCATTGCACCGCTGGATCTGCCAACACGTGGTTACCTCAACGGTTGAAGCGGGCGCTATCGATTACCCCTTGGGTACTCTTAGCGCAACTTATGCCGAATGGTACTCAAAGCACATTGAACGACGGCACCACACGGCCGGTGCAGTTATCAAGGAGCTTGAATCAAGTGCTTTATGTAAGTATTTAAAACCTGGGCTGAATGGTACACTCATTCTGCGCAACTGCCGAATACTCTCTGATGATGATATAACATTGCGCCCCGGCGAAGAATTTCTTGCAGTTGCTGAGGCTCGCGGAGGTCGTTCTGCTGCTGAGTTTGCGGCAATGCAGGAATTGGCCGCCGCTGATCCTCGCCCATGGTGGGCGGCACGTTCACCCGTGGTGGCCAGCAGAAGCCCCAAAGCAGATGCTGAATTCATTACATTTAAAGATGATAAACAGCTAGCTGCCAGAGCGGCTCCGGTTAAGGTTGTGAATGTACAGCCTTCAAGTGAAGCTCAGACTTTAAGTGAGGGTGATATTGATGATATTCTTAATGAATTAAATGTAGAATGAACAAAAAATATGGATAACTAGAGGCTATTTTTAATCATAATAGCCTTTGATTATTTTAAATATGAGCAAGCATTCGGCCTCCGTTTTTAATGGGAGTTATTCAGAATCTACTCTTATTACAGAAAAGACACTAGCAGCTTTAGAAGCCATACTCTTCGGGGACATCGGGGACACCCCGGCCCCGGCTTCTATTGGGGACGCCCCGGCTTCTATTGGGGACGCCCCGGCTTCTATTGGGGACGCCCCGGCTTCTATTGGGGACGCCCCGGCTTCTATTGGGAACACCCAGGCGGCA
>Ga0114951_10002642_pt1 | contig 19968 bp, 16 predicted proteins | sample AM7aDNAmetaG_FD_88677 | JGI IMG/M metagenome (GOLD analysis project Ga0114951, IMG submission 88677) | Freshwater microbial communities from Finland to study Microbial Dark Matter (Phase II) - AM7a DNA metaG | ecosystem: Environmental > Aquatic > Freshwater > Lake | place: Finland: Lake Alinen...
AAGGGAACCGATTTCCGCCTTCCCGGCCTGGGTAGCTATCTGCTCACCGCCGCCTCCGCCAATCCAGTGGACCTGCACGCCCTGCTCTGGGGCTTGACCGTATTGGTGCTTATCATTGTCGCCACCGACCAGTTGCTCTGGCGTCCGCTCATCGCCTGGAGCGACAAATTCAAGTTCGAGCAGGTCGAGTCCTCCAGCCGCGTCACTTCGCCTATCCTCACCCTCCTCCAGAAATCCAGCTTTCTGCTCCGATTGCCCGGCGGGCTGTGGGAGCGCGCGGAAGAGAAGATCTACTCCCGCCTCGCCCACGGTCGCGGATGCTCTGTAATCCAGCCCATGGACCCTCCCGAGGTGAAGGGCGGAATCAATGTCCTCACCGCCACGTTGGGCTCGGCTGCGGGGTTGCTGCTCCTGTGGGGAGCCATTCATCTGCCGGCTCTCTTCCACTCCGTTGGCAAGGCTGAGATTCTGCATTTGTTCGCAGGCGCAGCCGCAACGTTTCTCCGCGTCAACGTTTCTCTGCTCATTGCGGCGGCGTGGACCATTCCCGTAGGCGTTGCCATTGGCTTTCATCCCAAACTCGCAAGAATTGCTCAGCCCATAGCCCAGATCGTCGCTTCGGTGCCGGCCACGGCGCTGTTTCCTGTCCTGCTGCTCGGCCTCATCAAGTTGGGTGGCGGATTGGGAATTGGCTCTATCGTCCTCATGCTGTTGGGAACACAGTGGTACATCCTTTTCAACGTGATTGCAGGAGCCACCGCCATCCCCAGCGACCTGAAGGAGGTCTCCACCCTTTACCGGTTCAGCCTCTGGCAGCGCTGGACGACAGTCATCTTGCCAGGCATCTTCCCGTACCTCATCACCGGCATGGTCACCGCATCAGGCGGGGCCTGGAACGCCTCCATCTTTGCGGAGTACTTTCACCTGAATGGCAAGACGCTCGAGATCCTCGGCCTGGGCGCGCAAATCAACTCCGCCACACAGCACAACCAACTAACCATCCTCCTCCTGGCCACGATCCTTATTTCGCTCATGGTCGTCACCATGAACCGCCTTGTCTGGCGCCGCCTCTATCGCCTCGCCGAAACACGGTTTAAACTCGAGACTTGATCAGCCCTTCAACACAAGATTCAAATTTCCAGGAGCATCCAATGATTCGTGTAGGTTTGATCGGTTTCGGCTTGGGCGGTCGCGTCTTTCATGCTCCTCTCATCGCCTCCGTCGAAGGCCTTGAACTCGCCGCGGTGGTCGAGCGCACCTCCAACAAAGCCGCGGAGCGCTATCCCGGCATCACCACCTACCGCTCGCTTCAAGAGATGCTGGCAGACCCCTCTCTCGGCCTTTTCGTGGTCACCACACCCAATGCAACCCACTTTGCCATGGCGCGGCAGATCCTCGAAGCGGGCAAGAGCGTCGTTGTAGACAAGCCAACGTCCGTTACATCAGACGAGATCGCCCAGTTAATGAAGCTCGCTGCATCCAAAAATGCCCTGCTTGTCCCGTTTCATAACCGGCGCTGGGACAGTGACTTCCAGACAGTTAAGAAACTGTTGCATGAGGGTTCGCTGGGTCGGCTCGTTTCCTTCGAATCCACCATGGACCGCTGGCGGCCCGATCCAATGCCCAGAATGCCATGGAAGAACGACCCGGCGCAGGGCGGCCTTTTGCTGGACCTTGGAACGCACCTCGCCGACCAGCCCCTTGCGCTCTTCGGCAAGCCTGAAGCCGTAAGCGCCGAGGTCAAGCGCGAACGTGATGGCGAGGGCTCAAACGACAGCTTCACCATCCGGCTACGCTATCCAGACCTCTCCGTCGTCGTGTCCGCCAATACTCTTTCCTCGCTGGAGCGGCCGCGCTACCATCTCCGCGGCACCAGGGGCAACTACTGGAAGCGCGGTGTAGACCCGCAAGAGGCGGCGCTCGCTCAGGTAGCCCGCATCGGCGATGGACCCTGGGGGCAGGAACCGCCCGCCGACTGGGGCACTCTCAAAGTGGACGAGGACGGAGTCCAGATCACAAGCGCTGTCGAGCCCATTCCTGGCGACTACCGCCTCTACTACGCGGCCGTGCGCGACGCGCTTCTCGGCAAAGCGCCCGCCCCGGTTGCCACCCAGGATGCATGGCGTCTCGCCCGGGTCTTGGAGTGCGCCGCGCAAAGCTCCACGGAGCGCCGCGAGATTCAGTGTGACTGGAGCAATGAGCCTGCTTGAACTGTCCCGCTCCGTTCTCGATCGCCAAAGCCCAATTACTTGACGCCGCCCGGTTCCTTCTCCACCAGGGGCACCCAGAATCGGAAGCTCGCTCCCTTGCCGGGGGTACTCGATGCCTCGATTCCCCCGCCATGCACCGTGAGTATGGCGCGGCAAATTGCCAGCCCCATTCCCGATCCTTTGCCTGCCTTCTTGCCTCGCTTTCCGCGGTAGAACTTCTCGAAAATCAGCGGCAAATCGAGCCTGTCGATGCCCGGCCCATTATCCTCCACACTGAATTCCAGCCGGTCCATCACGCGGCGGGTGCTTAGAGTCACGCGGCTGCCCGCTGGTGTATGGCTTGCCGCATTTTCCAGCAGATGACGCAAAACCCGCCCCAGCAGGTGGGAGTCGAACCAGGCTGGCCTGTCCGGGCCGCCCTCGCCTTCGGCCGCAATCGTAATCCTGTGCGCAGCGAGAATCTTGTGGGCACTCTCCACCGCCTGGTCAAGCAGCGCCCGAGGATGCTGTTGAGTCAAGTGGATCTCCACCGCGTTGGCATCGATCTCCGCCATCTCGACAGCCTCGCCGATGAGAAGATCCAGCCGCGAGGATTCCTCGTCGATGATCTCGGCCATGTCTCTCCGCCCGGCATCGTCCAGGCCTTCGGATTCCAGCAGAGTGGTTGCCGCCGCGCGGATCGAAGTCAGCGGTGTTCGTAGTTCGTGCGTCAGCGAGTCGGTGAGCGCAGTGCGCAACCGTTCTCCCTCGCGGGCAGCCTCAACGCGTGCCGTCGCCTCGATGGCGATGGACCTCGCGATCACAATGGCTACCTGCGCGCTCATCGCCGAGGCAACTTCGCGCGAAAGCGTAGCTGGCCGCCACCCCAGCGCGCCCACGGGCCGCAATCCAAGCATCAAAACCGTGGCGGTAAATTCGCCCGGCAGGTCCAGGGTGAGGTTGGGACCTTGCGTCATGGCCTGCAGACTCGCCTCTATGCTCATCGGCAGGTCGGACGTTGAAGAGTAGAACTTGTCCCGGTCGCAGACGTAAAGCACTGCCCCGTCCAGTGTGAAGATGCGGTCGATCAGCCGCGGCAGGTCGCGGATCAGCTTCTCAGAGTCCTCGCAAAGCATCATCTCCTGGCCAAGTTCGTAGAGACGCTCGACATCTTTCCTTCGCTGTTCGGCCTTATGCGCCTGTCTCCTCGCCTTTTCTGCCACCCGGCCAACTACGAGGCAACCGGCCACAAACGAGACCATGGCAACCCACTCGTGTGTACCGGCCAGTTGCAGCGTGTGGTAGGGAAGGAGGAAAAAGTAGTCGAACGAGAGCGCGCAAAGCACGGCAATACAGAGTGAGAGCCCGATTCCAGCCACCGTGGCCAACCACACCACCAGCACCAGAAACGCCATCCCGGCTATCGTCGAGTCGGCTTTGACCCATACCAGCAACATCGTCGCTACGATGGCCAGCAGCGTGGCCGTTAGCCAGCGAAGCACCGATCCTGAGTACGCGTGCGCGTCCATCTACTTCTCCACCGGAATCATACCCGCCCAGCCCAATGATGTAATCTTCGGTTGAAAGAAGAATCCTATGCCGGGCAGAATTCTCGTCATCGACGACGAACCGCAAATCACTCGCGTCCTGCGTGCGGCTCTCTCCGCGCAGGCTTATGACGTGCGCACAGCCAACGACCCGGAAGAAGGCCTGCAGGTCTTCCACGATTGGCCGCCCGATCTAGTCATCACCGACCTGATGATGCCCGGTATGAGTGGCGTCGAGGTCTGCCGCGCTATTCGTTCCCAGTGCACCACCCCGGTCCTGGTTCTCTCCGTCCGCGAACACGAGCGGTCAAAGGTCGAGGCGCTGGATGCCGGAGCCGACGACTATGTGACCAAGCCTTTCAGCATTCAGGAACTGCTGGCCCGCGTTCGCGCACATCTGCGCCGCGCTCCGGAACGCACCACCAGCGCCATCGAGGCCGGCGACTTTGTTATCGACGCCGACGCTCACACCATCACGCTGCAAGGCAATCCTATCCACCTCACTCCCAAGGAATTCGATCTCCTGGTCCACTTGGCCCGCCAGGCTGGCAAGGTGATAACCCATCGCGCCCTGCTCACCGCCGTCTGGGGCGCACAATCCGCCCATCAGCCGGAATACCTGCGCGTCTTCGTCGGTCAGGTGCGCAAAAAGCTCGAGGCCGAAACCGGAAAGCAATACATCCAAACTGAGCCATGGGTCGGTTACCGTTTCATCCCTGAAGGCTTTAGCAGCAACCAGGACTGATTCGCGGCTTTGCAGGCTGCGGAAAAACCCCTATCAAGGCCTTGTTTTGAAAGGGCACGGCTTCAGCCGTGCCGCATGTGATTGAAAATAAATGAGGGCTTTAGCCCCTGAGGTACGCCTCTCGGGCTCTTTCCCGGAAATTCAGGCCCGTTCCCGCAGCCTTTGCAGCCCTCCAACTCTCCCCGCGTTCCTCTCCCCACTCACAGCAGGGAACTCCTCGCCCTTACGGAATACTTAGGAAATCCTTTCGATACTAATACCAGACATAAACCAGAATCATATTTAGCCCCGGCTGGAACCACTTCGGCCTGAACAGTGAGATATGCGATGCAAGATTTGACAATGTTGCTTTTCACGCTCGTTTTCTTCGCCTTGGCGTTTCTCTACGTCAAGGCGTGCCACAAGTTGAGGTAGATCCATGGATTTGTTTACTGCTGTCGCGCTCATTCTTGCCCTCGTCTTGCTGGTTCATCTCGTAGTCTGCCTGCTTTACCCGGAGAAATTCTGACATGACTGCCAATGGCTGGCTGCAATTCGCCATCTACTGCCTGATCCTGCTGGCAACCGTTCGTCCGGTGGGCATCTACCTGGCCCGCGTGCTGGAAGGGGAACGCACCTGGCTCGATCCGGTGCTGCGCCCTTTCGAGCGCCTCATCTACAAGCTCTCCGGGGTCAAAGCCGAAAACGAGATGAACTGGCGCCAATACGCCTTTGCCATGCTCGGATTCTCGGCCATTACCATGCTCGTCACCTACGGCATCGAGCGCATGCAGGCTCTCTTGCCCTTCAATCCCCAGGGGCTTGCCGCCGTTGGCCCCGATCTGGCCTGGAACACCGCTGCCAGCTTCACCACCAACACCAACTGGCAGTCCTACACGCCCGAGACCACCATGAGTTACCTCACGGAGATGGCGGGTCTGGCCACGCACAACTTCTTTTCTGCGGCTGTCGGCATCGTGGTAGCTATCGTGCTCATCCGCGGCATCAAGCGCACTTCATCCAGCACCATCGGCAACTTCTGGGTCGATATGACCCGCACCATGCTCTATGTGCTGCTGCCCGGTTCTCTCTTGTACGCGCTCCTGTTGGTTGGCCAGGGCGTTCCTCAAAACCTCAAAGCCTATACCACCGCGCATCCGCTCGAGCAGCCCGCGCAGACCCAGACCATCGCCCAGGGTCCGGTCGCCTCGCAGGAAGCCATCAAGATGCTTGGCACCAACGGCGGCGGCTTTTTCAACGCCAACAGCTCCCATCCTTTTGAGAACCCCACGCCGTTCTCGAACTTCCTCCAGATTCTGTCCATCTTCATCATCCCCGCCGGCCTCACCTACACCTTGGGCCGCATGACCGGTTCCCCAGGTCATGGATGGGCCGTACTGGCCGCCATGTTCGTGCTGTTTGCGGTCGGTTTTACTACCGTCTATTGGGCTGAGTCGCAGCCCCATCCGCTCATTCATGGAGCCATGCAGGCCGGTACCGCCACCGCGCCCGGCGGCAACATGGAGGGCAAGGAAGTTCGCTTCGGCATCGCTAATTCATCCCTCTTCGCCACCATCACCACTGATGCCAGTTGCGGTGCCGTAAACGGCATGCACGACAGCTTCACTCCGCTCGGCGGCATGGTCGTGCTTACCAACATCATGCTCGGCGAAGTCATCTTCGGCGGCGTTGGATCCGGCCTCTACGGCATGCTGATCTTCGTGGTGCTGGCCGTCTTCATCGCCGGACTCATGGTGGGTCGCACCCCGGAATATCTCGGCAAGAAGATCGAGGCATACGACGTCAAGATGTCCATGCTTTATGCCCTCATCTTCCCGCTCATCATTCTTTCCCTCACCGCCGTCTTCATGTTGATGCCCAACGTCGGGCTTTCCAGCCTCAATAACGCCGGACCACACGGGCTTTCCGAGATCCTTTACGCCTTTACATCCGGGGCAGGGAACAACGGTTCGGCTTTTGCCGGCCTCAATGCCAACACCTGGTGGTACAACGTCGCGCTGGGATGGGACATGCTCTGCGGACGCCTCCTGATGATGATTCCAGTTCTCGCATTGGCCGGTAATCTCGCCCAGAAAAAAAGCGTTCCACCCTCGCCCGGCACATTCCCTGTCAACACCGGATTGTTCACTGTGCTGCTGATCGGTGTGGTTGTCATCCTTGGTGCGCTCACATTCTTTCCGGCGCTTAGTCTCGGACCGATCCTCGAGCATCTGCTACTCAAGTCCGGACAGCTCTTTTGACCCCCAGGTCTGCGTTGCTGATTTCGCAAAGCAGAAATGATTGAAGTGCGTTGGTTGTTTCAGCACAAAACGACAAGGCTGGCAGTTTGAAGCCGGCAGCTCAGGAAATGGACCGTCATGGCTGAAAAGAAGAGTCTTTGGAACACGCAAATTATGCGCCAGGCGTTTCTGGACGCATTCCGCAAGCTGGATCCGCGCTGGATGATCAAGAACCCGGTCATGTTCGTGGTGGAGGTCGGCAGCCTGCTCACTTCAGGTTTGCTGATGGAAGATCTCAGGCACAACCGCCCCGGCTTCGGCTTCAACCTCCAGATCACCCTCTGGCTCTGGTTCACGGTGCTGTTTGCCAACTTCGCTGAAGCCATGGCCGAAGGCCGCGGCAAAGCCCAGGCAGACACACTCCGCAAGGCAAAGGGCGAGACTATTGCCCATCGCTACACGAACGACGGCAGCTTTGAAGAGATCTCCAGCGCCATGCTCCGCGCGGGAGATGTGATTTACGTCGAAGCGGGCAACTACATCGCCGGCGACGGCGAAGTTATCGAGGGTGTGGCCTCGGTGGACGAGTCGGCCATTACCGGCGAGTCGGCCCCTGTCATCCGCGAGGCCGGCGGAGACCGGTCTGCCGTCACTGGCGGAACCAAGGTCCTTTCCGACTGGGTTAAAATCCGAATCACCTCTAACCCCGGCGAGACCTTCCTTGATCGCATGATTGCATTGGTCGAAGGCGCTTCCCGCCAGAAGACTCCCAACGAAATCGCCCTGAGCATTCTACTTTGCGGCCTCACCATAATCTTCTTGCTTGCTGTTGTAACCCTCCAACCCTTCGCCATCTACTCCAAGGCGCCGCAGACCGTCTTCGTGCTGGTTTCACTCCTAGTTTGCCTCATCCCCACCACCATCGGCGGATTGCTCTCGGCCATCGGCATCGCCGGCATGGATCGCCTCGTCCAATACAACGTGCTGGCCATGAGCGGGCGCGCCGTTGAAGCCGCCGGAGACGTCAACACTCTTCTCCTCGACAAGACCGGAACCATCACCCTCGGCAATCGTCAGGCCACCGAGTTCCTGCCCGCTCCCGATGTCAGCCATGAGCGTCTCGCCAACGCCGCGCAGCTCGCTTCGCTCTCCGACGAAACCCCCGAGGGACGCTCCATCGTCATCCTCGCCAAAGAAAAGTACAACCTCCGTGGCCGCGATCTGGCCGGCATTCACGCTGAGTTCGTCCCATTCAGCGCCCAGACTCGCATGAGCGGAGTCAATCTGCCCGGCACGCGTATACGCAAGGGCTCAGTCGATGCCATTTCCCGCTTCCTTGAAGAGCAGGGAACGCCCCTCCCCCAAAAAGTCCGTGACAACGTCGAAGAGGTTGCCCGCATGGGCGGCACCCCGTTAGTCGTTGCTGAAAATGCCACGGCGCTCGGTGTCATTCACCTCAAAGACATCGTCAAGGGCGGTCTCAAGGAGCGCCTTGCCCGCCTCCGCGCCATGGGCATACGCACCATCATGATCACGGGCGACAACCCCCTCACCGCCGCTGTCATTGCCCGCGAAGCGGGCGTCGACGACTTCCTCGCCGAAGCCAAGCCCAAAGACAAGATGGATCTCATCAAGCGCGAACAGGCCAAAGGCAAGCTCGTCGCCATGACCGGCGACGGCACCAACGATGCTCCCGCGCTGGCTCAGGCCGATGTGGGCGTGGCCATGAACTCCGGAACCCAGGCCGCCAAAGAAGCCGGCAACATGGTCGACCTCGACTCCAATCCCACCAAGCTCATCGAGATTGTAGAGATCGGCAAGCAGCTATTGATGACCAGGGGAGCCCTCACCACCTTCTCCATCGCCAACGACGTGGCCAAGTACTTCGCCATCATCCCCGCCATGTTCGCCGGCGTTTTCCCGGTGCTCAACGTACTCAATATCATGTACCTGCACTCGCCCCATTCGGCCATTCTCTCCGCCGTCATCTTCAACGCGGTCATTATCGTGGCTCTCATCCCGCTCGCTCTTAAGGGCGTCAAATACGAGCCCAAGGCAGCCGATATTCTGCTGCGCAACAACCTGCTGATCTACGGCGTCGGCGGCATCGTCGTGCCCTTCATCGGCATCAAGGCAATTGATCTGTGCCTGGTAGCAATGCACCTCGCATGATCTGGGTTCCGCGAATGTATGCGGGTTTTGTATCAGGGCATGACTTTAGTCGTGCCGAAAAGGCAACAACAAGATCATGGGCTTTAGCCCCTGCGGCAAGGTTTTCAAGGAGATTCACCATGCACTCCACATCCGTCATGACCCCCGTCGCCACACCCAAGGCAGTCTCGGTCTCGACTTATCATTCTGTCTGGAAGACCGCCATTCGCTTCACCCTTGTCACCACAATCCTACTGGGTCTTGGCTATCCTCTGCTGGTCACTGTCATTGCGGGCTTTGTCTTCCCGCACAAGGCCGCCGGAAGCCTCATTCTCAACAAGGATGGCCAGGTCATCGGCTCTGAACTGCTGGCCCAGAGCTTCACCTCCGACCGATACTTCCATCCCCGCCCCTCGGCTGCCGGTAACGGATATGACGCCACCGCCTCGGGTGGTTCAAACCTCGCCCAGTCGAACGCCAAACTGGTCACCCGCATCCAGGGCGACATCGACAAGCTCTCCGCTGAAAACCCCGGCAAGCCTGTCCCCATCGACATGGTGACCACCTCCGGCTCCGGCCTCGACCCGGACATCACCCCGGACAACGCGTATTTCCAGGCGCCCCGTATCGCCAAGGCCCGTAACCTCACTGAAGCTCAGGTCCGCCAACTCATCGCCGAGCACACTGACTCCCGGCAACTCGGCCTGCTCGGCGAACCACGCGTCAACGTCATCAGCCTCAACCTCGACCTCGACAGGATTTCCAAATAGAAAACCGGCTTCCCCAGCCATGAGCAAACGGGAAGAGCCACTTGTGCTCTTCCCGCCTTTTTCCTGTTCACTGCCGACTGCCTTCTAGACCTCTCTCCGGCCTTCCATCGCCCGCGCCATCGTCACCTCATCGGCATATTCAATGTCGCTGCCCGCCGGAACCCCTGTGGCGATGCGGGTAATCTTCACCTGCGATCCGCGCAGCGATCCCGCCAGCCAGTTGGCTGTGGCTTCGCCCTCGAGCGTCGGACTCGTGGCTAAAATCACCTCGTCCACCTCGCCCCGCGCCACCCGCGCCACCAGCGTTCCTGCCCGCAACTGCTCCGGCCCCACCCCGTGCAACGGAGAAAGCGTCCCGTGCAACACGTGATACACCCCCTGAAACCCGCGCGTCCGTTCCACTGCGGCAATACTGGTCGGTTCTTCCACCACGCACACCAGCCTTTGGTTGCGCGTTGGACTCGCGCAGTAGGCGCAGGGATCGATGTCCGTTACGTTATTGCAAATGGAGCACAGCCGCAGGCTCGCCTTCAACTCCCGCACCGCATCGGCCAGCGCCTCAGCATCCTCGTCGGTCGAGCGCAGAATATGAAATGCAAAACGCTGCGCGCTCTTGGTGCCCACTCCGGGAAGTTTCTTCAGCTCTTCAATGAGCCGCGCCATCGGTTCGGCATAACGTGACAATGTGCTGCCTCCATCGTTCCAGTACCGTGACCGTGTGACTGTGCAACGTAACTATGAAGACTGGGTGCCCCAGGTCCCTCGCCTTTGGGGACCTGGGAAGTCACAGATTCACGCGTTACTACTGGTGTCCGTCACACAGATGGACATTTATTTGTTTTGAAAGGGCACGGCTTCAGCCGTGCCGCAAGTGGTTGAAAAGAAATGAGGGCTTTAGCCTCCGAGGGAATGCTTGTCGGTATATTCATGCTTTCGTGGCCCTATATACTTGCCGCCATTTCACGCGCGCAACGCAAACGTGCGGAAACCCCGTTCAGCCGCCCAGCCCCGGTATTTTAAGCCCGCCCAACATACCTTGCACGCTGGATTGTATGGCTTCGTCCGCCTTGCGCCCGGCCTCATTCACTGCGGCCACCAACAGGTCCTCAAGCATCTCCACGTCCCCTTGGCCACTGGTCAGACTCGTTACCGCCGCAGGGTCGATCCGCAGCTTCAAAAGCTGTTTCCTGCCGTTCATGGTTGCGGTCACGGCTCCGCCGCCGCTGGTCGCCTCCACCACCGTCTCGCCAAGTTTGCGCTGAACTTCCTCCCGCATGTGGCTCGCCTGAGAAAGCATCTCGGACATCTTGAGGGGATTGATCATGGTATGAACTCCTTCGCCTGTTCCTGGCCGCTGTTCCTATGCTTTGACGGTTCGGCTATTTCTGGCGGAGATCAATCACGCTGCGTACCTCGGCGTTGAAGATCTCCCGCGCCTTTTGAACCATGGGATTCGCCAGCGCCGCTTCCTGAATGCTGCCTGCCATCGGAGGACCGCTGCTCACTGGCGCAGCCTGGGCCGTTCCCCCGCCCGGAATCACCATAAAGCGCGACGGAGCGCCCATCCGTTGCAGTTCCTGGCGAATGATCTTCTCCGCCGCCGCGTTCACTGTCAAGGCAAGCATCTTCTTGCCCATCCCCGGCACTTCGATGCGCAGGCTCGAACCGTCCAGCGACCACGTGCCGGAACCCAGCAGTTGCGCCGCTGACGTGTGCCCAGCCTCCACCAGCGCCGAACCGATCGCATGCCGCACAGCTTCCATGCTCGGCGCGCCCGAACCCGGCGCAGCAACCTCCGGAGCCTTCGCCAGCGCGCCTTCGGTCAGCGTCGCGGTCGAAGCGTAGCCCATTGCTGGACTGGAAGCGGCAGGGAAGGGCGAGCTTTCGCGAACCGGCCCGCCCGCACCCGCTGGTGCCGTTATCGCCACGCTGGTTATCGGTGGCCGTTCCATCTCCGCCACCGGATTCACCGCAGCGCTTTGTTTGATACTCGGGCCCGATCCCCAACTGCTCGCCCCAAACGGAGAAATGGACGGCGCGGCAGGCGGCGTCGGTGCGGCAGTAGCCGTCGGTCGCGAAGGCCCGGCAGTTGCGCGCGGTGTGCTCTGCGCGGCCGGGCTGCGGACACCGCTAGCCACTCCGCTCAGCAACTCTTCGATCGGCAGCAAACGCTGCGCGTGAATCAATTTCAGCAGGCCCAGTTCCAGATGGAAGCGCTGCTCCTGCCGGTAATTCAAATCGTCAAAAGTCCGCAAGACTATCTGCAGATTGCGCGTCAGCTCCTCTTCGGTGAACAGCATCGCCGTTCGAGCCGCACGTGCCCGCTCATCGCCGGAGATCTGCAGCAACTCCGTCTGCTCGCCGCCCAGCTTGGCCATCAGCGTATTGCGCAGATAGCGCACCATCTGCCGGGCCAGTGACGACGGGCTGTGCCCCGCATTCACCAGCAGGTTCAGTTCCTCCATCAGCTTGGCGCTTTGCCCCGCTGCCACGGCTTCCAGCAGCCGCTCGAAGATGGCGTTCGGCACCGCGCCCATCAGCTCGCGAATCTGTTCCGTTGAGAGCACCGGACGCCCTGCCTCCATCGGAGCCGACGCAATCGCCTGGTCCATGATCGAGAGCGCGTCGCGCATCGACCCGTCGCCTGCTTCGGCCAGCAGTGCCAATGCAGCATCCTCGGCCTCTACCTGCTCCTGCCCCGCGATCATCCTCAGTTGCGTCAGAATGTCGTCGAACTTCACCGCATGAAAGCTGAAGTGCTGGCAACGCGAGCGGATGGTCTGCGGAATATCCTCCGGCTGCGTCGTCGCCATCATGAAGATCACGTGCGCCGGAGGCTCTTCGAGCGTCTTGAGCAGCGCGTTAAAGGCTGCCTCCGTAATCTGGTGGGCCTCGTCCAGAATGTAGATCTTGTAGCGGTCGCGCGAAGGCGCATAGCGGGCCGCTTCGCGCAGTTCGCGAATCTCGTCGATGCCGCGATTGGTGGCTGCGTCGATCTCGATCACGTCCACCGCATTGCCTTGGCGAATTTCAATGCAGGAGTCGCATACGCCGCATGGCTCCGGCGTCGGACGGGCCTCCGTGCCAATCTCTGTCCTGCAGTTCAGCGCCTGCGCCACAATCCGCGCGATGGTGGTTTTGCCTATCCCGCGATGTCCAGAAAAGATGTACCCATGCGCGATGCGGTTCTGGCTGAGAGCGTTCATCAGCGTCCGCGTCACGTGATCCTGGCCAGCCACGTCGGCAAAGCGCTGCGGACGGTATTTCCTCGCCAGAACCTGATAACCCATGTCTTCACCTGCTCCTTAAGGCCCTTCGTGAAAAACAAGCGGCCTATAGCAATTCCAGGATTGGTATACCTCGAAGGCAAGCCACAAAGTTGACGCGACCCTCAGGGAGCGGCAACATCGCATGGACTCTGCCAGGGTACGGTAATCCTGGAATTGCTCTAAGGGGGATTGTACCGTTTCAGGGTGATCTCGGAACTGCGTTGCTATACTTTAAGGTTGCAGGCTGCGGCTTCGGCTAGTGTCGCGTCTGGAGGTAGATGAATGCGCAGGATTATGCAAGCCCTTTGCGGAGTTTTCCAGGCGGCATTGCTGCTTACCCTTTTGATTCCATGTCTTGCGGGACAGGTGCCGGCAGCTCCTGCCGCTAAGGCCGAGCCACAACTGTGGGCCAAGCTACAGGGCAATTTTGACTCAGCAAAGGTGAAGGTGGGCGACTTCATCTCAGCGCGCGTAACCTACGACTTGAATTCCCCGAATTGCACCGTCGCTGCCGACTCTCTCATTGTGGGCAAGGTGATGGACATCGCTCAGCCTTCCGCCAATTCAAATCGAAATGAAGTGTCGATCCTGTTCGCGGTCGCCTGCATGGGCGGCAGGAGGATTCCGCTCAACCTCGTTGCTGTCTTGTACGCGATAGATAATGGCCAAAGCCTGATGGACCTGTACAACTCCATGCCCTCGGGCCAGCAGTTGGGGGCGGGAGGAGCCCACCGAATGATCGACCCGAGTGTTCTCCCCTCGTCCGGCACCGCCCCCGAGGTCCTGGAGCAGGTCAAGATAGGGCAGGTCACGGGTGTGCACCATCTGCTGCTGGGCGTGGCAGGTGGAGCGCGGAAGAACTCTGAGCTATCCACCACCGATAAGAAACTCCACTTAGCCAAGGGCACCCGGCTGGTGTTCCAATTAGGGACCACCAAAGGCTAGGTTTTCGGTGCTCGCTTCACCACTATGTGCTTGCTCCGCTTCTTCGTGGCGGTTTTCTTCGAGGCGTTTAACGCCGCTTTCTTTGCCGCGGCCTTGCGGCTGCGAACCTCTTGTTTCGAATACATTGTTCCGCGACACTTTTCCGCGCCGCAGTTGCAGATCGCCTCGTCGTCACCGCCGTCATACAGGCAGTAGTCATAGGTAATCTCTTCCCCCGCAGCAATATCCCGGATGGCCGTTACCCACACCCGCCCTTTCCTCTCGCGGGTCTCGCAGTTGGCGTCGCAACTGTGGTTAATGAACATCGCGGTACAATGGCCGTCGATGACGATCTCGCCGTCGCCAAGTCCAAACAGATAGGTAATGGGAGAATCCGCGTAGCAGACATCTGCTTCGTCTTTGTTCATGTGGTGGCCGGTATATTCGGCAACCCGTGTGCCCTTGCGAAGGTCGGTCGTCGTGTAGCAGCCGGCCGCGTGGATGGCGGAAGAGCGGATAATGAGTCCCATGCGAGTGTGCGATGCTTTCCTTTGGTGCAATTTGTGTTTACGCGTGCCCAAGTTTCAGCTCAGCCGCAGGCCCGGTGGTGCGCAGAACGCAGGTCGTGGAAGAAAATTAGGCTGCGCAGTTCGCGCCGGGAAACTGAAAAACCTGGAAATGCCGTATGGCCGCATCCTAACATTGAAGGGGCTGTTGAAGTGGTAAGGAAGACCAGAATGAAACGGAGTTTTCCAATTGTGCTGCTTTTCGCCGCCTTTCTCGTGACGGCTTTGTCGCTCTGCGCGCAGACCCCGGCTGGCGGCGCGGCTCAGCCCGGCCAAAACAAGCCTGCGGTGCCTCCCCCGCAAACCGGATCCAATCCGTTTCCCGAAGATACAAGCACGGTTCCCGTGATGCCCTCCACGGTCACCCCCGATCTCCCCGTGGGTACCTTCAGCGGTTCTCAGCGAGATGATGTCACTCTCTCCGGCGACGACCAGGATCCTGTCCGCAGCCCTGACGACCCAGCCACCCTCAGCGGCGCCGGTCAGGAGCAGGACTCCGGCTCCAGTTCCAGCTCCTCCAGCCTCGACAGTCTGCTGCCCGCCTCGGACGACGATCAGCCCGGCAAGCGCAGGAAGCATGGCGCGGAAGCAGAGCCCAAGCACGAGGAGACGGCGGTCGAAGACATCAGCGTCGGCAAGTACTACCTCGACAGCAAAAACTGGCGCGCCGCCCAATCGCGCTTCCAGTCGGCCCTGGTGCTCTCCCCCGAGGAGCCGGAGGTTTACTGGGGCTTGGCCGAGAGTGCCCGCCACCTCGGAAATTTCGCTGACGCCCGCGCCAACTACCTCAAAGTCGTCGAGTACGATCCCGGCAGCCGCCACGCCAAAGATGCCGCCAAGCTACTCAAGACCCCTGAGATCGCCAACGCCCAGGCCGCCTCAACCACCCAGCCCGCCCCTGCAACGCCAAAGTAAATATCCTCCGGCAGTGGAGTACCAGACCGAAGGTCAGGACAATCAGGCAAAGGAAAACGGACTATTGCCACTTGAGAGAGCCAGAGACCCTATGATAGGCCGCCCCTCAAATGGGCCTGTGTGTAGTAGAGCTTCATGCGGGCAGCAGCCCGTCGCCCGCGCCGTGGGCGCAGTGATTGTTAGCGAGCAGAAGGTTGCCATCAAGCTGATCGATCTGCCAGGCCAACGTCCGCGCCGTAGGCGCAGTGGTTGTTAGCCCCGCGCTTCAGCGTGGGGTTGGCGAAACCAGAATTCATCCGGAGTCCCGTAGGGACGGTGCTCATGCTGGGTTGCAGACTCATTGCAATTACTCTTCGTTTTGTTGAACTTGCATTCATTGTTCCTTGAAAGGGCACGGCTTCAGCCGCGCCGCAAGCGGTTGAAAATAAACGCGGGCTTTACACGTTGCGGAAAAACTCGTCCGGGTGGTAGGCCGGGGATTTATCCCCGGTGGAAACCCCGCAGAATCAACGATTGCTTTAGCCACTGAGGTTTTTCTGGCTCTTCGCTCAAATTCAGGCCTTCTCCCGCTGCCTCTTCAGCCCCTCGCCGCACTCCACGCCAGACCTCTAAAACCCACCCCAGCGCAGATACGCCGCAACGATCGGCTGACCCCACAAGCAGCTCACTATCCCGCCCACGCATAGAAACGTGCCCAGGGGCAATTTGCTCGATGCCCAACTCTCCGGCCCGCGCCGCCCCGCGGGAACAGCCAGCAAAACCACAGCCGCCAGTGCCCCCAACACCACACCTACGGCAAAGGCCAGCAAGGCCTGCGGCAAGCCCAGCCAGGCCGCCAGCAAGGCCATCAGCTTGGCATCCCCATAGCCGATGCCCTCGCGGTGTCGGACAACCCAATAGACCCAGCGGATCAGCAGAATAAGAGCAGCGGCGGCTAGGATGGCGAAGAGGCAATCAAGGACACCGGACGTCAATTGAGGCCTGGAGAGTGCGCTTAACTCCATCTGGCGTCGCGTTTTCAATACGGTACAAATAGAGCCGAGCGCGATACCCGGCAACGTGAGCCAATCGGGTAGCCAAAGGTTCTCAGCATCCAGAACGGCCAAGGCGACCAGAAGCCATTGAAAAACAACCCATCCGATCAAGGACACCAGAGTCGAAGGGGAGCGAAGATTGAATACCAAAATGTCCAGGCTCTGGTAGCCCATGTACTGTCAGGCTTGCCACGCCCAAAGCCCACCCACCGCCGCTTCCACCAGTGGATACCGCCACCCAATCCACGCCCCGCACCCCCGGCATCTCCCGCGCAGCACCAGCCAGCTCGCCAGTGGCACATTCTCCCACCAGGCCAGCGTATGGCTGCAATGGCGGCAATGCGAGCGCGGCTTCACCACGCTCTCGCCCTCCGGCCAGCGGCTCAGGCACACATTCAGGAAACTGCCGAAGGCCAGCCCCAGCAACCCCGCGAAAATCGTTCCCAGAATTCGAATCATTGGCGAGTTGAGTATACGGCCCCGCCCTCGAAATCGCCCCACTCACGACCAAAACTCCGTGCCACGTCCTTGCGATTTCTTCCTATCGCAAGGGTGGGACAGAACGAACTTCCCCTCGCAATCTTCCCATCCCCGGGATTGCAGTCCAGCATGGGCTCACCCAAAGCCACTTGAATGAATATGTCAAGAGCGAACATTCGCAAATATTCAATCAAAAGCACTTATGAGGTATTTTCACTGCAGATAGTTACCCTGCTTCGGCGCACAATTGAAGTATGAAGTTAAAGCTGGCCGCAGAGGGAGAACCCGACATGATGAACGCCGCCCAAGCTCCGACCGTCATGAGCTCTGAGGCGAGGCCCACCCCCCTCCTACCCTCCTACCCACCCCCCCCTCCCTCCTCCCTTTGATTCCTATAAAACGATGAAACTCGGCCGGGCAGATGAAGTTATTCCTTGAAATGAAACGCATTATTCTCCCGATGAACTAAGGCTCAGGCGTTCATCCAGGGCATGCCGATGGGATACTCATTTGTTTGGGGGCTACTCAGACTGCGTGAAACTCTTAGGAAGGCACTGTTTTGAAAGGGCGCAGCCGGGGTACCCTCTGGATCGCCCTGCCCTAAGTGATTGAAAATAAATGAGGGCATTAGCCCATAAGAGACGTTTTTCGGAACTTCTCTCTGGATACAAGCCATTTTCTGCAGCCAATACAGAACTTTGGCAGGGAAGCAGCACAGAGTGGAATTCACAGTCTTGCGTGGATAGCGCTTGGCATAAGTGACAAGAGACCTCAGCGGCGTGACGTCAAGCTCGGAATGAACTCGGCCTTTCCCTCAGGCAACAGCACGATCTGCAGACTGCCTTCCTGTGGCTCCGCAACTGTAGGTCCTTCAATATGAATAACCTGCCCGTCGCGGCCAGCGTATTGCACTTTCATGGGTCCGTTGCCCTGCAACTGAATGCGATAGTGAAACTGCGCGCCTGCAGCCAGTGCGTTTACCCCGAAGCTGGCGCTCGGATAATCGACCTCAATCTGCTGGATCGCCTCACCAGTACGGTTCTCAACCGTGGATTCAACATGAGCAGAGTGACAGCCGATAGTCGCGACGGTCGGAATCAGAAGCGCAATCATCGCTGCACAGGAAAGAGCACTTCGCCGCATCATTCCGGATTTCCATCTTCGTGCGCTGAAGCGTGAGGTGCAACATGGGCGGCCACTTGCTTCTCAACTCGATCTAGCCGTTTGAGCAATTCCGGCAAACGCTGAAAGACCGTTACCGCCCGCAGCCAAAGCCTGTTGTCGAAGCCCGGCGAACCGGAGATCATCTTGCCGGCCGGAACATCGTGGGAAACAGCCGACTGTGCTGTAAGAATGACGCCGTCGCCCAGCGAGCAGTGACCGGCAACCGCCGACTGACCGGCCAGGATCACGTTGTTGCCGATGACAGACGAACCCGCCACGCCGACCTGTCCGCAGAGCAGAGTGTTCTCGCCAACCCGCGAACCATGGCCGATTTGGACCAGATTATCAACCTTCGTCCCGTCGCCAATCTCCGTGGCTCCTACGGTTGCGCGATCAATACAGGCGTTGGCCTGGACATCTACGCGGCTCCCGATGCGAACCGGACCGGACTGAGGAATCTTTTCCCAATGTCCGTTTTCATTCTTGGCGAAACCGAATCCGTCTGCGCCGATGATCACGCCGTTTTCGAGAGTCACATAGTCGCCGAGAATGCAGTTTTCCCTCACAACCGCATGGGCGTGCGCGAAGAAGTGACTGCCAATCTGCACTCCGGGGTAGAGCACAACGTGAGGCAGTAGCGTGGCGTGCGGTCCAATCTTTACCTGGGCACCAACCACAACATAGGCGCCGATGTGTGCGCCCTCGCCAATTTCGGCGGTAGGGTCAATCACGGCGGTAGGGTGAATCCCGGGAGTGTAAACCGGCGGCTGGTAGAAAAGGCTCAGCGCGCGCGAAAACGCAAGATAAGGGTTCTTGATGCGGAGAGTCGCGGTGGCAAGCTCCTGGAACTCAGGCTCGACCAGCACCGCCGCAGCAAGGGTAGTGCGCGCCAGACCGCCATAACGGGGATTGGCGACGAAAGTTATCTCTGTGGGCCCGGCGTCCTCAATCCCTTTGACGCCAGTTACTTCCAACTCCGGGTCCCCACGCAGTTCCGCGCCTAGCCGACTTGCCAACTCACCTAGCTTCATCGATTAAATTGTACCGGAATGCATGGAAGCCCGCTTCTACTCTGGGTTAACTGCCGCTGGGATTCACTTTGGCTACGGAGCCGGTTGAGGCATCACAGTCATAGCCGGTACCGCATCGTCAGCGGGCGGAGCCTGCAGAGTATGCGCTCCAGACTGAGCCGCGCGCAAAACCTCGCCCGGCACAATGCCCAGAACCAGCGTAGCGGCAACCGCCAGCAGCAGCGCGGCGCCCACAGCTACGCCAACCTGCGGCGCGGGGACAGCGGATTCCGCGTTCTGATCCGGGTGCCGTTGAGCAGCGACAAGCACAAGTCTGAGGTAGTACGCAGCAGCCAAACCGGAGTTGAACAGGCCGATAATAGCCAGCGCGATGGCTCCGCCGTCCACTGCGGCTGAGAAGGAATAGAACTTCCCGAAGAAGCCGCCCGTGAAAGGAATGCCGACCAGTGAAACCAAAAAGAAGATGAGGAGGCCGCCGAGCAGGGGAGCGCGGTAAAGGAGCCCGCGGTAATCGTCAATAAGCGGCAGCTTCTCTTCATATCCGCTCACCAGTGTAATCACGGCGAAGATGCCCACGTTCATGGCCGCATAGGCCGCCGTGTAAAAGCTGGCTGCGGCAATTCCGCTGGTTCCGAGTCCTGCAAAGGCCGCAAGCAGATAACCCGCATGAGCAATCGAGGAGTAGGCAAGCATCCTCTTCACGTTCTGCTGGCGCAGCGCGGCAAGATTCCCCACCGTCATCGAGAGCACGGCAACCACCCAGAGCAGCGGCGACCAGAGCGCGTGCAGTGACGGGAACATCTCGTAGACAACACGCAGCAACAGTGCGAATGCTGCGGCTTTAGGTGCGGTGGAGAGCAAGGCCACAACCGGCGAAGGAGCGCCTTCGTACACATCTGGTGTCCACACATGGAACGGGGCGGCGGAGACTTTGAAGAGAATACCCACCAGCATGAGCGCCAGG
>Ga0114951_10002643_pt1 | contig 19953 bp, 23 predicted proteins | sample AM7aDNAmetaG_FD_88677 | JGI IMG/M metagenome (GOLD analysis project Ga0114951, IMG submission 88677) | Freshwater microbial communities from Finland to study Microbial Dark Matter (Phase II) - AM7a DNA metaG | ecosystem: Environmental > Aquatic > Freshwater > Lake | place: Finland: Lake Alinen...
ACGTCATTCTCGGAAATATCCGCCTTGCCCTTCTTGAACTCTGCATAAACAGCCATATCCGCGACCAGCGTGGCGAAAAGATCGTTGAGCGCCTTTTCACGGGTCTTCTTGTCGACGGTGCCGCTCAAGATCTCCGACAAACGCGCCATGCCCATGCCCCTGACCTTGGCGACAAACGCAGGCGGGACAAGCTTGGTCTCCACCTGGGTCTTGGCCTTGCCGGCCGTTTTCTGAAGCTCGGACTGGATCACACGCACCGGCTGAAGCGCCTTATGCGCGAAAGCGAGCATTTCCTTGATCTTGGCTTCGGGAACTTCCTTGCTGTCGCCTTCGATCATGACAATGCCCTGCGCATCGCCAGCCACAACAAAATCAAGCGTGCTCACGGCACGCTGTTCATACGTCGGGTTGATGACGAACTGGCCTTCGACGAGCCCCACGCGCACCGCGCTGATAGGACCATCAAAAGGAATATCGGAAAGCATCAGGGCCGCTGAAGCGCCGTTGATCGCCAGGACATCCGGATCGTTTTCGTTATCGGCGCTGAGAACCGTCGCGATGACCTGAACCTCGTTAAAAAGTCCTTCGGGGAAAAGCGGACGGATCGGACGGTCGATCAAACGCGAGGTGAGGATCTCTTTCTCGGTCTGACGGCCTTCACGCTTGAAGAAACCGCCGGGGATCTTGCCTGCGGCATAGGTCTTCTCCTGATATTCAACGGTCAGCGGGAAGAAATCGATGCCTTCCCTCGGTTTTCCGGCAATACACACCGTCACCAGGACCGCGGTGCCGCCGCAGCTCACCAAAGCGGATCCGGAAGCCTGTTTTGCCAGTTTGCCAGTTTCAATGACCAGACGGTTCGTTCCGTAGTCAACTTCCACGCGGGGATAATTCATTGATATTTTCCTTGCTGTTATCCCGCGTTGTTTATGTTGACGCGGGGATTTCTACCGGCCGCCTGCCCTCAGGGCAGATCGCGCAGGCGTTCCACAACATCGTTGCAGCGCGTTACTTGCGCAAGCCCAATTTGGTGATGGTCTCTTCGTACCTGGGATGGTCCGTCTTCTTCAGGTAACTCAAAAGACGGCGGCGCTTGCCGATCATCAATAAAAGCCCACGGCGGGAATGGTGGTCTTTCTTGTGGCTCTTGAAGTGCTCGTTAAGGTGATTGATCCTCTCGGTCAAAAGGGCGACCTGCACCGCCGGAGAACCTGTATCCTTCGCATGGACCTTGAATGTACGCACGATCTCTGTTTTTTTATCTACCGCTAATTCCAACGAACCGCCTCCTGGTAACGATTGATCTCGACGCCCCGCTCCTGGGGCTGAATATTGAGCGACATTATACTATCGGGCCATAATGAAGTCAAGGCTTTGTTCCAGCCCTCACTTTTCTGTCTGCCGCAGCTCCATAACCCTGATTTTACCCGCGTCCGCCACCACCAAAAGCGGCCTTGTCCGGCCCGCTACGGCTTTTTCCAGGGCCGCGGCCAGTTCGGTCCGGGAAGACAACACCAGACGGCCGGAGGCGGGCGAACGCCTCACATCATCCACCACCTCGGCCATGGACGGACTGACCCCTGCCACACGGACCGCCACCGGCAGATCGGACACGGCCAGCGCCACTTCCCCGCCCGAAGCCCACGTGACGGCACACCCGCCCGACATCGCGACGGCGAAGATGCAGAGGGTTTTTAATGAAACAGGAATTGTCATTTGTTCAGGCTTCCACTATAATTATTTTCATGACCTATCAAACCCTCTTCATCCTGGTCTTGTGCGTGCTGTGCGGACTAACCGTATTTAACGGCATGACCAAGGGTGTCAAAAAAAGTTTTGAGGAAGATCCCGCCGAAGAAACCTACCACAGCCAGGGCGTCATTGAAAAACAGTCTGAAAAAACGCTCTCGATCCAGGAAAAGAACGAACGGATGATGGACAATCTCCGCTCACAGATGGACAAGGTCAAACGCTGACACCCCGCTTACGGCTGGACAGCCTTGTCGCGGCTGATCGCCACCTCGTCCCCGTCGACAAAATTCATGCTGGCACTGAAGGCACCGATTTGCCGGCCGGGCGACTCCATGGCTTTTGTGGTGGATGATACAAAGGCGCCGTTCTTCACCAGAACACCCGTAACCAGCACAACCACGACGGCGGTGCTAAGCAGGATATATTCAATGATATTTTGTCCGCGCCTGGAAAAATACATGCCCATCAACGGCCTCCTGATTGCAGTTTAAATATACCACAAGAGCTACCCTGTCGGTTCATGTTTAGCGCCCTGTGTTTTCGCCGCGCCAAGCGCCGGGTGCCTTTCCGCCTGGAACGAGGGGCGCACAAGCCCCGAGAGAAGCCGGAAGGGTGGCGCGATAAGGCAGGCGAAAAATCGGATGCGCTAAACGTGCATCCCTTTTGAATGACGGGCTCAAATATCCAGGCGGCGGGCGATGCTGTGGATCAAAGGAAGAGGGAAAAGTTCCCCGCGCAAAGCCTGCATCATCCCCCAGAAAGACAACACCGCAAAAAGGAAAAGCGCCGGCTTCATGAGGAACGGGAACACAATGCTGAGGATGAACACCGCCATCTCGCACAAAAAAAGCGCCAGGCCCTGCCTGCCGTGAAAACGGACAAACGGGCTCTCTCTTTTACGGACAAGCGGGACGATGCACAGGATAAAACAGTAGGCCACAAGGGCATACAGCCTGTCGTCATCGATCTGGGGCGGCCTGGGCGCAAGCCTGTCGTCAGACAAGCCGGAAGGCCCGGGGTCAGGCATGCGCCGCCGCCTCCACCTCGAGGATCGAGTTCATATCGCCGAACCCGTTGGATTCGCGGCGTTCATGGGCCGGGTCAGGCTGCCAGCGCCCGTCTACTACAAACTGGTAACGGTACAGCCCGGAAGGCAGCGCCAGGCGTGTGGACCAGACATCCCCGCGGCGCGTGAGGCGGCAGGACTCGTCAATGGCCCATTCGTTGAAACTGCCTGAAACGTACACCGACTGCGCCTCGGGCGCCAGGATGCTGAAGGTCGTGAGCATGGACTCCATCTCGCGTGTGACGGTCTCCTGCATGCGGCCGGAAAACGCCACGGTCGCCGCAGGCGCTTCGACCACCGCCGCGGCGGCAGGCAGACGCACACCGTCTTCCAGGGCGATCAGCTCCTTGGCGAGCGTGTAATAATCCTTGGCCCCGCGGCAATATTTGTCGTAGGCCATGACCGGCTTCCCTTCGACCGCCGATTCCTTGAGCTTGACATTGGTGTGCACGATCGTGGCAAAAAGCATATCGCCGAACTGGCGCTTGATCTTGTCGAGCATGGAAAAGGAATGGCGCAGGCGCGAATCGAACATGGTGATCAAGACGCGCGGGGTCACGGGGTGGTTCAGCCTGTCACGGATGAGGTTGATGATATCGATCAGATGCTCCACACCCTGCACGGAGAAACGGCTCATTTCCACGGGGATGATGATCTCGTGGCTGGCGCGGATGGAATTGACCGTCAGAAACCCCAGGCTCGGCGGGCAATCGATGATGATATAGTCGTAGGCATCCTTGACGGTGGCAATGCACTCGGAAAGCTTCATCTCGCGGCCGATCTCGTCGGCAAGTTCCTGCTCGAGGGTCCCGACGAGCACGTTGGAGGGGACAATATCGAAATTCTTGTCCACGCGCTGGACAATATCGCGCAGGGAAAGCTTGCGCGGGGTGATGCGCGAGATGACATTGTAGATGCTGTTTTTATCATCGCGGTTAAGGCCGAGGGTGGCGTGGGCCTGCGGGTCGAGGTCGATCAGGAGCGTCTTTTTGCCGTTTAAGGCCAGCGTCGACACCAAATTGATGGATGTCGTGGTCTTGCCGCAGCCGCCCTTCTGGTTCGCGATCGATATGATCTTCATGTTGGCCCCTCCGCCTGTCCTAGTTGGAAAAAGTGATATTGTCGACAAGAACCGTCCCCGCCGGGTCTTTCGCGTTCCACGCCTCTACCACGAACGCAATATCCTTGATGGACTTCCAGTCCGTCAGGTTCATCCGTTCGAAAGAGATCGAATAATCCTGCCACCGCCCGCCGATGCCTTCGAGATAATACGAGGCCTCTTCTTCCCGGGCATTCCTGACAACGACCTTGAGCATCCCGGGATTCCCGGCGAGACTTCGCAAGGACAGGTTCAGGCGGCTGTACTTCGCCACGTCCATATCCGGCACCGCGATCGTCAGGTTCTGCACCTGAGGATATTTCCCCCCGACGGAATACGTCAGGCGGATGGGCGAATTGTTGAGCGCGTAAATGACACGGCTCTTGAGCGCGTCCCGGCGCTGGGTGAGGAAGGCGGTGAGCCCGTAAACCACGCTCGTCAAAATGAACGCCGTGATGACGAGGTTGATCACCCGCCAGGCGTTGGGACGAACTTCAGGTTTTTTTGGTTCAACCACTTCCCGTTTGCCCAGGTAAACCTTGGCCAAATGGTCGTAGATCTCGTCACGGTTCATACTGCCAACAACTTCCGACGGAGAAAATATTTTTTATGGAAATATAAATGATTACATTTCAATGATATCAAATAAAAATCAAATTCAAAATAATATCTGAATTTTTTTTAACAACAAAAAAAAGAGCCCCGGAGATCCGGGGCTCTTTTTTGTACGTTAAGACGTGTTCGATTAGAACGCGACGCTGACGCTCGAGAGGAGCTGAGTCGCCGAATCCTTGTTCACGGCATCGAACGCTTTGCCAGGAGCGAAATAACCGGCGCTCACGCCGAACTTCACATCCTCGGTATAAGCATAGGTCAGGTCCAGGTCAAGTTCATTGCCCAGGTCCTTCTTGCCATTTTCAACCACAGCCTGCCCAGCAGCAGCATTCGGCTGGTTGATCGGAGAAACACTGGAGGCCTTCTGGGCCTTGCTCACATTATACCAGCTCAACTTCGCTGTCAGGTCCTGGATCGGGGCCAATTCAAACGCGGCTTCGATCAGGCTCTGGTTGGTCGCGGAAAACAGGCTGTCATAGATGCGGCCCGTGTTCTGGTTCTCATACAGCGGATTGAAGGCCTTACCCTTGTTATCCGCACCGTTCTTGTCGCCGGAAAGATACGTATAACCAGCAGACAGGACCGGCTTCAGATCCTTCAGCACAGGAAGGGCATAGTTCACCTTACCCTGGGCACCATACGCGCTGACCTTAACTTCACCAGGCTTTTCGACCCGATCAAGCGTCAACCCGGCATCGCCGAACTCATACGCACCTTCCAGCTGGACATTCAAGCCCTCGATGGGATTGGTGCTCACGCGCAAGCCAGGAACAAACAGATCGCGGGTCTTGGTTTCAAAACCACCCGAAGCCACATTCTGGATATTGCCCTTGTCGTTCTTCGCGAACGTGTAGGCCTCGATGACCGTGCTCATCTTGTCGCCCAGCTTGTAGCTCGCGTTGATACCGAAGAGATCGGTATCCGCGTTGTCGTTAGGTTGAAGATTTCCGTTATCCTTGATCTGTGACGCAAACAAATCAATGGTCAACGGGTCATAGGACAACACGGCCTTGATCGCGTCGAAGTTGCCGTTGCCAGCAAGATCCGTCGCCACCCCGCCCCAATAATTCTTGTTCGCGGAGTTATACCCGACCAGGAACTGGTTGCCATACGCGAGTGTCTGACGCCCGATCGTCACCGTGAGAGGAGAATAGAGCAGCTCCTTCATGGTCACATACGCGGCATCAACATACAACGTGTTGTTGGCACTGGCTGCGTTAGAATCAACGGCAGCGCCCTGCAAACCCCAGGCCCCTTCGTTGGTGAGCTTGACATTGGTGGACACATTGTCCGTCAGGTCAGCCGCAACGCCGAGGCTTGTGGTTGTCGCAACGATGTTCTGCGCGGTCAAGGCCCCAGCGCCGGCGCCAAGATCGAACCCCTTGCGGATCACAGACGTGGTGGCCAAGGAACCGCTGACCTTCACGTTCTGCACAGATGCGAACGCCGGAGCCGCCATCAGGGCGACGAGCGCGAGCATCATGGTGATTTTCTTAATCATGTGTTTCTCCTTAAGATTATTATAAAAAAGACAACTAGTTATATATGACTAGATTATGTACGATTGATCCCTATAAGCGATGCCCCCTGACCCAGATCCGTTAAAAAGCCTTAAAACCTCCACCCCCTTTCTTGGTCGGACTAGGAACATCTTAGGGTTTAAGATGCGGATATTCTGCCATACAGGCGCTGTAGTGTCAATAAAATTTAGAGGAATTTGAATTTGGGCGGGTCACAGACCCGCCCTTACATGATAAATAAATGGTGCCCCTGGGCCGACTCGAACGGCCGCCACAGCCTTAGGAGAGCCGTGCTCTATCCATTTGAGCTACAGGGGCAAAATACCTTATACCCCCCTCCCATGCCCTCCCCACAAGGGGGAGGGTTTTAATACGAAAAGGGGCTACCTATCAAAAAATTGAAATTATTTATTTACGCTGCAACAACATAACATTTAACACAATTATCAAAGAATAACGATCAGGGACAACATACGGCGCATTATTTCCCCCCCGCCACCTTGGCGGCGAGGCCTTGCTTGAATTCCGGAGGCGCATCATACCCGAGCTTTTCGGCTTTTTCAAGATAATACTGCGCATCCCGATATTCACCCGTGTTAGCCAGGATGATGGCCAGGTTCACCAACGCATCCTTGTAATCGGGATTCAGGGTCAGGGCATGTTTGAACGCCTCAACAGCCTTATCCGCATGCTCCAGGCGCGCCTGCACATTCCCCATATTAAAATACAGGACAGGGTTTTTGGATGCCGTAAGCTCACCCTTGGCATAATACTCGAGCGCCTGGTCCAGGCTTCCCTGGCTTTCCTTAATATAGCCCAGATCAAGGTACACATCAGGATCGGCCAACCCCTTGTCAATGGCGCTAAGATAAAGTTCTTCGGCCTTGGAAGGCATCCCCAGATGAAAATAGATCGCCCCCAGCCTGAAATACGCGGGCGAAAAATTCGGGAACTTGACGAGAATATTTTCATAGGCGCTGATCGCTTCAGGCAAACGCCCCTTATGCTCCGCATCGGATGCGGCCGCCAAAAGATCTTTAACCCCCGCAACCCCCGGCCTGGCTGAAGACACTCCGCCCGGCAGTTCAGGCTTGAAAAGAATGACCGTCAAAACCCCCAGGGCAAAGACAATCGTCCCCACCATAAACAGGTTGGCAATATAACTATGTTCTTTTATCTGGTCCATGGACATATCCACCCGGATCAATATTGCATGACAGAAAAAACCGGAAGGCCCCCGAGTTTCTTGCGCCCGTTCAGGAAGGAAAGTTCAATGACAAAACCCACGCCTTCGATCTTCGCCCCGGAACCGGCCACGAGCTTGATGGCCGCGGCGATCGTGCCGCCGGTGGCCAGAAGGTCGTCGACAATAACGACCTTGTCGCCTTTTTTAAGGGCGTCCGCATGGATCTCAAGGGAATCGGTGCCGTATTCCAGCGCATACATGACCGCGCGTGTCTTTGCCGGAAGCTTGCCTTTCTTGCGGACCGGTATAAAACCCGTGCCGAGCCTGTACGCCAGCGCGGTGCCGAAAATAAACCCGCGCGATTCAATGCCCACCACATATTTGATGTCTTTTTTCGCGAACGCCCTGGCCAGGCTGTCGACCGCGGCCTTAAGGGCGGCTTTATCCTTAAGGAGGGTCGTAATATCCTTGAAGAGGATGCCCTTTTTCGGAAAATCGGGAATGTCGCGGATGTAATCTTTTAAATTTAATTTTTTCATATTTTTATATCGGGCGACCTGGAACACGGGCGGGTCTTGGACCCGCCCCTACACACTAATGAATAGTGGTGGTTGTCTTACCTTTAATGTATTTGGCTTCCAAAAGAACCTTAACTGGGAGTTTTGCCAGGCCAAGGGTCATCTGGTAAAGATTTTCAACGCCCAGCCGCGCCATATCCACGATGGGCTGTTCAAACGTGCACAGGTTGGTACGCCCGCACGCATGGAGATTATTGTCAAAACCAATGACAGAAAGATCCTCCGGGACCACCATCCCCAGGGCGCGCGCTGTATCCAAAACTTCCAGGGCCATCACATCGCTCGCCGCAAAAAGCGCGGTCGGACGCTCGTTTTTGGCCATATCTTTAAGAAAAGCCAAAGCCGCTGTGCGGGCAGGGGTGCGTAAAAACCCCCCTTTCCTCACCAATCTTTTTTCGCGTGGGATACCCGCGGCCTCAAGCGCATCGTAATATCCGGCCAGACGGTCCTGCCCGGCCTGGGTGTCCAGGTCGCCGGCGATATGCGCGATCCTGCGATGCCCCTGGGCGATGAGATGCCCGGTGGCCTGGCACGCTGCCTTGCGATTATTGATGGCAATGCAGTTAAAGGGTTCGTCCGTGGGGTTGTTCAAAACAACCGCGGGCAGGCACGCGCCGATCGCGCGCCGGACCACAGCCCAGTCACGGTCAATGTCCGCAAAAAGCACCCCGTCGACCGCGTCGGGGCTCAACAGGTCTCCCGACAGCCAGGCGGCATGGTCATCGCGCTCGGTCAAATGGATAAGGATATCGGCGTCCAGGCGGCTGGCGGCGAAAGAAGCCCCTTTAAGAACTTCCCCGGCGTAAAAAGCCCCGGCCATATCCCCGAAACGCGGGATGATCAGGACAAAAAGAGGTTTGCGGCCTTTACGCGGTGGTCTTGTCGGAGTTTTCATCACGTTTGGAATAATCCTGGTTGTCCGCGATCTGGCGCAGGCGCTTGATGATGGCACCCTCAAGCTGGCGGACACGCTCGCGGGAAACACCCATGACGTCCGCGATCTCCGCGAGGGTCCTGGGTTCTCCATCGTCGAGGCCGAAACGCAAGGTGATGATCTGGCGCTCCCGTTCGGGGAGCTCCTTTAAAATATCGCGGGCGCGTTCCTTGTTGAGGAAGACTTCCATCTGCTCATCGGGCGCGGCAAGGGTCTCATCCTCGATCAGGTCCTTGACCTGGCCGTCGCCATCCTCGCCGATGGGCGCGTCCAGGCTCAACATGCGGGCCACGGCGCCTTCAAGCTCCTTGACCTTGTCCACGGACAACTGCATGCGCTTGGCCACCTCGCCGGTCTGCGGCTTGCGCCCAAGCTTGTGGGTGAGCGCTTCCACGGCCTTGCGGTGCCTGACGATCTCCTCGTTCATGTAAACGGGAACACGGATCATCTTGCCCTGGTCGATGATGGCACGGGAGATCCCCTGCTTGATCCACCAGGCCGCATAGGTTGAAAAGCGGTAGCCTTTTTCCGGATCGAACTTCTCCACGGAACGCATCAGGCCGATATTGCCTTCTTCAATGAGATCGCTTAAAGGAATGCCGAGATTGACGTAACGCTTGGCCAGGCTGATAACCAGGCGGAGGTTGGCGCAGATCATCTTCTCGCGCGCCTCCTTGTCGCCCTTCTGGACGGCGCGGGCAAGCGTGACTTCCTCCTCGGGCGTGAGGAGGGCGATCGGACGGACATCTTTGAGATACGCGCGGATTGAGTCCATATCTCCTTGCTATATTACAGATGAATACCGGGGGCTCCGGCCCCTGCGCCGAAGCACCCCGGTATTTTACATCAATTTCCTACTTTTTAACTTTTTTTGTTACTTTCTTTGCGGGCTTGCCGGAAGACCTGTCTTCCACCGCGGCCTGGGCCGCTGCAAGACGCGCGATCGGAACGCGGTACGGTGAGCAGGAAACATAGTTCATCCCCGCCCTAACGCAGAACTTGACGCTCTGCGCTTCGCCGCCGTGTTCGCCGCAGATACCGATCTTGATATCCTTGCGGGTGGAACGGCCGCGCTCGATGCCGTATTTGACGAGCATGCCCACGCCGCTCTGATCAAGGCTCTGGAAAGGATCATCCTTGAAGATCGCCTTGCCGCCCTCTTTTTCCGCCGCGACATAAACCGGGAGAAAACGCCCGGCGTCATCACGCGAAAGGCCGAGGGTCATCTGGGTCAGGTCATTGGTACCGAAGGAGAAAAACTCCGCAACCTCGGCGAGCTCATTGGCCAAAAGCGCCGCGCGCGGGATCTCGATCATGGTGCCGACCATGTATTTCACTTTGGATTTCGCATCCTTGATCAGTTTGTCCGCTACCCCGCGGGCCTGGTCAACTAAAATCGACAGCTCTTTCTTGTCGATGGTCAGCGGGATCATGATCTCCGGCAGGACCTTCACGCCTTCCTTGCCCGCCTTGATCGCGGCTTCAATGATGGCGCGCACCTGCATATCCAGGATCTCCGGATACGTGATGCACAAGCGGCAGCCGCGATGCCCCAGCATCGGGTTGGACTCATGGAGCTGTTCGCAGCGGTGCTTGATCTTCTCCGGGCTGATGCCGGTGACCTTCGAGAGCTTCTCGACACCCGCGTCATCCTTGGGCGTGAACTCGTGGAGCGGCGGATCGATCAGACGGATCGTGACCGGATAGCCGTCCATGGCCTTGAAAATGCCATAGAAGTCTTCGCGCTGGATCGGCAGGAGCTTCGCGAGCGCGGCCTTGCGGGCCTCAAGAGAATCAGCCACGATCATCTCCTGGATGGCCAGGCGCCTTTCCTCGGTGTCGAAGAACATGTGCTCGGTACGGCACAAGCCGATACCTTCAGCGCCCATCTCGATGGCCTTCCTGGCATCATACGGCGTGTCGGCGTTGGTGCGCACCTTGACGGTACGGATCGCATCCGCCCACTTCAAGATCGTGTTATAAGCTTCCGGAAGGACCGGGTCCTTGAGGGCCAGGTCGCCCGTGTACACTTCACCAGCGGATCCATCGAGGGTAAGAAAGTCGCCCTGCTTGATGACCTTGCCGCCGACGGTCATTTCCTTGGCATCGTAATTGATGTTGAGCGCTTCGCAGCCCACAACACAGCACTTGCCCCAGCCGCGCGCGACGACCGCCGCGTGAGAAGTCTTGCCGCCGGTAGCTGTCAGAATACCCTTGGCCGCGTGCATGCCGCCCACATCTTCGGGAGAGGTTTCCTTGCGGACCAGAATGACCTTGGCGCCATTCCTGGCCATCTCTTCAGCCTCGGCCGCCGTGAACACCACTTGGCCCGCCGCCGCACCCGGAACCGCGTTGATGCCGGAGGCGATCTTCAGGGCCTTAAGCTCCTGGACGCTGACTTTGGTGCCGTCGATGACCGGATAAAACAAGCGCTCGATATCATCCGAAGTCAGACGGCAGACCGCCTGCTCGCGGGTGATCACAGGCTTGACCGCAAGTTCGGCCCACTTCCCGGGAAGATAGCCCTTCTTGACGAGATCATTGGCCTGCGCCTTGGAAAGCAAAGGCTTGGTCGCATGATCGAGCGCGATCTGGAACGCGGCCGCCGGAGAACGCTTGCCGGTGCGGCACTGAAGCATGTAAAGCTTCTCGTCTTCGATGGTGAACTCGAGGTCCTGCATTTCCTTATAATACGTTTCAAGGATCGCGCGCACGGCCAGAAGCTGGTCATACGGCTTGGGCATCTGGTCCTTGAGCGTCTCGAGCTTGAGGGGCGTGCGGATACCCGCGACAACGTCCTCGCCCTGCGCGTTGATCAGGTAATCCCCGTAGAACACGTTTTCGCCGGTATTCGGGTCGCGCGTGAAGCACACACCCGTGCCGGAATTGTCGCCCTTGTTGCCGAACACCATCTGCACGACATTGACCGCGGTCCCCTTGAGATCCGTGATCTTCTCGACGCGGCGATAGGTAACGGCCTTCTCGGCTTCCCAGCTGTTGAAGACGGCCATGACAGCGCCCCAGAGCTGTTTATAGGGATCCTGCGGAAAATCTTCGCCCTTGTTCTGCTTGTAGAACGCCTTGAACTGACCGCAAAGCTCCTTCAACTTCTCGGCGGGGATCTCGGGGTCGTTCTTGATGCCCAGGTCATGCTTCATCTTGTGGAGCATGTCTTCCATGGGCTGTTTCGACAAACCCATGGCCGTGGCGGAGAACATCTGGATGAAACGGCGGTAGGAATCGTAGGCGAAACGGGCATTGCCGGTCTTAAGCGCCAAACCCTCGACGCTCTTGTCGTTCAGGCCCAGGTTCAAAATGGTCTCGAGCATGCCGGGCATGGAACGCGCCGCGCCGGAACGGACCGACACCAGGAGCGGATCGCTGGAATCGCCCAGTTTCTTGCCCGTGTTCTTCTCGAGCTTCTTGACCGCGTCGAGCACTTCGCTCGCGAGTGTCTTGGGGAGCTTGCGCCCGAGCTTGTAATACTCTTCGCAGGTCTGGATCGTGATCGTGAAACCCGCCGGGACCGGTATGCCGATAGAAGTCATCTCCATGAGCCCGATACCCTTGCCGCCAAGCACCTGCTTGCTCAGCTCAGCGCCCTTGGCTTCCGCCTTGCCGGCGCCGTAGGAATAAACATGTTTTGTTGCCATCTGTCCTGCTCCTTCTTTTTTATTTTATCGGGCGACCCACCGGGCCGCCCCTACACCAACGACGCATATACGGCCAACGCATGTACGGGCGGGTCTAAGACCCGCCCCTACACACCATGGGATTTTTCACACCATGGGATTTTTCACACCATGGGATTTTTCACACCATGGGATTTTTCACATCATGACATTCCCCATCATCACGCCAAACGATCGCGCAAATAATTTTTTAGATTATCAACAGGAACGCGGGCCTGCTGCATGGTGTCGCGCTCACGCACGGTCACCTGCCGGTCCTCCAGGGACTGCACGTCGACCGTCACGCAAAAGGGCGTGCCGATCTCGTCCTGACGGCGGTAAAGCTTGCCGATCGCGCCGGTGTCATCGTACACGCAATTCCAATCCTTCTTCAAATCGGTCTTGATCGACTTGGCCAGCGTCACAAGATCCGCATTCTTCTTGAGCAACGGGAAAATCGCAACCTTGACAGGTGCCAGTGCCGGATGGAACTTCATGACCACGCGCGTGCCGTCGTTGACCTGCTCCTCGTGATAGGCATCGGTCAAAAAGGCGAGCGTGCCGCGGTCACAGCCGCCCGACGGTTCGATCACGTAAGGATAAAACTTTTCATGCGTCACCGGGTCATCGTACATGAGGTTCTTGCCCGAAAACTGCGCGTGCTGTTTCAAATCATAATCCGTGCGGTTGGCCACCCCTTCAAGTTCCGACCAGCCAAAGGGAAACAAATACTCGACATCCGTGCACCCGGCCGCGTAATGCGCCAGCTCGTCCTTGCCGTGTTCACGCAGGCGCAGATTGGCTTTAGTCAGGCCCAGATCGAGGTACCACTGGAGGCGCGTGTCGATCCAGTGGCGGTAGCGTTCCTCCGCTTCCCCAGGACGGCAGAAATACTCGATCTCCATCTGCTCGAACTCGCGGGTGCGGAAGGTGAAATTGCCGGGAGTGATCTCGTTACGGAAAGATTTGCCGATCTGGCCGATGCCAAAAGGAAGCTTGCGGTGGGTCGCATCCAGGACATTGGCGAAGTTGACGAAAATGCCCTGTGCCGTTTCCGGGCGCATATAAACCACGGAACTGGAATCTTCCATGGCGCCCAGGGCGGTCCTCAGCATAAGGTTAAACGCGCGCGCTTCGGTGAAGGACGTGCCGCCGCAATCCGGGCATTTGCCTTCCTTGAGATGATCGGCGCGCAGGCGTTTGCCACAGGTGGTATTTTTACAATCAACCAGCATGTCCGCGAAATTCGCGGTATGGCCGGAGGCTTCCCAGGTCTTGGGGTGCATGAGGATGGCCGCGTCGAGGCCGACCATGTCGTCACGCCCCTGGATCATGGCTTTCCACCAGGCGTTCTTGACATTGCGCTTGAGCTCCGCGCCCATCGGGCCGTAATCCCAGGCACCGTTCAAACCGCCGTAGATCTCGGAAGAGGGAAATATAAAACCGCGTCGTTTGCAGAGGGCAACGACCTTGTCCATCAATTCAGGCTTGTTCATAATTCCGAGTATTGTAACAAAGAGGTCTTAAATTGCAAGGGAGTTATCAAAAATGCGTTTCCTCGAAATGACACGTGCTTGCTTAATGAAAAGTATGCTCTGGCGCGGGGAACTTGCCTGAAATGACTTCTTCCTTATACTGGCGGACGGCATTAAGGATCAGGCCGGAGGCATCCGCGTATTTCTTCACGAACCGCGGGACCTTGCGGTCATTCAAGCCCAGCATGTCATGCAGGACCAGGACCTGGCCGTCGCAAAATTTGCCGGCGCCGATGCCGATGGTCGGGACTTTCAATGCGCCTGTGATCTCCCGGGCGAGCCCTTCAGGCACACATTCCAGGACGACCGCAAAGCATCCGGCCGCTGCCATCGCCCTGGCTTGCTCCAGGATAGCCGCCGCCGATGCCGCATCGCGGCCCTGGACCTTGAAATCGACCGCAGTCTGCGGCGTCAACCCCGCATGCCCCATCACCTCGATCCCGTCAGCCCGCAACAACCGGATCACCGCTTCAATCCCGGCAAACCATTCGACCTTGACCGCGGCACAGCCCGCCTCGATCAAACGCCGGGCATGGCGCACCGCGTCCGCGCCTTCCGGCTGATACGCCTCAAACGGCATGTCCGCCACAACCGGCACCTGACCCGCCCCGCGGCAGACCGCCCTGGCGTGATGCATCATTTCATCCATGCCGATCTGGGTTGTGGCATCAAGACCCAAAACAACGTTGGCCAGGGAATCTCCCACCAGGATCATGTCCACCCCCGCACGCGCCACGAGTACGGCCGTGGGATAGTCATAGGCGGTGAGCATGACGGTCTTGTGAAAATTGACTTTATTAAATATTGCCTTATTCATACCTTGTTCTCGTCCGAAATTGAAGCAACTTTCCAACAGCATCCTGTCAGGCAACCTCAAGAGCGACATCTTTCGCAGAAGCCTTATGAAACGAAATTCTGACTGTATGTCCTAATGCCCGCGCAAGTTGCGCTAATGTGTCAATGGTAAGATTATTATTTTCACCTGTTTCAATTCTGGAAACAACTTGTTGGGACACTCCCAGACGATGTGCCAATGTTTTTTGATTGATATGACTTTTCTTTCTTATTTCAGCAATCTTTTGTGTTAAAAGGACTTTAGCGTATTCACTCTGAAAGCCCCGGCGGAACTCAGGGGGCATTGCTTGTTCGTTCAACAAGTGATCGGCTTTTCTTATAGAAACATTTGCCATAAGAGGCTCCTTCTTATTCATCAATTTCTTTAATATTCTTTAATGCTTCGACCTCTTTCTTTCGCTTAATGCACAGCAGAAGGTCATTGGCCGGGATCTTGTCTGTTTTCTTTCTGATTACATGAAGTAGAATTGCCGAATCCCCAAAAAAGAAAAAAGAAAAAACACGATGACTTTGCGGTCGTAATTCATAAATGCCGTCTCCTAAATAATCAGCTATCGGCCGATGAAGAGCATGCCCGCATTCCTTCAGGATTTTCAGATACGCCCTGACTTTCATGTCTTCTTTTTGAGAAAGCTCTTTTAACGCTTGCTCCACAGGACTGCGTCCTTGATTATCAATAAAGAAATAAATATGTTTTAACATTCACTACTCTTCCAACAAGATAATACAGCATGTATGTTGTATTTACAAATTATTTCTTCACTCCGTTGAGTTCAAGCATTCAGGTACCTGTCGATCTCCTGCGCGGCGCGCGCGCCGGCCAAAATCACATCCGTCATGGCCATTTCGGGCTCCACCACCCCGCCCGCCGCAAAAACACCGGGAATGGCTGTGGCCGCGGTCTCGGGTTTGGTGCGCAGGCTCTTGTCAGGATTGAACTCAAGGCCCGGAATATCGCGCAGAAAAAGTGTGTCGGCCTCCCAGCCTCCGGCGGTGATGAGGGTATCCGCCTCGAGGGTGAACTCACCGGCCTCGTCTTCGACCATGACCATGCGGCCCTGGGTATCCATGCGGTAATCCAGGTAGCGGCAGACCAGCCCGTTGACACAGCCGTCCGGCCCGGCCAGCACCCGGACAGGTTTGGTGAACGCCTTCAACTGAACCCCTTCTTCAACCGCGTGACGAACGAACATGGGGCTGGCCTGGACATGGGTTTCTGTGCCGCGGATAACGACCGTGACCTGGCGCCCGGCGCGGACAGCCGTGCGTGCCGCGGCAAACGCCGGCCCGATCTCACCCACCACCAGCACCTTACGCCCCAGCCACAGCTCGGGATTTTCGCCCCTCCAGTTGACCGACTTCAAGAAATCATCCGCCGTGATCACGCCGCCGACCCCTTCACCGGGAATGTCCAGCGGCTGTGCCGAACTCACGCCTGTGGCGACAAGCACCGCACCAAAACCCTGCTCGAGCAATTCGGAGGGAAGCGCCATGCGGCCGAATAAAAAATCTGTCACGAAACTGATCCCCGCGCCCTGATAACGCCGCAGGATGCCATGCAGGGCCCTGGGGGGAAGCTGAAACGGGCCGCAACGATAGGAGAGCGTCCCGCCCGGGAAAGGCGCGGATTCAAACACGCTCACGCGATGCCCTGCGCGCGCCAGCGCCCATGCCGCGGAAAGGCCCGTGGGGCCTGAACCGATCACCGCCGCCCTGGGCTTGCCCGATGAAGGCACGGGGATATCCCTGGGCCGGACATTGTCACCCAGAAAACGCTCGATGGCACGCAGGCTGATCCGCGCACCATGACGATTCTGACACAGGGTTTCCTCGAAAATCTCCGGGCAGACGCGGCCCGTAACCTCAGGCATGGGGTTGGTCGTCAACAAAAGATCCAGAGCCCTGGGCATATCCCCTTTGACCACCAGGCGAAGCACGGCCAGATGATCCGTCCCCAGCGGGCAGGGGCGTCCCTTGAGGGCGCGTTCACGTTCGAGGTAGATCTTCGCCCCCTCGGCCGCTTCCGCGCGGCTTAAGCCCAGAACAACTTCTTTAAACGAGCGAACACGCCCTGTCGGGGCGAGGACGCGAGTTCTTTCTTCCGGCATGCCACATACTCCCGTGTACTGGTAACAACACGCACCGCTTCCTTGATGTCGAACGCCTGGGCATCGACGAAAATCCCCTCGACGGCCGGGAAATACCGGCGGCCGCCCATAAAAAAAGAATGATCCTGGTAAAACGCCTGGTACGTATCCAGAAACCCCATGAGATTGACGACCACAGGAATGCCTTTGGCCGCAGCCGCGACCCGCACGGCGGCCAGGGTGCCCGGCGCCACATCCGCGTAAACGCAGGCCACCTGCTCCGCGGCCATCACTTTCCCAAAGGGGATCATGACATCGCCTTTGCGGTCGTGCATCCCGTCCTGGTACATCACATGGAATTGATGGCAATTGAGCCGAAGCTGGCTTTCGAAAAGCGATGTCTTGCGCGAGGCAAAGCCCGAGATACCGATCACCTTGTTGCCCGCCTGTTTGAGCGCGCGCGCCGGCATGAGAAGAGCCGCCACCGCGATCCCCTCGCCCACGCAGACAATGGTTCCCTTTTTTTCAACGGCAAGCGGCATGCCGTAAGGCCCCGCCACACGGTGGATGGTGTCATTGATCCGCAAGGCCGCCATGCGGCGGGTCAGGGCGTCGTTCTCTTCAAAGATGATGGACAGGCATTTGCGCCGCCAGTCGACCTCAAAAATATTGTAAGGCATGGGCCGGGACGCAGGATCCAGCATGATGGCCACAAAATGGCCGGGCTTCAGCCGCGCCACCAGCGCCTCGGCCTTGATGTCAAGCCGCCGGATGGTCGCTGTCAGATTCTGTTTACCGATAATGGTGTACATGGCTGGCATAATATCACAAAAATATAGCTATCTCAACCTTGTTCATCTGGGCCCATACAACCGGACGCATGATGCCCAGGATATTTACGGTCAAGATCAAAAAAAGAACGCGCCAGGGTGCTGGTGGCGGTGAGGGCCCGGGATTCGTCCACGCCTTTAAGCGCGGCCAAAGCCCGCAGGGGGCGCCAGACATCTTTGGGCGTGGAAGGTGCGCGCGCACGGGAGGGACCCGGGATCTTGACGGGCGTATCGGTCTCGAGCAAGATCCTCTCGAGGGGCGCATACAGCGCGGCCCGGCGGACCTCGGCGCTGTACTCGATGGCGGGCGAACAGGAGATCACAAACCCGGCATCAAGGATCCCCTTGAGCACATCTTCCGGCCCGCTGTACCAGTGAAAATCCGCGCGCACAACCCCGGCGGCTTTGACCATGTCCAGGCACTCCTGCCATGCCCCGCGGCTGTGCACAATGACCGGCAGGTTGAACTCCAGCGCCAGGTCAAGATGCCGGCGGAAAACGGCACGCTGTTCATCCTTCTTTCCCGCATCCGCGCGAACCGATGTGTAGGAAAAATCGAGCCCCGTCTCGCCAACTGCCACAGCCCCGGACATATGCGCCCGCATATAGGGAAAACAATACTCGATCTCTTCAGGGGAAATATTGCCCGGGTGAAGGCCCAGGGCCAGATGCAGGCGCGGCCGGCCAAACGCCGCACGCAGTTCATGATGCCGCCGGTTCGAGGCCAGGTCCACCCCCGGCATGATAATGTCGCTCACCCCGGCCTCTGCCGCCTGCTCCAGCGCGCCAGCTACATCGGGAACATCATAAAGATGCGCGTGGGTGTCGATGACCTGCACAGCCCCGCGCTCTGCGCAGGTCATTGATCAAGGATGAACGTCACTGGCCCGTCATTGACAAGGGCAACGTCCATCATGGCGCGGAAGCGGCCGGTGGCGACCCGGCATGAGCCAACGGCTTTAAGCTTCGCGATAAAGAATTCATACAATTTTTCGGCGTTTTCAGGCAGGGCGGCATTATCAAAAGAAGGCCTGTTCCCCTTGCCCAGGTCTGCGGCCAGGGTGAACTGCGACACGACCAGAAATTCGCCGTTGATCTCGAACGCGGCCAGGTCCATTTTGCCGCCTTGCGGTGACGGGAACAGGCGCAACAGGCTGATCTTCTTCGCCAGGGCCTCGGCATCAGCCTCGGTGTCGTCTTTCTCCACCCCCAGGAAAATGAGTACCCCCTTACCGATGGCGCCCACCACCTCGCCCTGCACCACCACTTTGGCTTCCTTGACACGCTGAATAACAGCTTTCATAGGCCTCCTGGACCGGCTCAGAGCGCGGGTCTGTGCACGTTAAGTGAACGGATTAACGATCTTTACCCCGCCCAGGGTACGGCCGTGCTGGAGGTCTTCGGAATAGATCACCCCGCACCCGGCCTCCCTGGCCCCGGCCAGGATCATGGCGTCATAAAAGGAATACCCGCTCTCGTCACTGATATCGAGCGCACGGGCATAGATCCTGGCGGCGGGATAAACAGCGCACAAGGGCAAAAGGACATCCTCAAGGTACATGCGCAGATCCCGGGGCGTAAGTTTGACCGCGAATTTCCGCATGGCCACATTCAGGAATTCCTGCACGACCTGGGAACTGATCACCCCGGCGCCGTCCTCGATGGCAGCGTCAATGAGGCCAACCGCCCTCTTTTGTTTTTCAGGACAGGAGTGATCGAAACTGTAGACAAGGATGTTGGTGTCGAGGAAATACCTACCGCTCATTGAGTTCCTCCCGCGTGAATCTTCTTCCCGCAGAAGCATACCCCAGTTTCTTCATCATGGACCGGTATTTCCCGCCCCGCCCCTGGCGCAGGTACTGGCTCACCCACTCACGGAAAAGGACATTGAGGACCTTGCGTTCCTGGGCAGCCTTGTCACGCGCCTGACGGAGCAAAACAGGATCGACACTGAATGTGATGTTGGTTAACATGCCAATTCCTCCACGAAAACAGTGTACACTGACTTCGTGCGCTTGTCAAACCTGCCCAAAGGTAAATATATGGTGAATCTTTAGCGAGCTGAGAGGATTGCGTTAATTAAAGCCCTCCCCCTCTGTGGGGGGGGACGGGGAGGGGGGATTTAAATGGCCCTCAATAGTTTGATACACACCATCCAAATTGCTGAGCACCTCATTATTCCAAAATCGCAGCACTTTAAATCCTTGTGACCTTAGCCATTTATC
>Ga0114951_10002644_pt1 | contig 19947 bp, 19 predicted proteins | sample AM7aDNAmetaG_FD_88677 | JGI IMG/M metagenome (GOLD analysis project Ga0114951, IMG submission 88677) | Freshwater microbial communities from Finland to study Microbial Dark Matter (Phase II) - AM7a DNA metaG | ecosystem: Environmental > Aquatic > Freshwater > Lake | place: Finland: Lake Alinen...
CAAACATTTTGACCAACCGCAGGATCTTTTACAATAATTATTCCGCTAGAAACATACGCTCCGCCGTCTTTATCGGTGTGAGTAAGGATAGGAAGTTTTTCTAAATCTACTTCAATGTCTTTGTGGTCCGTTGTTGTAACAACTTTAGGTTTACTTGGAGCATTAAGTGCTTTAATCATTATAGGGACAAGGTCTTTTACTTCGCAGCCTAAGTATTTTGCTACTTTATCTTTACTGGCGAACACATTTGCAGCAACTTTATTTTGAGATTCCTTTATTTTTTCAAACATTATGCTTTTGTCGCCGGCAGAATAAATTATTCCACTTGCTTCAAGCTTTTTTGAAACCGGTTTAGTAATTACATAATCTGATTTTGCTACAAATTCCCTAAATGACATCCCCATCAACTCCTTAATTCTTAGCTCTTATTTTGAGCCCCATCTTTTGAAATTACTGTTTGAAACTCCTAATAAGTCTAACGCTTTGCCAACTATAAAAGCCTCTAGATCCGCTATTTTCTTAGGTTTATGGTAAAAGCCAGGACTCAAGGGGAAGATTATTGCCCCGTAGATTGAGAGCTTGTATAAGTTCTCTAAAACTGGCCCGCTTAGAGGGGTTTCTCTTACCCCAATTACAAGCGGTTTTCTTGTTTTTAGCATATTATCTGCACAGCGTGTAATCAGAGTCGAAGTGTGAGCAGTAACTATTTCTGAAACTGTTTTGATTGAAGCTGGTAGTACTATCATTGAGTCAACTAAAAAAGAGCTTGAGGAAATACTTGCAGCCAAATCGTCATTTGAGTAAGTTTTCTTTGCAAGTTTCTTTACTTGAGCGATTTTTGTTTTTGTTTCAGTTGTTATAAGTTCTTTTGACCAATCACTCAAAATAAGATGTACTTCTACCCCTTGAGCTTTAAGTGCTTTAAGTAAAGCTATTGAGTAATTAACGCCAGAAGCGCCTGTCATTGCTAGAATTATTTTCACAGTTTTTCCTCCAAAGATGTTAGTTGAAAAATTAAGGCTTTATTGAACCTTTACTTTCATCGCTTTGTAGTTTCTTTGTGTCATTAAAGCGATCATCTTTTCTTGCTGGGCGGCGTTCTCGCAGAGTATTATTACGTTTCCACCCATGCCCGCCCCAGTTAATTTTGCACCGGTTGCGCCTGAGACTTCAACAAGTTTTACAATTTCATCAATTTCTTTACAAGAAACTCCGATTTCAACTAAGAGTTTTTGGTTCTGCTTCATCAGTTTCCCTAGTTCAGCCATCCCAGCAAACTGAAGTTCTTTCTTTGCTTTTGTAACTAATGCTTTGGCTTCCGCGAAGATTTTTTCGTACCGTGCAGGATCAGCTTCTTTTCTTTTCTTAACTGCCGCAACCGCTTCTTTTGTGTCGTGCTTTATTCCAGTGTCAGCTAATACTAAAAGTAATGGTTTGCCGCATTTGAACGTACGCATAGTGTTCTTTCCGCCAGACATGTTTTTCTCAAACCATACAAGTGTTCCGTATGTTGCGCAAGTGTTGTCTATCCCGCTTGGAGTTCCGTGTGAAACACATTCACCTTTGTACGCAATCTGGTTTACCATGTCGTCTTTCCAAGTAACGTTAGAAATTGCGCTTACTGCTCTTGCCATTGCAACATTTAGTGCAGCGCTGTAACCCATTCCTGCCCCAGGTGTAGCGTTTCCGCTTATCGTTAATTTAAGTCCTTTTTTCACTAAATCTATTTCAGGGTCAAACATTGCTTTGAAAAGTTTACATTTTATGTGATCGGGTTGTTCCTTCATTGAAACTTTTTCATTAAATACTTTGTCAACAAAAACAATATCGTCAGAGTCTTTTACTTTCTCTGCTTCCACATCAACATATCTGTCTATCCCGGAAGCTATGCCTGGTAAGCCGTACACAACGAAGTGTTCACCGAACAGTATTAGTTTTGCGTATCCTCTTCCTGAAACCCTTGGCATACCCTCACCTCCGAGGAAATATAAAAGTTAGAATTTTAACACAAACTTCGTTCCGTAGTGTATTACTCCTTTTTCTCCGCTGGAGTAGAATTTACGGAATACTGCTTCAACTTCTGCGCCTATCGAAAGATCTTCGTACTTGCAGTCCATTACTTGGGCGGTTATTCTTGCGCCTTCTTCAAGATCTATAACAGCGACGCAGTAGGGCGCTTTGTTTTCAAATACTTCTGGACCTGAGTGGATTTCAGTAAATGAGACTATTTTTCCTCTTCCTGAGAAGTTTAGTTCGGAGAAGTCCAAGTTTCCGCAAGGACACATTCCTTTCCATTCAAAGTACGCTTTCTCACACTTTGTGCATTTGTATCCTTTCAGTCGGTATCTGTCGGAGTAATTCCGCCATCTTATTATCGGGCTGTCCCTAAACATCTTCTATCAACCTTTTTCATTTTCAATTTCTTTACGTTTAAATAACTTAAAGCCTTTTTCTTTCTATGAGAGGTTTTGCCATTTCTTTGTCTTCTCTCCATCTCTTTGCCTGCATATATCTAGTTCCTGCTTCATCTTCAGGCGGCTTTTCTTCTACTCTTTTCTCTACATAGCTTTCATGCGGTGATTCAAACAAATCTTCTTTCTTTGAACCAAACTTTCCTTTCAACTTATCCATTAATCCCATACTTCCACCACCAAAAAATCATTTCATTTTCTTAAATACGTGTACGCAAGCCGTTGCTCCTGATCCGCCAACATTGTATGTTACTCCTGTAGTTGCTCCTTTTACTTGTCGCTTTCCTGCGTCGCCTCTTAGTTGCATTGTTGCTTCTACTGCTTGTTTTACTCCTGTTGCTGCTACTGGGTGTCCGCATGCTTTTAGTCCGCCTGAAGTATTGATTGGAGTTTTACCATCAAAGTAAGTTTGTTTGTCTTTGTAGAGTTTGTATGCTTCTCCTTCTTTTGCAAATCCTAGTGCTTCTACTGCATAAATTTCTGCGATAGAGAAACAATCGTGTACTTCTGCGAAATTAACATCTTTAACTGTAATTCCTGCTTGTTTGTATGCTCTTTCGGCAGCTGTTATTCCTGCGTCAAGTCTTGTCAAGGATTTTCTTCGCGCAAGTGAGAGTGAATCTGTTGCAAGGCCAGAGCCTGTGATATAAACTTCGGAGTCTAATTTCTTTGCTGTTTTTTCTGAAGCTAAAATAATTGATGCTGCCCCGTCTGTTATTGGGGAGCAATCAAATAGAGTTAATGGATCTGCAACCAGCGTGGATTTTAGTACTGTGTCAAGAGTTATTTCGCTTTGGAATTGTGCGTAAGGGTTCTTCGCGCCGTGGAAGTGGTTCTTTACTGAAACTTCTGCTAATAGTTCTCTTGTGAGCGAAGGATATTTGTGCATGTAAGCTTTTGCTAAAAGGGCATAAAGTCCCGGGAAAGTTAGTCCGTTGAATCCTTCGAGTTCTTCGTCTCCTGCACCCATTAGAGCAGTTGTTACTTGCTCTGTAGAAACATCAGTCATTTTTTCTACTCCGCTAACCATCACAATATCTGCTTCTCCTGCTTCGATTGCATGAACTCCTTGTCTTAGTGCTAAAGATCCTGAAGCACAAGCTCCTTCTACTCTTACAGAAGGCTTGTCAATGTTGAGGTTTTCTGCAGCCATTGCTCCAATATGTAATTGTCCTGAAAGCGAATCAGCGCACATGTTTCCTGTGTAAAGAGCATCTATTTGTTTTGGTTCCATCTTTGCATCATTTAGTGCGCGTAATTGTGCGTCAAGCAATAGATCGCGTAAGCTCTCTTCCCAAAGCTCACCGAACTTAGTAATTCCGATTCCTAGTACTCCAACTTTCATTTTTTCCCACCCGCATTTCGGTGTTTATATTCATACATATTTGCTATATCGGCATGTACTTCTGAATGCATTAACTCTTCTTTACTTAATTCTGCAAGTCTTTTGCTTTTCGTTTTAAGTCTTCTTGATTCGCGATAATTTTCAGCAGACCTCGCACGTTCTTTTTCGGCTGCTCTCTGCAAAGCCCCAAAATCAGCTTTGGATAATTCTCCTTTTCTAATCCCTTTACTAAAAGCCAATGAAACTAATGCTTCTCTTCTCGCGCGTCCAGACCTACTACCTTTCTCTGAAAAAAGACTTTCAGGAGACCTCAGAGCGGTTATATCCGTCTGAGCCCTAGCTTTTCTATTAGCTCGCAACTTTAAACCAACTTGAATTCTTTTAATCAATGGACTCATAAAAACCAACCACAACTTCTCAATTTATCTCTAATTTTACTGATGTATTCCTTCCATGTGTTTCAAATATTGCGCATACGACAAATATTCTTTTCTTGCGATGTAATCATTAACTTTTCTTGCTTTGTTTTGGATTTTTGCTATTTTTGGAGTGCAAGTGAAAACAAATGCATCACTCCCTGATCCGGATCCGTATGATATGCAAAGTATTTTGTCGCCTGGTTTTGCAATATCAAGTACTGATGCTAGTCCTAAAATTGAGGAGCCTGAGTAAGTGTTTCCGATTTTTGTTACAACAAGTCCTGGTTCGATTTGTTCTTTTGTTACTCCGAATTGTTTTGCTACGCGGAGTGGAAATTTTCCGTTTGGCATATGGAAAACAACGAACTTGAAATCAGTTATTTTTAACTTACTTTTTTCTAAAATCATTTCTGTAGCGGATACAACGTGCTTGAAGTATGCTGGTTCTCCCGTGAATCTTCCTGCGTGGGATGGGTATGGTTGCATTGCTCTTCTCCAAAAATCTGGGGTATCGCTAGTAAATGAGCAAGTAAAATCAAGTGTTGCTGCTGCTTCTGCGTCTGAGCCAATTAAAAATGCTGCTCCGCCTGCTGCAGCCGAGTACTCTAAAGCATTACCTGGTTCTGCTTGGGAAGTATCTGCTCCAATAGAGAGACCATATTTTATCATTTTAGAGTCAACGAGTCCTGCGTTTATTTGAATTGTTGCGCTACCGGCTTTGCAAGCAAACTCTGTGTCGACAGCCATGTAAGCGTTTCCAATATCTAGTGCTTCTCCTACAATTGAAGCGGTTGGTTTTACTGCGTAAGGATGTGATTCTGACCCAACATAAACTGAACCGATTTCTTTTTTGTTAATCTCTGCTCTTGCAAGTGCGTTTCTTGCTGCAGCAACTGATATTGTAGCAGTGTCTTCATCTTTTCCAGGAACATTCTTTTCAGTAAGTCCAAGACCAGCTTTTATCGCTTTTGCGTCAGCGTGCTGTACTAGCGCTATTTCTTCCGCTGTAATGCGGTACTTCGGGATATATGCTCCCCAACCAACAATTCCTGCCATAACACAACACTCACACATTTACTCTTCGTAAACTTATTATACTTCTCCATTAATCCTTTTTTTCATTTACTTCTTCGCTCTTAGCTCTTTTAGCAAGCTTTCAGCTTTTGCTTGGTTAACTTCTTTAGTTTCAGCCATTTTCTCAGCCACAAAATCAATTTCTTCTGCACTTGCTCCGGCTTGGACAGCAATATTCTTTGCGTGTAGCCTCATGTGCCCTCTTTGGATTCCTTCTGTTGATAACGCTCTAAGTGCAGCAAAGTTTTGTGATAACCCTACAGCTGCTATTATGCGTGCAAGTTCTTGAGCAGTCTTAACTCCTAAGATTTTAAGCGAAAGTTGTGCCATTGGGTGAACTTTTGTTGCGCCTCCAACGAGTCCAAGTGCGAGCGGAAGTTCTATTTCTCCAACAAGGTTTCCGTCCTTGTCCTTGTAGTACTTTGTTAGTGGTTGGTAAGTGCGTTTGTATGAAGCAAAGGAGTGCGCTCCGGCTTCTATTGCTCTAAAGTCATTTCCTGTTGCAATAACAACCGCATCTATTCCGTTCATTATTCCTTTGTTGTGAGTAGTTGCTCTAAATTGTGTTGCAGTAGCATATTCGTACGCGTTAAGTATTCCTTCTACAACATCTTCTCCTTTTACTTCACCTTTTGTGCTTTCTGTTAGGCTTTCTTTTGTCCAAGTTGTTTTAGCTCTAGCCAAACGATAAACAGCTAAATTTGAAATTATTCTTAGCACAACTTTTCCGCCAGTTATTTCTTCTATTTTTGGGAAGACTTTTTCTGTCATTGTGTTAATTGCATTTGCTCCCATTGCGTCTTTCACATCAACTAAGATATGCACATCAACCATGTCTCCGCGTGTTGTTTTTAGTGCGAAGCATTTTATGTCGCGTGGTCCGCCGCCAAAGCGTACAAGTACCGGATCAACGGTTTGTAAAAATTCTAAGAGTTCTTTTTTCTTTGATTCTATTTTTTTAGCAGCTTCCGCTCCATTTTTTACTCCAACTACTTGGATTTGTCCTATCATTATTGCTTCGTCTGCGCTTGTAGTAAATCCGCTTGAAAGTTTTGCGCCATTTGATGCTGCGGCTACAACGCTTGGTTCTTCTATTGCGAAAGGAACCACGTATTCTTTTCCGTCAATGTTAAAGTTTGGGGCAAGGCCGTAAGGTAAAGGAAAAGTTCCTATGACATTTTCTATCATTCGGTCAGCTACTGCAAAAGATAAAGGGCCTTCTTTTTTCAGTAGAGCAAGCTCTTGTTCGTTTAAGCCAAATTCTTTTGCTACAGTATCTTGTCGCTCAGCTATACTTTTCTTATAAAATCCTTTGAAGTTTTCTGTGTTCATTTAAGTTCCCCCAAAAAAATTATTTCATTCTGCGCATCCTTTTTTGCAAAAGTTTTTGTGCTTGCGTTTGATTTAGCGCCATTCCTCGGCTTCCGTATCTCTTTAAGTGCGCTGTAAAGGCTTTTACTTGGTCAGGAGTTAGCTGCTTGTGTACTTGCTTTGCAAGCATTTCAACTACTTTAGTATCAGAGCCGGAACCGTACAATATTTCCCTCTTAAGTCCGATTCTTTCTGGCGCAAATGGTTCAAATCCTTCTGGGGCTCTTATGTGTAGCCCTGAGGAGTGTGCTCTTGCTCGCCACCCAATAAATGCTCTGCCAGCAGGTATCTCAAATTTTCCTATCTGAGCTATTTTTTGTATTGTGGGGCCTAATGGTTTAATCTTTACGTTTGTGTTTACGCCCATTTGGTCTTTTAAGTTAAGTATAACCGATTCTAAGGAAGCATTACCGGTTTTGTCGCCTAGGCCTGCAACAGCTACGTGCACTTGTTTTGCTCCGCCACTAACAGCCGCCATTGTTATTGTTGTAGCCGAATCTCTGTCATTATGCGCGTGCGAAGATAACGGAACTTTTACTACTTTTCGCATCTCCGCAAAAAGCTTTTTTGTTTTAAAAACATCAAGTGACCCAACTGTGTCCGAAAGCGTTAGCATTTGTGCGCCTGCCTTTTCAAGGTGCCGTGCAAAAATCTTCAAAAATCCTTTTTCTGCTCTTACTGCATCCATCATTGTTACTTCTACTTTTAGTCCTTTTGCTCTTGCATAGCGAACCGTTTCAAGAGTTTTTTTTGCGCCGCTTAGCGGAGTTAGTTGTCCCAATGCTTGTGCTTGTATTCTTGAACATGAAACAAAAATATTAACTCTTTTTGCTCCGCTTTGTAAAACTAAGTCAATATCTTTTGTTGTTGGCATTGCTAGAGCGCATAACTCTGCTTTCATTCCTGCTTTTGCAAGTCTTTGCCCTAACTCAATATCAGTAGGAACTGCTCGAGGGAAACCAAATTCAATTACATCTACTCCAAGCGAATCGATTAGTCGAGCCATTTTGAATTTTTGTTTAGGCGTCCATGCAACCCCGGGGGTTTGTGCGCCATCACGAAGAGTGGTGTCAAATACTTTCACGTCTTTTGCCATTTACACATCACTAAAAACATTTCGAATAATACTTTTGAAATAACGTTTAGCCTTAGGTGCCAGACCTAACTCTTTCAGCAAACGAGCCGTCCTTTATTTCTTCTTCAACTTGCGATGAGGCAAGATCTGTCGCTCGCATTTCTTTTGCAAGTCTTATTATTGCTTCTCGTTTACTAATAGCCCCAGATTCTATTTGGGCAAGCAACCTTCTTGTAAAAGAGTTAAGGTTTCCATCAATACATTTCAATTCCGCATTTCCGCTAAACCCTATAACTTTATTTGGGAGTTTTTGCTTTTCAATCAACCCCGATGCTCTAACTAAGTATCTTTTGTCAGAAAGAATTCTGGTGTGTAAGTCCTTTGTTGAAGCAACCGGCCTTACTCGTGGAACCTTCCTTCGAACAACATTACCCCTAATTGACCTTGTTTTCATAGATAATGCCTCCTTTAATACCTTTAACTTAAGTTAGTTAAATATCTTTGTTTATCTCTTCCTTTTTCACAAACTAATCTGAAAAATTTTTATACGCCTGCTATTATACTTGCCCTAGTTATATGTCTGAGTTTGTCTGGTTTTCGAAACTTTCTCCTAAGTGTTTTCCGATTTGTTTTATTTTTTCTTTTTCGTCGGCAGATACTTTTCTTTGGTCTTCCGGAATTGAGAGGTAAGCTATCATGGACTTGGCCGCTTCTCTTCCGGTGTTAATTGCGTGTATCACTGTCTTGGGGCCGTGTACGCAGTCGCCTGCAGCGAAAACGTTTTTGATGCTTGTTTGGTAAATTTCGTTTACATGTATGCATCCGTCGTTAGTTGTTCTAAGAGGAGTTTTTAGTGAGTCGGCGTCGTGTTCTTGCCCTACTGCATAAATAACTTTGTCTGCTAAAATAACGCCTTCTTTTCCGTTAGCATAAAATACTTTTTCCACTCGTTCAGTTCCTTCAAACTTTTGAACCTTGAATCCAAACAAAAACTTTACTCCTTCTTCTTCTGCTTCTAAGTAATCTTTTTCTGCTACACTTTTGAGTGCGTCTTCTCTATTTGCAATTGTAACACAAGTAACATCTGCTCCGAGGCGAATAGCACTTCTTGATGCGTCAATTCCTACGTATCCTGCTCCGACAACAACAACTTTTTCTCCTTGAGTTATCATTGGTAGTCCGCTTTGATTTAGATTAATTAAAAGTTTCATTGCCGAAATTATTCCTTTGAGGTCGGATCCTGGCACTGTGAGGGAGCGGGACTTACCAACACCGGTTCCAACAAATATTGCGTCAAATTTTTGTGAGAGAGCTTCAAGTGACTCTTCTCCTACTTTTGAGTTTGGTTCAAAATCAATACTTAAGTCGTGTAATCCGGTTAGTTCTCTTGAGATGGTGTCTTTTGGGAGTCTAAAGTCCGGTACTCCGTATTTGATTACTCCCCCAAAGGAGTTTGTTCCTTCAAAAACTGTAACATTTATTCCTGAGAGTGCGAGATGTGCTGCAACTGAGAGTCCGCTTGGACCGGATCCTATTACCGCAGCTTTTTTTCCGTTTAGGTGCTTAAGCGGAGTAGGAAAAGAAGCGTTGTCTCCTACAAATCTTTCAAGTGTTCCGATGGCGACAGGGTTCTTTTCTTGGGTCTTACCAAGAACGCAGTTACCTTCGCATTGTTTTTCGTGTTGGCATATTCGGCCGCAGATACTTGGGAAGAAGTTTCTTTGTCTTATGATGTTTGCGGCTTCGTCGGCATTGCCTTCCCTGAAAGCTTTGATGAAAGCAGGGATATTGACTTGGGCTGGGCAGCCTTCTACGCATGCGGGTTTTTGGCATTGGATACAGCGATTCGCTTCCGCTAGTGCTTGTTCTTGCGTAAAGCCGAGTTCAACTTCCTTGAAAGTCGTTTTTCTTTCTTCTAAGGGAAGTAATGGGATTTTCATTTTTTAGTTCACCAAAAAATAAACTACTCTGCTTTTCAGTTCTACTAACATCAGTTCTACTACTTTTCAGTTCTACCAGGCTAAGGGCCGTTAAAACCCTTTTGTTCATTGATACACAAACAATCAGGTATAAAAACCTTTAGGGAGAACGAAGTCTACTTCGTCAAGTGACGTAGCATATAAGGTTTTGGTTTAAGTTTAGGAGTTTTGGCGAATTTAGAAGTTTTAAGTGCCTTTTGATGCCTTTTGTCCCTTCTCAGATTCAATTCAAGCTAACGAAGCTACTGCTTTACCCAGTCTTTGAGCTTGCCCGTCATCACGAAGTGCTCTTTATGGAGTTCATCCAAGTTCTTGCATCCTAAAAGGAAGGAAGTTATCTCCATTTCTCTTTTCATGCCAAAAAGGAAGTCTTCTACGCCCTTCGACCCGGACTTTTGTTGAGCCTTAAGGATTGGCATAGAGGTTGCCACGAGGTCCGCTCCAAGAACAAGTGCTTTCACGGCTTCGATTCCGTTTCTTATTCCCCCGGAAGCAACAATTTTCTTATCAATTCCGCGTAAAGCGTTTCTCACATCAAGAACTGAAACAGCGGTAGGGATTCCAAAGTCCCAGAACGCTTTCCCAAAGCCTTCTTTGTGGCGAAGAGAGTCAACCGCGGTCCAGCTTGTTCCGCCCGCGCCTTGTACATCTATTGCTTTTATTTTTGTGTCGCGAAGTACGGCGGCAACTTCAAAGCTTATCCCGTGCCCAACTTCTTTAACATAAACAGGTACATTCAAGTTTTCTGCAAAGTAAGCTATTTTCTCAATTATTCCTGAAAAATCAGCGTCCCCTTCGGGTTGAACCGCTTCTTGTGCAGCATTAAGATGAATTGCAAGTGCATCAGCTTCAAGTGCTCCAAGTGCGTCCGTAAGTTCAGCAACTGAGTATTGTTTTAGTTGTGCTGCCCCAATATTTGCTGCTAAAAATATATCTGGTGCAATGTCGCGCACAGCGTAAGTTTCAATCAAAGAAGGCTGTTCAAGCATCGCTCGCATACTACCTAAACCCATTCCTATTCCAAGTGATTGGCATGCAAGCGCAATGTCTCTATTCACTTTTTTTGCAGCTTGTGTTCCGCCTGTTATTGCGCTAGCCATTAAAGGAAAAGCAAATTCTTTTCCTAAAAAACTTGTAGCTAAGTTAACGTCAGCCATTGATATTTCTGGAAGAGATTTGTAACTAAGTTCAACGCACTCAAGAAGCGTAGTCTTCTCTTTGTATGCCACGTCCTTTGTTGCACAAAGCTTCAAATGCTCCGCTTTTCTCTTCTCAGTAGTGCTAACCATACTAGAGCTAATGCTCCAAGTAAATAAAAAGGTAATGAGCCACTAAAGAAGGCAAAAAACAGGTAATGCACATTTTGTCACATCTTCGCGCGAAAAGTGTTTATAAATCAAGGAAGCAGTAATCTGTCATGCAACGCAATAGTATTCAACACCCTCAAAGTGCGGGTTCACTTATTCTCTTAGCGCTGCTAGCATTACTATTGGCTTAAACGAGAGCTTCAAAGCTTTGGCAACCAAGGTGCTCTTAGAAGAAGTTTTCTAAAAAAAAAGAAAGCTTGCTCGTAATTAGTTGGTTTTAAGTCAACTAATTTTGATCTATCAAAAAAAGAAAACTTCTTAATAATCCTCGACCTTGCGAAAGCAAGATTGAATGATTTTAGGATTTTATTGTTTTAACAAAAAAGGGCTAAGAAAAAAAATGGAAAGGTGATTTTTTGGAACATGGTGTAACTGATAATAGTAAAGTTAAAGGAGAAAAAAAATGCATTAAAGTTTTTGATACTACCCTTAGGGATGGCGAACAAAGCCCCGGGGCAACAATGAGTGTGGAAGAGAAGGTAAAGGTGGCAAAACAGCTTGACAAAATGGGTGTGGATATTATTGAAGCGGGTTTTCCTGCGTCAAGCGAAAAAGATTTTGATGCCATTAAAAAGATTTCTCGCGTAGTAAAGAACGCCCAAGTGTGTGCACTTGCACGGTGTGTAAAGGGCGACATTGATGCAGCTTGGGGGGCAATCAAGGATGCAAAGAATCCGCGGATTCATGTGTTTCTCGCAACCTCAGATATCCATTTGGAGCACAAGCTCAAAATCAGTAAAGAGGAAGCCATCAAGCGGATACGTGAAGGGGTAACTTATGCGAAGTCTTTCTGCGATAACATAGAGTTCTCAGCAGAAGATGCGACAAGGAGTGAGAAAACTTTCCTCAAGCGAGCTTTAGTTGAAGCTGTTAGTGCCGGAGCAACCACAATCAACATTCCCGACAGTGTGGGTTTCGCCCAACCAAAGGAATATGGGGCGATGATTAAGCAAATCGCAATGAGTAAAGAATTTGTCAGTGTAGATATCAGCGTGCATTGCCATGACGACATGGGGGTTGCAGTAGCAAATTCTCTTTCAGGAATCGAGAACGGAGCGGCACAGGTTGAATGCACTATGAATGGTATTGGGGAACGCGCGGGCAACGCTTCATTGGAAGAAGTGGTAATGGCGTTAAAGACGCGCCCGGATTACTACTTCGCTGATTCCAACGTCAATCCAGAGGAAATAATTCCTTCAAGCAAAATGGTAAGCGAAGCGACCGGCATTTTCGTGCAAAAAAATAAGGCGATTGTTGGTGCGAATGCTTTTGCGCACGAAGCCGGAATTCACCAGCACGGAGTGATGGCAAATCCGAAGTGCTACGAAGTTGTGGATGCTAAGGGGCTCGGAGCAAAGACTGAACTTGTTATCGGGCGCCATTCGGGAAAGCATGCGATAGAAAACTTCATGAACATGCGCGGAATAAAAGTAACTAATCGCTCGATTGCGGCAGCAGTCGCGGCGGTGAAGAGGGCTGAAAAGGGAATTGATATGGAAACAGCAATACTCTATTCGCTAGGGGATACAAAAGAAAAAGGAAAGGAAGAAACAATTATTGTGAAAAAGGAGAGGGGCTTTTAATGAACAAAAGTCACAAGCTCCAGCGTAAAGGGCCATTACAAACGCTGCAGGAAGAGTAGTCTGAGGCTATTTGGAGCAGACGAAAAGTATTTGAAATGGCCGTCTTCTAGTATTTGAAAAGAAATATGGTAAATAAAGGTTGGTGAAGTAAATGGGTGAATTTCATAATATTGCAGTAATTCCGGGTGACTTAAACGGAGTAACGGTTACTGATGCCACAATAAAAGTGGTTGACGAAATGAAGCACTTAATGAAGAAGCCAATCAAGCACACTCGCTTTAATTATAATGCAGATTATTTCTTGAAAAATAATCTTAAAGAACTTGGGGAAAAGGAACTTGGTGAACTAAAGAAGTTTGACCAAATTTTTCTCGGAGCAATAGGGGATCCGGTAAAAATAAAGCCAGGAGTTCTTGAAGTAGGAATACTTCTTAAGATAAGGCAGGCTTTTGACCAGTACGTGAACCTTAGACCAGTTGTTTTGCCTGAAGGGGTTTCTTCGCCAATAGTTGGTAAAGGCAGTAAGGAAATAAATTTTGAAATATGCAGAGAGAACTCTGAAGGGCTTTATGTTGATGCGGGTTGGATAGAGAAAAAAGGAACTGATGAGGAAGTTGGTTACCAAGTTATGAGGTGTTCCTATAAAGCAATAAAGAGACTTGCTGAATTTGCAATCGATAGAGCAAAGTTAAGGAAGCGATTTGCAAAACCATTAATTCATTTTGTTTTCAAAACAAATGTTTTAACTTATGCTGGCAGTCCTTGGCAGAAAGCGTTTGATGAATACAAAAAACGCGAAGATATTGAAGTTAGGTATATGCACATAGATAATTTTATTATGCAAATGATTCTTAGGCCAGAACAGTTTGATGTTGTTGTAACGGAGAACATGTTTGGAGATATTGCTACTGATGCGGGCGCGGTTTTGCAGGGCGGAATTGGTAGCGCAGTTTCGGGTAACATTAATCCAACCGGATCGTTTCCATCTATGTTTGAACCAATACATGGAACAGCCCCTGATAAGTGGTATGAAGTAAACGCTAAGGGAGAACTTGTTCCTGGGACTTTTGTTCCTGAGAAAGTACAACTAATGAAACCTGAAGCGGCTTTCTTTTCTTACTCAATGATGCTTGAAACTATGGGCGAAGCAAAAGCTGCAAGTGTACTAAAAGAAGCGGCTCTTGCAAATATTCGTTCAAATGGATACGCACAGAAAAAGTTAGATGTGCTTATAGCTGAAGCAATTAGTTTTGTGAAGAAAGCGAAGTGAATTAGTATTAGGAGAGATTTGGATGTCAAAAAATACTTTGTATGATAAAGTTTGGTCAGCACATGTGGTTGGAGAATTACCTACAGGACAAACCCAAATATTTGTTGGCAGACACCTAATGCATGAAGTGACTTCTCCGCAAGCATTTGAGATGCTTAGGGATAAGAAACTAAAAGTTGCACACCCAACTCTCACCACTGCGGTAATAGATCATGTTATTCCTACTCATGATCAGACGCGACCTTACAAAGATTCGCAAGCAGAAACTATGGCTGCTGAACTTGAAAGAAATGTAAAAGAATTCGGAGTTAACTTTTTCGCAAACAATTCAGGAAAGCAAGGGGTTTGTCATGTTACTTTTCCCGAACAAGGGCTTATCTGGCCAGGACAGCTCGTTGTTTGCGGGGATTCACACACTTGCACTTATGGAGCGTTTGGGGCATTGGCTTTTGGAATAGGGACCACGCAAGTGTCGCATGTTCTTGCAACACAAACCATGGCGATGGATAAACTAAAAGTAAGGAGAATAAATGTTGTAGGAAAACTAGGAAAAGGAGTTACTTCCAAGGATGTTGCTTTGCATATAATAAGAAAACTTGGAGTAAAAGGCGGAATGGGTTTTGCTTATGAGTTTGGCGGAAATGTAATTGACTCTATGAGTATGGAAGAGCGAATGACTCTTTGTAACTTGGCTGTTGAAGGCGGAGCAAGATCAGGTTATGTTAACCCGGACGCAACGACTTTCGCTTATTTGAAAGGAAAAACTTTTGCTCCAAAAAAGGATTTTGATGCCGCTGTTGCTTTTTGGAAATCAGTAGCTTCAACAAAAGACGCAGAGTATGATAGTACTGTTGATATTGATGTAACAACCCTTGAACCAATGGTTACTTGGGGAGTTAATCCTGAGCAAGGAGTAGGAGTTTTAGAAAAAGTTCCTGCACTTGACGCATATAATGGAAAAGAAAAGGATGAAGCAAAGGACGCACTTAATTATATGGGATTTTGCGAGAGCCAAGAAATTGCCGGAACAAAAGTTGATGTTGTGTTTATTGGTTCGTGTACAAATGGTCGAATAAGTGATCTTCGTGCTGCGGCTCAAATATTGAAAGGAAAAAAGGTTTCTGTAAGAACACTCGTTGTTCCTGGTTCGGAGCAAGTAAAAAAGGAAGCTGAAAAGGAAGGACTTGATAAAATATTCAAGGATGCTGGGTGCGAGTGGAGATTTGCTGGGTGCTCTATGTGTCTTGCAATGAATCCTGATAAATTGGTTGGGCAAGAGCGAAGCGCAAGTACTTCCAATAGAAATTTCAAAGGAAGACAAGGTTCTCCCACTGGAAGAACTCATCTTATGAGTCCGTACACTGCGGCGGCAACAGCAATTGAAGGAAAAATAGCAGACCCAAGGAAGTACTTGGGGTAACTGGGGGGAAACATTATGACTGCATCTATACCAAATGATAGCGTGATTACTAGTGTTGTTGGGCGAGGAATCCCTAAAACACAAAACGATCAGAACACTGATGACATAATTCCTGCGCGCTTTATGAAAGAAATAACTTTTGCGAGCATGGGAAAATATGTTTACTATGATGAAAGATTTAAGGACGGCAAACTAGTTCCTACTCATCCACTAAATGACGCAAAGTACAGTGGAGGAATTATTCTTATTGCAGGAGCAAACTTTGGGTGCGGTTCAAGTAGAGAGCACGCTCCGCAAGCACTCTTTCGGTACGGTATAAAAGCAATTGTTGCTGAGAGCTTTGCAGAAATATTTGCGGGCAACTGCGCAACACTTGGAATAGTTGGAGTTACTCTTCCGGCTACAGAAATAGCGCTCCTTGCAGCAGAAATAACTAAAAATCCCAGTACGGAGATAACAATAAATCTTTCTGAAAAGAAAATTACTTACAACAAAAAGTCTGCTGCGCTAGAGCTACCTGAAGGGAGAAGACAGTCTTTTCTTAACGGAACTTGGGATGCACTCTCAGTTCTTGCACAGAAGAAGTCCGAGATTCTTTCGACTGAAAAAAAGATTGATTACTTGCAGTTCAAATAACTAAACTGCAAGCAACCAAAATACTAAATCTCTTTACTTCTTGCACCTTACTTTTTTCTATCTAAGGTCTTAATCTTTCCGTGTCTCTTGGCAAGAACGTTGCTTCTCTAACGTTCTTCAGACCTAGGAGGATTATTAGTAGCCTTGTTGCTCCAATCCCGCATCCGCCGTGCGGAGGACATCCCCACTTAAAGAAGTTTAAGTAATCTTCAAGTGGTCCAAGGCGAATCCCTTTCTCTTCAGCCTGTTTTTTCAATATCTCGTAGCGGTGTTCGCGCTGACCGCCCGTAGTTACTTCTAAACCTTTCCAGAGAAGATCAAAGCTTTTTGTGGTTTCAACTTCTTCTCCTTTTGCTCCCGTACCCGCGGTACTTGTTCCCTTAGTACGCATGCAGTAAAAAGGTCTTACCCCAATTGGGTACTCAGTTATGAAAACAAAGTCGTGCCCAAACTTTTCTTTTACAATGGCACAAATTGCTTTCTCGCCTTCGGCATCAAGATCTTCTCCTTGCGTAAGTCCTTTCTCTTCAAGCAATTTTTTTGCTTGAGTCATTGTTAGGCGTGGAAAAGGCAAAGATGGAACCTCTACTTCGACCCCGAAATGGGTTTTAATTTCCTGCCCATACTTTTCTTTTATTCGTGAAAGAAAATGAGCTATCCATTCTTCTTCCATTTTCATTACGTCCTCGTGCGACTCAATATAAGATATTTCCATATCTATTGATGTCCACTCTGTATCGTGGCGAGTCGTGTGCGAAGGGTTTGCCCTAAACACTGGCCCTATCTCAAATATTTTCTCAAGACCCGCACTCATCGCCATTTGTTTATAGAGTTGCGGGCTTTGCGCAAGGTAAGCTTTTTTCCCAAAGTACTCTAAGGAAAACAGTTCCGCTCCGCTTTCGCTAGGCAACCCCATAAACTTTGGAGAATGTATTTGAATGAAGCCATGTGCGAGCCAATACTCTCTCATTGCAGCCTCCATTGTAGTCCACACTTTGAAAATAAGTGTGTTCTTGGGTTTTCTTATATCGAGCCAGCGATAATCAAGCCTCAGCGGGAGCGCAGGCTCTTCTTTTCCTTTCTCTGCAACAAGAATAGGGAGTTCGCTATCGGCGCAAGAAAGTATTTTGAAACTTTCAATTGCGACTTCTACTCCGCCAGGAGCTTGCTTCTCCGATTTTGCTGTGCCCACAATTTCAATTACTGACTCTTTAGGAATTTTCGCAATACTTGCAAATACCTCTTTACTCTCAGGCAGCGCTACTGCTTGAATTATTCCACTTACATCCCGAAGCAAAACAAATTTCACTTTGCTTTGATCCCTAATATCATGGACAAATCCTTTGAGCAAGACTTTTTGTCCCGCACATTTTGCTATTTCACTAACCATTTTTCTTTCCAAAACAACCATCCCCTTATTTTTTATTTTCTTTTTTTGCGATTTGTTTTTTTGTAGTTTCTTTTTTAGGGACGTTCTCTTTTTTGTGGATTTTGCGCTGGCAATCTTGTGCGCAGTTTTGCGAGCACGCTTGCGAGCGGTCTTACGAATAACCAAAATTATCAACCACAAAATGAACGCCTTAAGTTGCACTTAAGCTTTTTGTTGACTCATGCAAAGAGACTTAACGAAAAGTCAAAAGTGCCTCAAGTATCCTCTTCCAAAGTCGAGGACAAGTCAGAGATTATTTTTCAATAGGGGCCCTCTGATGTGCCCCTTAATTAGCATTATTATTATTATTAGTTACAAGGCTTGCTGCCGCTAGAGAAGTAGTGTAATCTTCCAGCGATTCATATTCAAGTTCTTGCATACTAACATCTCAGGCTTTTTTATTAATAAGAAGTCTTGCCTCGAGGGTGTGACAATTTGCATAGCAAGAAAGACTTGGGAAAGCCATAAATACTTACAAACGAGAATAATATTATGCCTCCACTTGGTTATAATGTAAATCCCAATAAAGCGGGAAGAAGAGCAATACATTCCTCTTCAGGAGACCTTATCATTTTTCCAAAAACGAAAAAGGGCAAAAAAGAAACTGTGATAAAGTTTTTTTTGGAAGGAAATGCGGTTCAGCCAACGGCGTTCGGCCGAAACAGACAATCTCCTCCAAAAAACCATGCGGTGGTGGAGCAGTATGCTGACTTGTTGAACAGTAAGCCCTCGAAAACCAAGAACGAACGAATATATGGCCCGCCCCCTCCGGCAACTTATCATGTTAGGCCAGTTGCGCTGATAAGACAAGGAAAAAATTATCATGTAATTGAGCGCGTGAAAGGCCCAAATCTTCACGATTTTTTGCGTTTTGTTGAAACAAAAGCTTGGCCAAAGTTCGTGCCAGATGGCCCTCACCTTGAAAAGACAAAAGTGGATATAAGCCTCAGAAGGCAGGGGCTTGCAAACCTCTTAACAAAACAAAACAGAACACTTTTGGAGGAATGGCGCCCACAGAGACGCAACTTCATGGAGGAGCTTAACGAACAGATGCGTTACATAAAAAATGCGCATAATGGAATGCTTGATATATATGGCCACCAAATGAAAGAAACTGACTTCACTGTCGAAGGATTAGAGAAAGGGAAAGATGGAAAAGTCAGGCTCAAACTAGTGTTAGTAGATTTCAAGTAAAACTTCTCAGTTACTTCTATCTAGATAACGCTTCACATCTTTCTGTCCACTAAGTACTCAGCGAACTTTTTGAGCATTTCTTTTGCGTTGCTTTTTGGAAGAGTTTTTTCAAGTGTTTTCCATGCTTTTGTTACAAGTTCGTTTGCTTTTTTCTTTGAGTAATCTATTCCGTCGTAGCGTCCGATAATATCAAGTGCTTCTTGGATTACTTCTTCCTTGGTTGTGTGCGAGTCAAGTATTTCTGTTAGGCGCACCTTATCAGCGTCGCTTGCTTTTTGGAGCGTGCGGATTATGATGAGGGTTCTTTTTCCTTCGTGTATATCTCCACCAAGAGATCCTTTTCCGGCTTTGAAATCTTTTTCAGTTAATTCTAAGATATCATCTTGTATTTGAAATCCTACTCCAACTATTTGACCAAAGTCTCCTAAGGCTTCGTATTGTGCTTTAGTTGCTCCGCCGGCTATTGCGCCAAGTTGGCAAGCAAACTTTGTTAGTACCCCTGTCTTTGAAAGACACATGTTGAGGTATTGTTTTTCGTTTGGAGTAAATCCGCCGTGGTGCCAAGCAATGTCCCATGCTTGCCCGGAGCAGACCCTCAAGAGCTCTGTAGCATACAAATCATATATTGCAACGCGTTTCTTTTCATCTAAATCAAACCAATTTTCGCGTATAGCCATTAGTGGCCAGTAGAACATTATTGTTCCAGTGTTTACTGCGGTATCAATTCCAAATATTTTGTGGGTGCAAGCCTTTCCTCTTCGTGCAACTGAATCGTCTTCGACATCATCTTGCATTAGTGTTCCGTTGTGAATTAGTTCTACCATTGGAGCAAGTTTTTGTGCTTTCTTTGCGTCTCCTCCAACTGCTTCAGCGCACAGACAAGCTAGTACTGGTCGGAATCTTTTTCCGCCGCGGTCAAGTAAGTCCCAGATTGGTTCGTTTACTCCTTTTGTGTAAGCGTCAAGGTCAAGTTCAAACTCTGTTTTTCCTAGAGCATCTTCTACCCATTTTTTAGTGGCTTTTCGAGGAATATAGTTTTCGATTTCTTTTTCAATTTCAGGAACTTTAGATTTTAAGTAATCCTTTATTTCCATTTTTGATTCTTTATCAGAAACCATTTTTCTCAACCCCTCTGCAAATAGCTGTGAAGCCCTTTGGAGATACCCCCCAAACGACTAACATACTTACCTTCAAATTCGTTAAAAAGGTTTGGGGGAGGGCCAAATAGAAGGCAAAAAGGGGGCTTTAAAATCTTGGTGAATCAGAATTACTATTATGAAGTCATTCTTTATGTTGGGGCGAAATCCCCAGATA